>Ga0183099_1000646_pt1 | contig 23495 bp, 27 predicted proteins | sample Biomet1_FD_127788 | JGI IMG/M metagenome (GOLD analysis project Ga0183099, IMG submission 127788) | Microbial communities from bioreactor (seeded with anoxic lake sediment) at LBNL, California, USA - Biofuel metagenome 1 | ecosystem: Engineered > Bioreactor > Anaerobic > Unclassified ...
AAGCTTTATTTGATGTAATTATAGAAAAGTGTAAAGTAGGTGTGGGAATTAGCTACGGTAGAAGAAATAGACACTATGAACATTCTAAATGCAAATTTCTTAGCAATGAGAAGAGCTTTGGAAGATTTGGAAGAAAAGGGACTGGTTTTGGTAGACGGAAATCAGCTTATAAGAGAATATAACGGAGAACAAAAATTTATTATAAAAGGTGATTCAAAGAGTTTAAGCATAGCAGCAGCGAGTATTATAGCCAAAGTCACAAGAGACAGAATTATGTTGAAAATTGCAGAGAAATACCCAGAATATGGTTTTGAAAAGCATAAAGGATATGGAACTAAACTTCATAGAGAAAAAATATTAGAGTTGGGAGCAACTGATATTCATAGGCAAACTTTTTTGAAGAAAATATTAAAAAATGATTAGTAATTAGGAGTTTTTGTAGGGGTTTACCATCGGCAAATCCGTAAGAGAAATGTAATTTTAAAATAAACAGAGGATTTCCCAACGGGGAATCCCTATTAATTATCAACTACTTTAAGGGGGGTGAAAGAGATGCTAAAAATGTTTCAAAATATAGCAATGAAAAATGCAGAAGCTGCGATTTTAAAAAGTAGTGAAAATAGAGAAATAAAACCTGGAGCAATTATTTTTGCTAAAGTAATCAAAGCAGAAAATGGAATGTATCTCTTGAATCTTAAGGGCGATAAAATTTTGGCAAAAAGTGAAAGAACTCTTAAAGAAGGGGAATTAGTAAAATTAAAAATAGAAAGAGTAACCTCCAATAATGAATTGATAGTAAAAATTTATGATGAAGATTCTAAAAAACCAGAAACAATTAATTTAGCTACAAAGGAAAATAGAGATTTAATTCCATTAATAAAAAAAGAGGTACTCAAATATAGTATAGAAGAAAAAATTTTTCTTAATAACAAGGGACTTGACGAAATAGTCTTGGGGCTTGAACATTACAAAGAAAAAGGTGGAGAAATAGAGGAAAGTCTTATTAAAACTTTACTTTTTGTAAAAAAATATAACATTAATGATGAAGAAACTTTTAATGGATTAAGAAAATATTATGCAGAAAAAATAGATAAAGAATTAAATATAAAAGACTTGGAAAGTCAGCTTAAAGAGGAAGTATTGTCTTTTAAAGAAGAAGCAACAAGCTTTTCCAAAGGATTAAATAAAATAAATAGTGTAAATATAGAGCAGGGTTACCTAAATATAGTATTTGGACTAGTTGGATTTTTAAAACCAATTCATGTAGAGTTTAAGGCAGAAAACCTTGAAAAAGAATTAAATCCTGATAATCTTACAATAGTTATAAAGCTACAATTGGAAAAATTAGGTAAATTAGATATAGTTATAAATATTTGGAAAAGAAAAATAGAACTTCATTTTATGACTTATGAAGACAATATTGATAAAAAAACTTTTACAAATTTGAAAGAATTAAAAAAACGTATAGAAGATATAGGGTATGCAGTAGAAAGTATTCATATTAACAGAAGAGCTGAAAGCAGAGTTGGAGATATAGGAAATATTAATTATAAAATTTAGGTTGGTGAGTTTATGGAAAAGGAACTTAAAGCTTTTGGTATAAAAGAGAGTGACAAAGGAATACCTGAAATGGTAGCTAAGGGAAGCGGAGTCGAAGCAGAAATAATACTAAATAAAGCCAAAAAAGAGGGAATAGAAATACTCAAAGACCCTAGTACAGCAGAACTATTGGGTAAAGCAGATATGTATGATGGAATTCCAGAAGAGGCGTACAAATTAGTTACTGAAATTTTGCTTTATGTTTATAAATTGGAAAAAGAGGGAAATCCTGAATAAAATGGAATAATAATATAAGTATAATTAAAGAAAAGAGTGGTTTTTATGAATACACATATTGTGGGAAAAGATTATGAAAATAAAGCTTTACATATTCTAAATAAACAAGGATTTGATTTGTGTTGTAAAAATTATAGAGGTTCTTTAGGTGAAATAGATTTGATAGTAAAAAAAGATAATTTGGTTGTTTTTGTAGAAGTTAAATTTAGAAAAAACAGTAATTTTGGAAGAGCTATAGAAGCAGTAAATATTAAAAAAGGTAAGAAAATTTATATAACTGCTCTTGAATATCTTGAAGAAAGTGAATTGTTTGATACTGATTATAGATTTGATGCAATAACTTTTGATAATAAAAAATATGAATGGATAAAAAATTGTCTTTGGGGTGATGAACTTGGATTTTAAATGCATAAAATGTGGTTCGGATAAATACATTGTTAAAACAGTTTTTTTACCTGAAAAGGAACCAGGAATAAAATTGGAATTAGGAAGATATTATTTCAAAACCTGTGTGGAGTGTGGATTCACAGAGGTTTATTCTGCTAAAGTGATTGATACAAATGAAGAATATAATCCAGAATATTAGAAGATTATTCTTTGATAATAGCTGTACTTGTTGTGGGGAAAAGGCAAGTGACAATTTGATTTATCTGTGTTATAATTGCCTTGATAAGATAGTAAGGCAAAAGTCTCTGAATAAAGTGGGAGATACCTATTATATCTGGCCATATAAAGGAGAATTTAGAAAATTATTATTGGAATATAAAAATAATAGTCGACTTGCTCTTGGTAAAATAATAAGCAGTCTTATTGAAGAAGAAATTTTTAAAGTGGTTTATGAAGAAGACATAGACTACATTGTTCCAATACCAATAAATTTTAGAAGAGAACAAATTAGGGGATTTAATCAGGTAGAGGAGATTTTGAAAAACTTGAATTACTTCTTTTTAAAAACCAATAGAGTTAAGAATACTAAAAAAATGTTTAAACTATTGGATAAAGAAAAAAGAGAAAATAATATTAAGAATAGTTTCAAAGTAGATAAAGAATTTAAAGCTAAAAATATTCTTATTTTCGACGATATAATAACAACAGGTGCCACAATAGAAGAGTTTAAGAGAGAATTAATAAAAAATGGAGAAGTTAATAAAATAGTAGTGTTTTCATTATCTGCTAGTAAAACATATATGAATTCAAATAAAAGGATGTGTTAGAATGCTTCATAATCATAAAAAATGTGTAAGTTGTGGGAAAATGTTTCTTGAAATCAGGAAAAGTGATCTTTGCCCAGAATGTCTATCAAAAGAAGCGGGAAGTTTTCAAAAAGTAAAAGACTATTTATATGATTATCCAGGTTCTACAGCTTCAGATATAGCTAAATTTACAGGAGTAGCTGAAACGTTGATAGTAAAATGGTATGAAGATGGAAGACTTGAAAAATCGAGTATAAAGGCAGTTGCAAAATGTAAAATTTGTGGAAGACCAATTACTGGAGGAGAAGTTTGTAAGAATTGCTTAGATGAAATGAATAAACCTATGAATAAAGATGAAAGAAAACCTCAGATGTATATTGCTACTAAACATGAAAAATAATTCTTTAAAGTATTTTAGAATTTTGTCGATAAGTAGTATATATAAGGTTAGAAGGTGAGGTGACAGTTATGAAAATTTCAGGTAATTTGGGAGTGTATAATAATTATACAAAAGATGCAACAAAAGCTTCCAAAGAAAAAGACCTTAGTCCTAAAAAAACTGTAAAAGAAGATAAAGTTGAAATATCTCAAAAAGCTTTAGTTAAAAACGAAAAGTCAAGTGAGGTTAAAGGGCTAAAATCTAGATTAAATGCTCTAGAAGACAGAGATACAAAAATTAATAGTTTAAGAGAAAGTATTAAAGGTGGAACTTATAAAGTAAGTTCTGGAGATGTTGCAGACGCAATAATCGACTCTAAGAAGGTGTAATGATTGAGTAAAAATAGTTTAGAGAGATTAAAAGATATTTTAGAAGAAGAGTATAAAATGTATCAGAAAGAGTTTTCTTTTGTAGAAGAACGATTAGAACTTATTAGAGAAAGAAAATTTGATAAGCTACAAGAGTTAATAAAAAAAGAAAAGTTCTTGGAAGAATATTTAAAAAATCTTGAAAAAGAAAGAATAAATATTACAAATGAGTATAAAGTAAATACATTAAATGAACTTATTCTAACCTTAGAACGTAAAGAAAAAGAGGAGTTTAGTAACTTAAGAAAAAATCTGATAAAGGTTTTAGAAGATATTAAACACAAAAATGAACTTTGCGAAAAATTAGTGGATTTATCTGCTCAAATGTTAGATACAATTTTGAATGAAGCTTCTGGTAAAAAAGATGTCGGTTATAATCAATTTAAACAAAAAAGTAGTATGACCAATAATAATTTACTCAATACTAGAGGATAAATAGCAGCTTTATTGAGAAGCTGCTTTTTTATACTTAGTAGGTGAGAGTAGAGTGATGAAAGATTTGAGTTTTATAAATAGGTCATTTAAACGCGCTGAAAGCGTTTTTCTTGTGTTTATAAAGTATTAATATAGATAAGGTAGAAGTGTGAGATGACATTTCACAATTATGGAGGTATATTATGAGTTTTAACGGCTTAGAAGTGGGGAAAAGAAGTTTAAGTGCACATCAACAAGCTATGGGTGTGACTGGACACAATATATCTAGTGCAAATAAAGAGGGATATAGTAGACAAAAAGTAGAGATGAATACTATTACTAATAAGCATGAAAAATATGGACAAGTAGGTATAGGAGCAGAAGTTGATGAAATAAATAGAGCAAGAGATACTTTTATTGATGATAGAATGATGAAAGAAAAATCTGCTAATGCCAAATGGGAAATAAGAGATATTAATATAAAAAATATGGAGTATATTATTAATGAGCCTAGTGACCAAAGTATAAGAAAAGTACTTGATGAATATTGGGAAGCTATGCAGGATTTATCTCAAAATCCTGAGGATATGTCTACTCGTGTTAGCTTAAGAGAAAGAGCTGTAGCTCTTTCAAATTCTGTGTCTAGTACTTATGAGAGGTTCGAATCGTTAAGAACGGATTTTGATCAAAACATAGATGTTGTAGCAAATGATATAAATTCTAGCTTAAGAAGACTTGCAGAGATAAATGGGCAAGTGAGAAGGGTAGAAGCTGGTGGAGCTCAAGCAAATGATTTGCGGGATGAATTTGATTTGCTAGTAGAGAAATTATCTGAAATGGTTAATGTAAAAGTAAGCAGAAAAGGTAGCGAAAATGCGGTATCTATTGGAGGAAGAACAGTAGTTCAAGGAGATACTTTTAAAGAAATCAGTGTAAAAAGAGAAGCAAAAGTAAATGAAGGTTTTGCACAGCTTTATTGGGATGATATAGATGAACCAGTACTCGTTCAAACTGGGAAATTAAAGGGACTTCTAGAACTTAGAGATGAGGATGCCATTAAATATATGAAGTATATGGATCAATTGGCAATAGGTCTTATAGATAACACAAATGATGTAAATAAAGCAGGATTTGATTTTAGAGGTGTTCAAGGTGGAGAATTTTTTGAAACTTTTGAAACTGAAGCTCAAATTAGAGATATTAATGGAGATAAAGAAGATGAGGCAGCTGTATACAAAATCAGAGGGAATAAGGCTATAGAAGATACTAAAAGACCTTTGAGTATTACAATGCAAACAGAAACGAAAACTATAGGGGCTGATGGAGTTACAGAGGAAGTATCTAAAGTACCTTTTAACGAAACAGGAAGTTTTGAGATAAACAATATTATTATTAATTATGACACTTCTAAAGATAGTTTGGATGGAATTGTTGAAAAAATTAATAAAGGGAAAACAGGAGTAGTAGCTAGTTTAGATCCTAATAATAGACTAGTGTTGAGGGCTGAAAAAGATGAGGATTATGTTGTAAAAACTATTTCTCAAAGTTCAGGAACTTTCTTATCAACTATGGGAATTATAAAAGAAGGTCAAAATTATAACTACAAGAATACAGAGAGTTTAAACAATATTTCAGAAGATAGAATGGGAAGTCCTAGAGATAGAGCAGCCTTTAGAATGACTGTTGCAATCAATAATGTGGAAAACATAGCAGCGGCAAAAGGAACAGATACAAATGGAGATGGAGTAGCAGACAAGCCTAATCCTGTAGGAGATGGAAGTAATGCTCTTAAGATGGCAATGTTAAAATCTGAAAAATCCATAGGAAGATTTACATATGAAGAGTTTTTTAAATCTATCGTTTCTGACTTAGGAATAAGTTCTCAAGAGGCACAAAAATTTTTAGAAAATCAAAATATACTCCTTAATAATCTTGAACAAAGAAGACAAGCAACTATGGGAGTTTCTTTGGATGAAGAGATGGCAGAAATGTTAAAATATCAGCATGGATATGACGCTGCTGCAAGATATATGAAAACAGTAGATGACATGATTTCTACTGTAATAGAAAAGTTATAGGAGGTGTATTATGAGAGTTACAAATCAAATGATGTCAAGAAATGTTGTTAATAATATACAGACAAACATGTCTAAACTAGATAAAACTAATGACAAATTGTCTAAAGGAACTAAAATAAATACACCTGGTGATGATCCTACAGGTGCAGTAAAAACAATGGCATATAAAACAACTTTGAATGAAATAGAGAAATTCTCAGCTAATGCTCAGAATGCAAAGAATTTTTTAAGTTATTCAGATGTTGCTCTTGGACAAGTGGGAGATGTTATTCAAAGAGTGAGAGAATTAACGGTACAGGCTGTTACTGAAACTTACGAACAAACGGCTAGAGATAGTATGGCTGCTGAAGTTAATGAACTTTTGGATCAAATAGTTGCTATTTCTAATAGTAAAATAGGAGATAAATTTGTTTTTTCAGGATTTAATACTTTAGAACAACCTTTTACTACTAAAAGAGGAAAAGATTTGTTGAAAGAAGATGGAACAGATCCTTCTTTGACAGATATTAATGGACAAAAAAGAGAAAATATAAATCTGGAAAATATAGTAAAAGTGGATTATCATGGTGACGATGGAAAGCTCCTTGCAGAGGTAGATAAAGGAATTGTAGTAGAATATAATGTTCCTGGAAGCAGAATTTTTACGAATGAAAAGAATAATTTAATAAAGTCTATAATTAGTTTGAGAGATGAAATACTAAAAGGAAATACTGTAGATGATAAAGCAGGAAGTGGAACAACTGTAAGTAATGAGTTAGGGAATCTAGATAAAAATTTAGATTTAGTAATGAGATATAGAGCAGAAGTTGGAGCTAAAATGCAAAGAATGGAGTCGATGGAACAAAGATTAAGAGATAATAAGCTTAGTATGACTGACCTTCTTTCAAAAACAGTAGATACAGATATTACAGAAACTATAAATGATTTAAAAGTTCAAGAGAGTGTACAAAGAATGTCTCTTTCAGTAGGAGCAAAAGTAATTCAGCCTACTTTGGTAGATTTTCTGAGATAGTAAATAGAAATTTATTTTTAAATAGGGAGGGAACTTTATGAGTATTAGATTGGATATAAGGACAGAACAAAGCAATCTTAAAATTGATAAGGTAGACCCTCAAATGAATATAAGTGGTCAGGAAGCCACAATGTCCATAGAAAAAACAGATGGAGATTTTAAAATACACCAAAAGGCAGATACCATTGATATAAATAGTTATAATGCCTATAAACAACTTAATAGTTATAGTCCACAGGATTTGATGAAAAAAGTCTATAACGAAGGTAAACAAAAAACATCAGAGGCAGTAAGCCAGTATGTAAGAGACGGCGAAGCTATGATGAAGATAGAAAATAAAGGTAAACCTCTGACAGAGATAGGAAAGGCTCATGGAAGTCCAGTAGGAAAGACAAATCTTAATATTGAGCATTTCCCTAAAGAACCGATAGAAGTGTCTGTAAAAGAGGGATATCTGGAGGTAGAAGCTATTCCTGATAAACTTAGTACTAAGGTTCAAAAGAATTTGAGGATAGAAGTACAACCAGGTGGAGTATATACAACAATAGATAAAATCCCTAAGGTTAATATAGAAACAGTAGGGGAATTGATAGATAGTAAAGTTTAGGAGGAAAGATGAAGCTTAACACAAGTAGATTTGGGGAAATAGAGGTTAATGAAGAAGAAATTATTACTTTTTCAGATGGTCTATTTGGCTTTGAAGATATAAAAAAATATATTATATTTCAAATGGAAGATGATAATCCATTAATGTGGATGCAATCTATAGAAGAGGGAAGTTTAGCGTTTATATTAATAAGACCTTTTGAATTTAATCCAAATTATTCATTACAACTTTCAGATAATGATGTAGAAGAATTAGGACTTACTTCTCCAGATGATTCTGATATTTTTGGAATAGTAGTAGTTCCAGAAGACCCATCAAAGATGACAGCAAACTTGCAAGGGCCTGTAGTTATCAATCGCGTATTAAAAAAAGGTAAACAAGTAATATCAACAAGTCCAAAACATAAATTGAAACATTTCATACTAGATGAAATGAAATCCAATTTAGGTTAGGGGGGGAAAGATGTTAGTATTATCTAGGAAAAAAAATGAGAGCATAATGATAGGCGATGATATAGAGATAGTTGTTATTGAGATAAAGGGCGACCAGATTAAATTAGGGGTAAAGGCACCAAGAAACGTAACAGTTCATAGAGCAGAAGTTTATGAAGAAATACAAGCAGAAAATAGAAAAGCGGCTACAACTCCTAAACAATTAACAGGATTAGGAAGTTTATTTAGTCAATTTAAGAAAAAATAAATATAAATGTCATTATGAAAAATAGAAACTTTTAATTAAGCTTCTAATTTAGATAATGACATTTTTAATTTTTTTAGAGGAAATACACAGAAATAGAGTATATATAAATGTAGATATTTAAAAAAATTGACTTTTGATAGGAGATATTTTAAAATATTTGTGAATTAAGGTTTTGTTGTAAAATATATTTATACAAAGGAGTGTTTATATGAAAAAATATTTAATATTGGGAATGTTAGTGGCAAGTATTCAAGCTGTAGCAGTAGAATATTCTGTGAATGTGGGGTTAGATCCTTTTAGAAGAACAGCAGTAGAATCAACGGATGAGTCAGCTGATATAGGATTATCTTTAGGTGGAGAATCTATTTGGTCAAAAGATAAATTAAAGTATGGTCTTGGATTAGAATTAAGAACTGAAACGAGTCAAGATAACGGTTGGGATAATTACTATAGCCATCCTGTATATGGTGTTTTGAAATATAATGTATGGAATGATTACTATGTTTTGGGAAGATTAGGAAGAGTATTTAATGAAGAAACTAATGTATCAGAAAAAGGTGGAAATTATTTCGCATTTGGAGTAGGGAAAAGTTTTGGAAATATTGATGTAGAATTAATTCATGAAGCTTCTGAAACAATAAAAGAAGGAAGTGGGTCAAATTTAAAGACACCATTAGATCTATTTAAGGATGGAAACTTAGAGACAGTTTCTCTTAAAGTGGCTTATGTATTTGGAAGAACGATAGATACAACAGGACCAGAAGTGTCTCTAATTTCTCAGGTAGAAGGAGATAAAGTAACTTGGACATATGGAGTTACAGAGAGAAAAGCTAAAATAACTGAAACATATTTAAATGGGAAAGCTGTACCTGTTGAAGCAGATGGGACTTTTAGTGCAGAAGGATTACCTACAGGAAGATATGCGTTAGAAGTAGTGGCTGTAGATAAAAAAGGAAATATAACTAGAAAAACTGAACCAGTGATTTTAGTTGATAAGAATAGTGAAATTACTGAAAAAGAATTAAAAGAGTTTGTTGCAGGAGAAAGATCATTACCAATAATTGTTGGCTATGAAGTTAATGTAACAGAATTAACAGATGTTCAAAAGAAAAGATTACAAGATGGAGTTTATGTACTTGATGGATTAAAAGGAACTTTATCTGTAGTTGGATATACTGATGATACAGGAACTGATGAGTTAAATCTAATGCTTTCTAAAGAAAGAGCTCAAACAGTAGCTGAAATGGTTAAAAAAGTTGTTAAAAATCCTGATGATATCAAAATAGTAACTGTTGGTAGAGGAGAAACAAACTTTAAAGTGCCAAATGATTCTGATGCAAATAGAAAATTAAATAGAAGAATTGAATTTGAATTTAAATCAGACAGTGGAGAAGTAATTAAATCAGAAGAATTTACTAAATAATAATGGGTCGCCTTATGGCGACTTTTTATTTTAGAATAAAGTATGCACTTTGATTTGAAAAGTTAATGGCTAAAATTAAAAAAAATAAAAAAAATGTTAAAGTATCTTTAGGAATAGACGATAAATAATTTGTAGGAAAAAATAGAATTTTTAAAGATAATAAAAAAAATAAAAAAAAGTTAAAGAAATTTGAAAAAGTTTCGATAATTAAAAGGTAAGTGAATAAAGCAGTAAAGCTTTCGAAAAATCATTTGGCAAGGAGGCCAAGTTAAGACTAAAGGAGTGGTCGACAGATAAAAGTTAGTACTTTTCTGTAGATAACTGCTTTAGCATTAGAGAGTCTTCCTAATGCCAATGGGTGTTTCAAAAAAATATTAAAAAAAGTTAAAGTTTATAAAAAACTTGACGATAATTAAGAAGTGGACAGGAAGTTCATGAATAATAGAGCAGAGAAGCTCTTTAAAAAACCTTAAACACGGAGGTTTAAGTAAGAGAATCTAACGGATTAGATTATTAGAATTTGAAATGAAACTAAGAAAAGAGAAAAACTCTTTAGTTTGAGTACAAATTTTAATAAAGAATCTAAGATAATCTTATAACCACCGGTTTATGAAAAAATCATAAATCGGTTTTTTTATTTACGACAAGGATGTCAAAAAAAGAAAGTGAGTGGAGGACGAAATGAGAATCAATCATAACATTACAGCAATGAACGCATATAGGAACTTAACAACAATAAATGATAAGATTGATGACTCGTTAGAAAGACTTTCATCAGGGTTAAGAATAAATAGAGCGGCAGATGATGCAGCAGGGTTGGCTATATCAGAAAAAATGAGAGCGCAAATAAGAGGATTAAAAATGGCAACGAAAAATTCGAATGACGCCATATCTCTTATTCAAACAGCAGAAGGAGCTCTAAATGAGACTCATTCAATATTACAAAGAATGAGAGAATTAGCTGTTCAAGCGGCCAATGACACTAACACTGACAAAGACAGAATAGCTGTTCAACAAGAGATTGAGCAGTTGCGTCAAGAGTTAGATAGAATTAGTCAGGCTACAGAATTTAATACTAAAAAACTTATTACAGGAGAGTTTGCTGAGGCTGGATTGTATTTTCAAGTAGGAGCAAATAAAGGTCAAACAGTAAATTTGAAATTAGGGCAAATGGATGCAATTACACTTGGAATTGCAGGGTCAGACTCTAAAGTACCTGCAACAAATGCAGATGGAACTGCAAAATTAGATTCTGATGGGAATCCTGTTTTGGAAACTAAAAGTGGTGGAACAGTATCGGTAGCTACGCAAGATGAAGCAAATAAAGCTATTGAATTAATTAATACAGCGTTAGAAACAGTTTCGGCAGAAAGAGCAAGATATGGAGCTATGCAAAATAGACTTGAACATACAATAAATAATTTAAAAGTTTCTGAAGAAAATTTACAATCTGCTGAATCTAGAATAAGAGATGCAGATATGGCTAATGAGATAGTGGAGTTTTCTAAAAATAAAATTATCGCACAAAGTGGAACAGCAATGCTTGCACAAGCAAATGCAGCACCACAAGGTATTTTGCAACTATTAAATGGATAATAGGTGGTGGTAAAATATGAGGATTAACAATAATATTGTTGCTAAAACCACGACTAGAATGCTTTCAGAAAAACAAGAGAGTATGAGTAAAGGAATGGAAAGAGTTAACTCAGGATACAGAGTAAATCGTTCAGCAGATGATACAGCAGGACTTGCAATTTCTGAGAAGATGAGAGGTCAAATAAGAGGACTGGGTAAAGCTATGACCAATACTCAAGATGCAATGAGTATGGTGAATACAGCAGAAGGAGCCTTGCATGAAACTCATGCTATGCTTCAAAGAATTAGAGAACTAGCTGTACAATCAGCTAATGATACGAATGTAAGTAGTGAAAGAGATAAGATTCAGCTAGAAGTTAAAGAACTTATTAAAAATATAGATGAAATCGCAAAATACACACATTTTAATACAAAGCAGTTAATTGATGGCTCTCAGAAAAATGAATTTAAATTTGCTATCGGTGCTAATAAAGATGAAATCTATGGACTACAAATAAAAAATATGGATGCTCAGAGTATAGGTGTTGATAAAGTTGATTTGAGTACCAGAGATGGAGCAGAACTAGCTATTAATATTGTTGATGAAGCAGTAGAAACAGTTGGAGAAGAACGGTCTAGAATAGGGGCTACAACTAATAGATTAGAACATACATTACAAAATGTTCGGCTTATGCATGATAATCTTGCCAATAGTGAAAGCAGAATTCGAGATGCTGACATGGCAGAAGAGATGTCTAAGGTAATAGCAGATAAAATAGTAATGCAAACAGGAATCGCTATGCAAGCCCACGCTAATACAGAAGCACAAGGAGTGCTGACTTTACTGGGAGTAAGATAAGATTTAAAATCGAAAGATAGTATCAACAAAAATTTTTAACCTAATAGTATTATAAATTAAATATTAGATAATCAAAAAATTTGTTGATATAATTTTTAGTTTTTAAATTTAATAATGGAAACAAAAAAAGGCACGGATGCCAACTTAAAATTTCAAGGAGGAAATATTATGATTATTAACCACAACATTTCGGCAATGAACGCGTACAGAAACTTAGCTTCGGTAAATGAGAGAGTAGACAAAAACATGGAGAAATTATCTTCAGGATTAAGAATTAACAGAGCTGGAGATGACGCAGCAGGATTAGCAATCTCAGAAAAAATGAGAGGTCAAATAAAAGGTTTAAATATGGCTACAAAAAATGCTCAAGATGGTATCTCAATGATACAAACAGCAGAAGGAGCTTTAAATGAGTCTCATTCAATATTACAAAGAATGAGAGAATTATCGGTGCAATCAGCCAATGATACAAATACAACAGAAGATAGAGAAAAATTACAATTAGAAATGAATCAATTAAGATTAGAATTAGATAGAATTTCAACTTCAACAGAATTTAATACAAGAAAATTATTGACTGGAGAATACGCAGAAGGTGGATTAACATTCCATATAGGAGCTAATAAAGACCAAAATGTAAAATTCCAAGTTGCAGATATGGGAGCAACTTATTTAAAAGTTAATGGAGCAACAGATGAAGAAGCAGTTTCAATATCAACTCAAGATGATGCCAATGTTGCAATAGAAATAGTAAATAATGCTTTAGAAAGAGTTTCTGAAGAAAGAGCTAAATTTGGAGCATTACAAAATAGATTAGAACATACAATTAATAACTTAAGAGTTTCTGGAGAAAACTTACAAGCTTCAGAATCAAGAATTAGAGACGCTGATATGGCTAATGAAATGGTTAGTCTTAATAAAGATAAAATCATTTCTCAATCAGGTACAGCAATGCTTGCACAAGCTAATGCAAAACCACAAAGTGTATTACAACTTTTACAAAACTAATAAATAATTTTATGATATAGATATTGTTATTGGATTGTGAAGAAACTTTATAGTTTCTTCACAATTAATGAATCTTTGAACTGTATAGTTCTAGTCACAATAGATATTTTCCTCTTAGTTTAGGAAAATATCAGTAGTGGCTTGAACACTACCCACAAGGACGTGGAGAATACAAATCAAGGAGGATTTAGGAATGAGAATTAATAACAATATTTCGGCAATGAACGCTTATAGAAATTTAACAACGGTAAATGAGTCAGTAGACAAATCAATGGAGAAATTATCTTCAGGATTAAGAATTAATAGAGCGGGAGATGACGCAGCAGGTCTAGCAATCTCAGAAAAAATGAGAGGTCAAATAAAAGGACTTCACATGGCAACTAAAAACTCACAAGATGGTATTTCAATGATACAGACAGCAGAGGGAGCGTTACAAGAAACTCATGGAATAATACAAAGAATGAGAGAATTAGCGGTACAATCAGCCAATGATACAAATACTGGAGAAGATAGAGAGAAGTTGCAATTAGAGATTGATCAATTGGTAGCAGAAATAGATAGAGTTGGAAATACAACGGAATTTAATACAAGAGTTCTAATGAACGGAGAATATAAAGATAAAGGAACAACTTATCATATAGGAGCCAATAAAGATCAAAATGTAAATTTAACATTTGCAGATATGAGATCAGAAGCATTGGGACTAAAAGGGATACAAATATTAGATAATCCACAAGCCAATGAAGCTATTTTGACTATTAATAATGCTCTTGAAGAGGTTTCAAATGAAAGAGCAAAATATGGAGCTATGCAAAACAGACTTGAACACACTATTAATAACTTAAGAGTTTCTGAAGAAAACTTACAAGCAGCTGAATCTAGAATAAGAGATACAGATATGGCAAGTGAAATGGTTAAACTTAATAAGGATAAAATCATTTCTCAATCAGGTACAGCAATGCTTGCACAAGCTAATACAACACCACAAAATGTTTTACAATTATTAAGATAATTATTTTAATTATAATTCCCTTCACTCATTGAGTGAAGGGATCTCCCAAAGATTAGTTTTAGCTACAATGAGTATATTCATGGGCTTACTATAAATGATAGATTACTAATGATGAATGTAATTGTGGTGGTTAAACACCAGACAAGTGCACTGTCAGCAAGGAAGCTACAATAATCAGGGAGGATGATTATAATGAGGATTAACAATAACATCTCGGCAATGAACTCCTATAGAAATTTATCTACGGTAAATGAAAGTATGAGTAAAATTATGGAGAAGTTATCCTCAGGAGAAAGAATTAACAGAGCTGGTGATGATGCAGCTGGATTAGCGATCTCAGAAAAAATGAGAGGGCAAATTAGAGGACTATATATGTCAACTAAAAATGCTCAAGATGGTATCTCAATGATACAAACAGCAGAGGGAGCCTTAAATGAATCCCATGCAATTATACAAAGAATGAGAGAACTTGCAGTACAGGCTGCAAATGATACTAACACTACTGAGGATAGAGAGAAACTCCAATTAGAAATATCTCAATTGGTTTCTGAACTAAACAGAATAGCTAGTACCACAGAATTTAATACCAAACCTCTATTAGATGGAGAATTTGATGGAGATGGGCTTAAATTTCATGTAGGAGCAAACAAGGATCAAAATGTTAGCTTAACTTTTAAAGATATGAAAGCTAATGCTTTAGGTGTAGATGGAATAAACTTATCCACTCAAGAATCTGCCAATGAGGCTATTGAGACAATTAATAAAGCGTTAGAAGGAGTTTCCGAAGAAAGAGCGAAATACGGAGCTATGCAAAACAGATTAGAACATACTATAAATAATTTAAGAGTTGCAGGTGAAAACTTACAGGCAGCTGAAAGTAGAATCCGTGATACAGATATGGCAAGTGAAATTGTTAAGTTTAACAAGAGTAAAATAATAGCAGAAGCAGGTACCGCTATGCTAGCACAGGCCAATACTGCACCACAAGCAATATTACAATTATTACAATAAACAAAAGCCTCTATCTTTTCCCTGAGGTAGGGGCAGAATATCTCTGATTTTTAAAGATTTAGTCACAATGAATGCATTTATCTTAGACTTTCTCTCATCAAAGTTTGAGATAAACCATGAATTCATTTGTGGTGGCTAAAGTCCACCTCACGACAGGCATGCAGTCGTGGCAAGGATGCAAAAATAAAAAACAAAAATCAGGGAGGATTTATTATGAGAATCAACAACAACATATCAGCAATGAACAGTTACAGAAATTTAACAACAGTGAACGAGTCAGTAGACAAATCAATGGAAAAATTATCATCAGGTCTAAGAATTAACAGAGCTGGAGATGACGCAGCAGGTTTAGCAATATCTGAAAAAATGAGAGGGCAAGTAAAAGGTCTTAATATGGCTACAAAAAACTCTCAAGATGGTATCTCAATGATACAAACAGCAGAAGGAGCTTTAAATGAATCGCATGCCATTGTTCAAAGAATGAGAGAGCTAGCAGTTCAATCTTCGAATGATACTAATACTGACAAAGACAGAGAAAAAATTCAATTAGAAACAGACCAACTAGTTGAAGAGTTAGATAGAGTTGCAACGACAACTGAATTTAATACACAAACTCTAATGAATGGAAATTTTGAAGGTAATGGAGTATTATTTCACATAGGAGCAAACAAAGATCAAAATGTTAATTTAAAATTTAAAGATATGACTTCAGAAGCTTTAGGTGTAAGTGGAATCAAAATGTCTACTCAAGCTGATGCAAATACAGCAATTGAAAAAATTGATACAGCATTAGAAAGTATTTCTACTGAAAGAGCTACATACGGAGCTATGCAAAATAGACTTGAACATACAATTAACAATTTGAGAGTTTCTGGTGAAAACTTACAAGCAGCTGAATCTAGAATAAGAGATACAGACATGGCTAATGAAATGGTTAAACTTAATAAAGATAGAATCATTTCTCAATCAGGTACTGCTATGTTAGCACAAGCTAACACATCACCTCAAAGTGTATTACAATTACTTAGATAATAATTAAATTTATACCTCCTATCTTAGCAATAAGGTAGGAGGAAGTCTAATAGCTTTCATGATAATCAAGAATCCTAAAAAACAGCTTCAAAAAAAAGAACATTTAATCAATCCAATAATTTAGAATCCAATCCTCCAACTGATTTATACAGAGGCTTTTAGGTGGGCTAAACATATGTTTGAGCCACAATACCTGTATTTTTTAAATGCAGTCTCATCCTACTGGAGTATAGATGTGGTGGCTTAGTCACCAATACGATATGACCGGGATATCGTATATGCAAGGAAGCTAAAAATCAGGGAGGATTGATGACAATGATTATTAACAACAACATATCGGCATTAAATGCCTATAGAAACACAAACGACGTAAATACTAGAGTAGAAAAAAGCATGGAAAAATTATCATCTGGTCTAAGAATCAATAGAGCTGGAGATGACGCTGCAGGCTTAGCAATTTCTGAAAAAATGAGAGGGCAAATTAAGGGGCTAGATATGGCAACTAAAAATGCTCAAAATGGAATCTCTATGATTCAAACATCAGAAGGAGCATTAAATGAAACTCATGCTATCATTCAAAGAATGAGAGAATTAGCTGTTCAATCAGCCAATGATACTAATACTGATAGTGATAGAGAAAAACTTCAATTAGAGGGAACTCAACTTGTTGAGGAGTTAAACAGAATAGCAGAAACTACTGAGTTTAACACGAGAACTTTAATGGATGGAGAATTTGAGGGTGAAGGAGTTAAGTTCCATATAGGAGCTAACAAAGATCAATCTGTTGAGTTAAAATTTAATGATATGAAAGCTGATGCATTAGGATTAAGCGATTTTGACATTAAAGATGGAGAATCAGCAAATAGTGCTATTGATTTAGTAAATAATGCACTAGAATCTGTTTCATCAGAAAGAGCAAAACTTGGAGCAACTCAAAATAGATTAGAACATACAATTAACAACTTGAGAGTTTCGGGAGAAAACCTACAAGCGGCAGAATCTAGAATTAGAGATGCAGATATGGCTAATGAGATGGTAAAATTTTCTAAAGATCAAATAATATCACAATCTGGTACAGCAATGCTTGCACAAGCAAATACTGCTCCACAAAGTGTGTTACAATTACTTAGATAACCTTTTGGGTTGTCTAAGTAATGCAACCCCCTCCGCGCAAAGATAAGTTTAATAACCTCTATGGCTTTTATTGGTCTATAGAAGCCATAAATGGTTATTAAATACTGCTAGCGTAAATATAGCCAAGAGTCATTCATGGAAGCTTGACTTATAATGCACGGAGGGAGGAAGCTAACAATGATAATAAACAACAACATGACAGCAAAAAATGCGTACAGAAATTTGAATAATAATAATGCTAAAATGTCTGATTCTATTGAAAAGTTATCCTCAGGTGTTAGAGTAAATAAGGCAGGAGACGATGCAGCGGGGCTCGCAATATCTGAGAAGATGAGAGCTCAGGTAAAGGGTCTTGACGCAGCAATGAAGAATGCCCAAAATGGGATTTCACTAATCCAAACAGCTGAAGGAGCACTATTTGAAACACACTCAATCTTACAAAGAATGAGAGAGTTGTCAATTCAAGCAGCAAACGATACAAACACAACAAATGATAGGATGCAAATGCAACTTGAAATGGATGAACTCAGACAAGAATTAGATAGAATAGCTGAAGCAACAGAGTTTAATACTAGAACTTTATTTAACGGTGATTATAGCAAAATGTCAGATGCCCTTAATTTTCATGTAGGTGCCAACAAGGATCAAAACATGAAGGCTAATCTTGAAAGAATGGACGCTGATTATTTGGGAGTTGCAGATAGTGATGGAAATAAATCAATATCTATAAAAACTGCCAGTGACGCCAATAAGGCTATTGAAAAGTTTGATGCAGCAATTGAAATAGTTTCTAAAGAAAGAGCCAAATATGGTGCTATTCAAAATAGAATGGAGCATAGCATTAATAATTTGGGAATAGCTTCAGAAAACATGCAAGCAGCAGAAAGTAGGATTAGAGATACTGATGTTGCTAAAGAGATGATGGAGTTATCAAAAACAAAGATAATAACAGATTCTAGTGTTTCAATGCTAGCACAAGCTAATACAATACCTCAAGAAGTATTAAAACTAATAGAAAATTAAAAAAACTCAAAAACTTAAGTTAATGGTCTTAAGTTTTTGGGTTTTTTTGTCGTTAATAGATATGGAATAGTATTTTATAAAGAGTATAATTATAATATATGTGCTTATTGAAGATAAGAGATAGATTTTTAAATATAAATTATAAAACATTTGGGTGGTGTATATGAAAACAAATGAAATAAGAAGAGAAAATTTAATGGTAAAGCCAGAATCAACAGAACCAGTGCAGAAAAGAATGGTAGTAGAAAAGCCAGAAATAAAAAAAGATACACTTCATATTTCTGAAAGTAAAAGGGAGTCTAATGTTTTAGATAATAAGATAACAGATATAAGCCCTACACCGAAAGTAGCAAAAACAACATTAAATCAAGAACAACAACTAGATAATTTGCTAAAGAAATTAAACGTAAATACCGATATTATTAATAAGGGGATACGTTTTGAAAAAGATAATTACTACGATAAAATGATTGTTCGTGTTTATAATAGAGAAACTGGAGATATAATAAAACAAATTCCTCCACAAGATATGTTGGAGTTTGCTAAAAAATCAGAAGAGATAACGGGAATTCTTTTTGATAAAACCGTGTGAAAGGAGTAAATCATGGCTGCTATAGAAATGACAGGATTAGCATCTGGAATGGATACTAAAAGTATAGTAAAACAATTAATGGAAATAGAGAGAAGACCTATTTATCTAAAACAAGATCAAATACAAAAAGCTCAAACTGAAAAAAAACAATGGGAAGAAATAGGTAAACAGGTAAAATCATTTAAGACAACAGCAATGGATATGAATACCAATAATCCATTTAGAAAAAAAATTGCAGATATTAGTGATGAAAAAGTTTTAGGAGTAGAGCTAGGACCTACTGCTAGAAAAGGTACCTTTGTTTTGGAAGATGTTAAACTAGCAAAATCAGGAACAGCAACTTCTGATGGGAAAATAGCATTTGATGGCGGAGCAGATTATAATATAACTAGTGGAAAACTTGGGATTAGAGGGGTTAATACCAAGTTTATTGATATGTTCTTGAGCCCAATAGGGAATATGGAATTTGAAAAAGTTGGATTTAAAATTAATGGAAAAGAAGTTAATGTACAATCTACAGATACATTAGGAACTTTTATTAATAAAATTAATTCTTCAGGAGCAGGAGTAAAAGCTACTTTTGATTCAGCAGAAAGAAGATTTAGAATAGAATCTACTACAAGCAAACCTTTAGAAATGGACGCAGAAAACAAAGATTTTCTTAGAGGACTTGAAATTTCAAAATTTGCTGGGAAAAAAGTAGAAAATTTAGTAGAACCTGATTATAAAAAAACAATAGGATCATTAGATAGTTTAGATAATGTAAAAAGAGGTTTCTTTACAATAAATGACTTTACTGTAGATGTAAATACAGAGACAGATAGTGTACAAGATGTAGTGGAAAAACTTAATAAAAATGGATCTCCAGTAAAAGCATATTTTGATGGAGTAAGTGGAAAAATGAGTATTGTGGCTGCAACAGCAGGTGATGACTTAATATTTCAAGATGATACTTCTGGACTAATGAAAGAATTAGGATTCATGAAAGAACCAGAACATGGGAATAGAAATAAAGCTACTGTTTATGAAGGACAAAAAGCAAGTTTTACAATGGACGGAATTAAGTATGAAAGAGATTCCAATGAGATTACATTAGATGGAATTAAAATTAATCTAAAAAGTAATACAGCAGAAGGCGAAAAAGTAACTATAAAAGTTGACCATGATATAGATGGAATGGTTGAAAAAATTAAAAAATTCGTTGACGATTACAATGCTACAACAACTTTGCTTAATGCTAAAACAGGTAAAGATGCTCCATTACAAGGAGATACAACTGCAAATAATTTATCAAATAATTTGAGAACTTATATGGCAAGTTCTGTAAATGGAATAGAGTCAAAATTTAGTCAATTAGCACTAATAGGAATAGGAACTATAGGAAAAGAACCTGAACTTACTGTTAATGAAGAAAAGTTAAGAGCAGCTCTTGCAGAAAATCCAACAGAAATTGAAAAACTATTTGTTCAAATGGGAAATGGAAAAGGAAACGAAAAGATATCAAATGGAGATGGAGCAAGAACAAAGTTTTTTTCAAATAATTATAATGTCACAGATATTAATAATATACAAATAAAAGTCGGAGAAAAAATATATAGAGCAGATGACAGTAAGTATAGAATCATGAAAAAAAGTGATTTATCTGACTTAAAAGTATCAAAAGTCGACCTTATTAAACATGTAATTAATGGAGAGATTAAATCAAAAGCTGATTTGGATGCGGCTTTGGGAAAAGGTGTTCCTCAAAATGTAGCAGTTATTGATGATGTTACTGGTGCAATAGAGTTTGGAAATGCTCCAGATAAAGGAGAATCCATAACAATTGAATCAAATAAAAAATTAAGTAACAGTGCTTATGGATTTAATGAAGGAATAACAAATAAAATTAATAATTACTTACAACCAATGGTAACTTACAATGGAACATTAGATAGACAAGCAAAAGCAATAGATAATAGAATTACACAGATGAATGATTGGATATCAAAAACAGAAGATAGATTAAAAATGAGAGAAGATGCATTGAAATCACAATTTACTTCAATGGAAGGTTCCATTCAAAATAGTAACTCAACAAGTAACTGGTTATCAGGACAAATTGCTCAATTAGGTGGTTAATATGAAAATTTTAATGGATAATGTAGAAAAAATTGTAAAAGTAAGTGAGTATGAGAGTTTTCAGTATTTATTATGGGATATTGAAAAAAGTGTTGAAACTAAAGGTAGAATAATTACTTCTTTGAAAGTAGATGGCTTGAATTTAGATTCTTTAAGTGATTTTTCTTTGGAAGAAATAAGTGTTGTAGAAGTGATGAGTCAGAGTCCTTTAATGCTTTTAAAAGAAACTATTGTTGAATTAAATGATTATATTGATAAGTTTTTTTATGGAATTGAAGATATAGTTTATAGTTTTAGAAATGGTGATAAAGTAAAAGGAATAGACAATTTGGTAGAAGGAATTTATGGATTAGAATGGATTTTTCAGATACTTAAAAACTCTGAAAGACTGCTATATTTAAGAGATTTGAGACTTCTTGATATTTACGAGAAAGCTGATACAGTTATGATTGAACTTACTGAAGCTATAGATAATAAAGACTATCACAGAATATCAGTTTTAATGGAATTTCCGCTTTATAATGTGCTTTCCAATATAAAAGAGTTTATTCCAATTTTGTTTGAAAAAACAGAAGTTTTAACTGGGGTAGAAGTATTTATTAATTAATTTTGACATAAACAATTAAAAAGTTTATAATTTAAGAAACTAGTGGCTTTTGCCACTAGTTTTTAGATTAGAATACAAATATTTTTCTTATTAAAGGGTGAAAAAATGAAAAAATTATTAGTTTTAGCACTAGTATTATTAAGTGCATGTAAAAATTTGGAAACAACAATAGACCAAATAGCACCTCCAAGCAAAACAAGTAAAGGAGACGGCTATATTTTTTTTGATTATATAGCATATGAACAAAGGTACAATTTTAATGATAAGGATGGAACAAGACTTGTACTTAAAACAAGAAAACAAGATGTTCAAAAAGTTAAAATTGTAATGGATGGAAAAGATTATGAGATGCATTCAATAGGTGAAATGGGTGAATTTGAATATTTTGAGGGTAAAGTAACAAAAATAAAAGAGGGAAAATTTCATTTTGTTATAAGTGATGGTAATTTAGCCTATTATTTGGGAGAAAAAGGTAGTTTAAATAGTAGAGAAATAGAGCCATTAGAACTAGCAATAGGAGAAAAATCAGAAAATAATGGTGATTCAAAGCTTTGGTATAGAATTTATATTGATAGTTTTTATAATGGGAATAAAGATAATGACCCAGTTTTCAATGAATATGGGCCTGAGAGTTTTTTGAAGCCAGAGGATACGAATAAAGCTCAATTGGTAGAAGACTGGGGAAATAATATACCTAAAAAAATATTAGGGAAATTCCAATTAAATAGTTGGATAGGAGATTTTAACGAAAATTATTTTTGGGAAAATAAAGCAAAAAATATTTATGGAGAAAGCTATGCTGGAACTAAAAGATTTGGGGGAGATTTGCAAGGGGTAGAAGCTAAAATAGATTATTTTAAAGTATTTTCTATAAATACTTTGTGGATTAGTTCGCCTTTTTACTCTTTTTCTGGAAGTAAGAATGATGTAATTGACTTTAGGCATATAAGCCCAGATTATGGAATGTTGGTAGAAAAATCGGGAGAAAGTCAATATAAATTATTAAATTTAAACTCTTCTGAGAAAAACAGTTTCGGAGAAAGCTTAAGTGTAGAAACATGGAAGAATACTAGTTCAGATGAATATTTTAGAGAGTTTTTAGGAAAACTTGATAAAGAAAACATTAAAGTGATATCAGATTTAAGTTTTGATTATGTTTCAAGTAGATTTTTTGCCTTTGAAGATGTGTTAAGAAATGGAAAAGATTCTATTTATTGGAATTGGTTTTTTATAGAGGAAAATTCAGAGGATAAAATATTCAATGGAAGCTCTGACAAAGGCGTAGAATCTAAAGAAGGGCTGAGATACAGAAAATCTTTTGTAAAAGTTTTACCTGAGTATACGGCAGAAGAGAGTTTTTAGGAAAAATTGATAAAGAAAACATTAAAGTGATATCAGATTTAAGTTTTGATTATGTTTCAAGTAGATTTTTTGCCTTTGAAGATGTGTTAAGAA
>Ga0183099_1000647_pt1 | contig 23452 bp, 14 predicted proteins | sample Biomet1_FD_127788 | JGI IMG/M metagenome (GOLD analysis project Ga0183099, IMG submission 127788) | Microbial communities from bioreactor (seeded with anoxic lake sediment) at LBNL, California, USA - Biofuel metagenome 1 | ecosystem: Engineered > Bioreactor > Anaerobic > Unclassified ...
CAGTAGCCGAGATTACTTAAGTATTAAATAAGAGCAGGAATTTCAGGAAATCCGGTGGTAGTTAACAGCCTATTGTGGCACGATTGAATTGTATCAAACATTTATCTGCCACTAATTTAGTTTACTAGATGTCAACTAATTAAGATCAGTTTAGTGGCAGGTAGCAGATAAGAACACGTTTTAGTTTTTTTTTCTGAGCACAAGAAAAGTTATTCAATAATAAAAACAAATTAATTCGCTTAACTTTGCATAAAATTTACAAGCGATGAAAAAGAAGAAAAGTAATTCCTTGATGGAATATGTAAAGGCTGCCCGCCGTGGAAGCAGGGAAGCGGAAATTGAACAACACGGACATCCGTTAAACTATCGGAAAGTAATTCCTTCAAAGAAGGCGTACAACAGGAAAAAGAATAAGGCAGACGATAAGGGTCTGCCTTATTTGTTTTTATTAATTCCTCATCAGAGTCTATGCTGATATAGCTGCGCCATTACCTTTTGATAACGGTTTTCCAATTGCATATAATTTAGATGTGTTTTAAAAATAGAAGTTGCATCAAGACAATATTCAATTGTAGAAATCTGCCTCTTCTGAAGAGCTTCATTAAGCAAAGGCATTGCTGCATTTACCAGCGCCTGATCATATTCTTTCATGGAAGTTTTCAACAGTTGAGCCTCTTTATATAACTGTAAAAGCCATGATTCTGTTTGCTGAGAAACGCTTTCTTTCCTTAAATCTGCATAAACAGACTGAGCCTTTGCCTGCTTTACCTTGTTCTTATTCTCGAACAAAGGCACAGAAAAGCCAACAACCATTCCGTTAAATTGCTCTCCCAGTCCGGTATTCCGTCTATAACCAAGTTCCAACTTAGGCAACCATTGCGATTTATTTACCGCCAGTTGCTGACGTGCCACCTCTCGTTCGCCTTCCAACGACAAAAGCTGGGCATCTCCTTCAAGGACTTCCTGTTTTAATCGGGCAAAGTCGGCTACATCTTCTACGGGAAGGTAGGTAGTATCATTAAACTCCAGCGGAATATTTCCGTTCAAAGCCTTCAACTCTTCAAGTTTGCCCTGACGATTAGTCTCGTTCATCATATATTCTGTCCGCGCATTCAACACTTCCAGATTAATTTTGCTTGCCTCCAATGCACTTGCGTCTCCCATTTCCAAACGGCGTTTGTACACATCGGCCAATTCATTTCCTAACTTCAGCCACTTCTCAAGCACAATTTTCTGCTTATTCAGCAGAACAAGATCCAGACAAAGTTCCTTGGCCGAAAGCAATAGTTGACGGCGAGCACTCCCATCCTGTCTGTCAAAAGCATTTCCTTTTAAACGGATAAGCTCACTGCGGCGACTATACAACGTGGGAAAATCAAATTCCTGCAATACATTTAGTTCAGTGGCTTTACCAAGAGAACCGGGAGAACCGAACTGATAGCTGTAAGATACTGAAGGATCGGAAAGATTATTATCCGTCTTTGCCTCCAACTTTCTTGAAACAGTGAGTTGTTGGGAAGCCTGAAGCTCCTTATTATTAGTCTCAATACTCTTTAGCACCCGTCCGATGCCATCCGTCTGCGGTTTTACGCTGGCGGCAGTTAAGAGCAATATAAAAAGAATAATTGTTTTTTTCATATATCTATTCCTTCTCCTTGTTCATTATTATGTAAACACCCGGAATGATAAAGGCATTGAGGAAGGTGGATGTTAATAGTCCTCCCAAGATAACCTTTGCCATCGGACTTTGTATCTCATTTCCCGGTAAATCTCCGTTCAAAGCCAGCGGAATTAACGCAAGAGCCGAACAAAGTGCCGTCATCAGAATTGGGTTCAAACGGTCTAATGATCCCTGCATCACACAATCGTGAAGAGAATATCCCTGAGCACGCAAGTGATTATAGTGAGAGATTAGTAACATACCGTTTCTGGTTGCAATTCCAAACAGAGAGATAAACCCGATAATGGCGGGAATACTCACTTCTCCAGTGGTAAAGAGCAGAGCAAAAACCCCACCAATCAATGCCAAAGGAAGATTTATCAGCACAATTCCCGACTGCCGTACACTCTTAAATTCATGAAACAAAATTAAAAAGATAACCACAACCGAGAGAATGGATGTCAGCATCAGAATTCGGGAAGCTGCCTGCTCACTCTCAAACTGTCCGCCGTATTCCACATGATAATCTTCGGGAAGCTTCACCTTTTCATCTATTCTCTTCTGAATATCATTCACTACGCTCCGAAGGTCTCTTTCAGCCACATTAGCCGAAATTACAATCTTCCGCTTTACATTTTCGCGGTTAATCGTATTCGGTCCCATGGATGAGGAAACTTCAGCCACATATTGCAAAGGAATCTTTGTTCCATTAGCATCTATCATCAGATTCCTGATCTTTTCAGCCTCATCCTTATCATTATCTCTCATCTTTACTGTAAGATCAAAGGTTTTTCCTTCCTCATAGACTTGCGAAACAACCTCTCCCGCTAAGGAAGCATTGATAAATTCCGAAAATTCCGGCAGAGAGATACCATATTTTGCCAGCATATCTCTTCGGGGCTTTATCTTAAGTTGCGGACGTTCAATTTGTTGTTCTACATTGAGGTCGGCAACACCTTCCACATCTTTAATGGATGACTTTATCTGATTCCCAATTTCAAACATCTTATTCAGGTCGTCTCCGAAAAGCTTGATCGCAATCTGCGCCTTACTTCCCGAAAGCATAGCATCGATACGGTGAGAAATGGGTTGACCTATTTCTATATTAACACCGGAAAGGGTAGAAAGTTTCTGACGAACATCAGCAACGACTTCTTCCCTTGGACGGTCTTTCAGCTCGAAAGGCGCTTCAATTTCGGAAACATTCACACCAAGTGCATGCTCATCCAGTTCGGCGCGCCCTGTCTTCCGGGCAACCGTCTGAATCTCCGGAACAGTCATCAGAAGTTTTTCGGCATGGCGGCCAATCTTATCTGATTCTTCCAGTGAAATACCTGGCAAGCTGCTTACATTAATGGTAAATGAGCCTTCATTGAACGGTGGCAAAAAGCTTCTTCCCAAAGTAAAGAAAAGGGCAAATGCCACAAGAAACAGTCCGAATGTACCGCCAATTACCCATCGGTTATGGTTAAGCGACCAAGCCAGCGCCCTTTCATAAACTTTCCTGAGGTATACAGCAACAAAAGCCTCTTTTGGAATTCCATCATTTTTAGTCTTACCCAACAAATAGCTACACAATACCGGAGTTAGCGTCAAGGCAACAACCGTGGAAGCAACAAGAGCAACAATAAACGAGATTCCAAGCGGTACCAGCATACGGCCTTCCATTCCTGTAAGGAAGAAAAGTGGCACAAAGCTGACGATAATAATCAACGTGGAATTAAGGATAGGTGTTCGTACCTCCTTTGAAGCCTCGAACACAACAGAAAGAACCGTTTCCCGTTCGTCTTCAGGTTTCATCCGGTTCTCCCGCAAACGTTTAAATACATTCTCCACATCAACGATGGCGTCGTCCACTAATGAACCAATTGCAATGGCCATACCTCCCAGACTCATAGTATTAATGGTGAGCCCCATGTAGTGAAGTGCGAGAATTGTTACCAATAACGATAAAGGTAAAGTAATTAAAGAGATAACCGTTGTCCGTACATTAGCAAGGAACAGGAACAGAACAAGTACCACAAAGATGGAACCTTCATAAAGAGACTTCTTCACATTGCCTATAGAGCTGTCAATAAACCGTGATTGGCGGAATACATCCGTTGACACTTTCACATCAGGCGGAAGGTTCTTCTGCAAATCCTTCACCGAAGCTTCCAGTTTCTCTGTCAGGTCAATGGTACTGGTATTGGGTTGTTTGGTTACGGTAATAAGCACAGCTTGTTTGCCTTTCTCTGAAGCAATACCAAGTTTGGGCTCCTTTCCACCTACGCGAACGTCGGCAATATCTTGTAACAGGACAGGCACACCATCATTTCGCTTCACCACTGCCTTGGAAAGCTCATCTAACCGATTGGTAGAAAGCATTCCCCGAACAATATATTCGTTGCCATACTCATAAAGCACACCACCATTGGCATTCTCATTCATTCCTCGGGTAGTATTCAGAACTTCATCCAATGAAACATTATAATGCTTCATCCGGGCAGGATCCAGCAACACCTGAAACTCTTTAATATCTCCGCCAAGAACAGCCACTTGTGCCACACCACCTGTTGAGAGCAGGCGCGGACGAATGGTCCAGTCGGCAATAGTTCGTAAATCCAGCATCGAAGTACTATCTGAAGTAAGGCCCAGGATCAGCATCTCACCCAGAATAGAAGATTGAGGTCCCAAAGTAGGTTTACCCACATTGGAAGGTAATGATTCACTAACGGCGGCAAGTTTCTCAGATACAATCTGACGAGCCAGGTAAATATCCGTACCCCAGTTAAATTCAACCGATACAACAGAAAGTCCGGCGGTAGAAGTGGATCGTACACGGCGTACATCCGTTGCACCATTTACTGCAGTTTCCACAGGGAAGGTTACTAACCTTTCCACCTCCTCGGGAGCCATTCCATTAGCTTCTGTCATAATCACAACAGTAGGTGCATTAAGGTCAGGAAACACATCAACTTCCGTATGCATAGCCGTATAAAAGCCAGACACAAGAAGTATGATAGAGGCGCACAACACAATCATCCTGTTGTGCAGAGAGTAATGTATAATCTTATTCAGCATTTCTCACCTCCCCTATTAATGTTCGTGCGAATGTGCAGGGATAGCGCCACTTGCCGAAGCCAGTTTTACTTGATACGCTCCAACAGTAACCACACGGTCGCCGGCTTTCAGCCCGGAAAGAATCTGAACAGCTTTACCGTTATCGGCACCCAGTTTCACTTCCTGTTTTTTATATCCTTCTTCATCCAGTTGCAGATAAACAAAAAATAGTCCTCCCTCTTCGGTCAGAGCCGTGCGAGGAACAACCAACACGTTTTGCATGGATGATGAAAGAAGGAAAACTTCCACAAAAGCTCCGGGAATAACCTCTCCCTTATTGTCAAATTCAAAAGTGACGGGGATATAAAAAGAAGATGCACCAGAAGCTTTCCCAAAAGAAACCAATCGCGCATTAAGATCAGCCAATCGGTAAACTTTATCATCATAAGGAGTCTTAAAGTTGGCCGAAGAGATTGTTTTCAATGACGAATAATACTTTTCGGAAACTTCAGCGCGTAGAAAGAGTCGTCTATTCTGCGTTACACAAATAAGAGGCTCACCCACTGATACATAATCGCCTTCATTCACAAAACGGCTTTTTACAAATCCTCCTATAGGAGAAGATACTACTTGTCCATTCCCTGAATGATGCTTTGAAATTGCCTCATAACTGAGACGAGCTGTCTCGTAATTTTGCTTTACCTGACTAAACTCTCTCTCGGAAACAATTTTGCTTTTCAGCATTTCCTTCGAGCGTTCATATTCCTGTTTGGCTATTTGATAAGTGACCTGAGCTTTTTGCATTGGATCACCGTCCGCAAGATTCTTGGAGGAGATGGTAAGTACTACTGCTCCTTTACTAATCTGAGCCCCTTCTGTCAGAGTAGATCTAAAGGAAACAATACCCGCAGCTGTAGCAACAACAGTTGCTTCATCACCTTGTGCCGCCAAAACCTGTCCGCTGGTTTTAATAACCTGGCTAAAACTCCCCGGTTGCAAAGCTTCTACCTTTATTCCTGCAGCTTCCGCTTTCACTTTAGGGAATATAATTTCGTCGGAATGTTCTTCCGCCCCACTCTCTTTGTGTTCGTTATTCTGTTCTTCGTGTTCATCATCATGGCCTTTGTGCGAAGATTGCCCATTACAGGCACTTAATAAAAGTGCACAAAGTGACCACATAAAAAATATTCTTTTCATTATGCAATCTATTCGTTACTATAAATTAATTATAAAGTCGGAAAGATGTGCGGATTAATTATAATGATAAATCCACACCTGTTAGATTGCGGGAGGGGCACGAAGACTTATGGTACGGGAAACGCCCGCGCCGTGAAGGGATTCTATATAAAAGAAAAGTCTGTCGAATGTTTCCAGTTTAGGAGGAAGCAATGAATGCAAAATAGCATTGGAGAATAATGTAACAACCTGCCAGTAATGTGGCTGTATGTTTGCATCATTGTGATGTTGAACAGAAAAGTAAAGTTTAGTAATGCAATAGCCCTCACAATCAGGATTAGCCTGATGATGAGATTCCGTAGCAGAATCTGAATCACCTTGCAAACAAATTTCATCCTCAAAATGATGATGATGAGGCAATACCGGTATAATCAACACCAACATGCTGATTAATAAAAAAAACCGACTGATGTATTTTCTCTTTTTCATTTTTCTTTATTGCGGTGCTAAGATAACACTTTATTATAAGTGAAAAAAGAAAAAAGAGGTAAAAGCCAACAAATTGGACTTTTACCTCTTACACTATTATAAAAAGAAACTACTGCTTACCAAATAGAAACTCTCTTTTCAACAGGAAGATACATTGGATCTTTGTCTGTAATATTGAAAGCTTTATACCATGCGTCAATTTGTGGAAGAGCGCCATTAACACGCCATTTACCTAAAGAGTGAGGATCAGATTTTGTGCGACTCAGAATTGCTTCCGGACGAATATTTCCAGCCCATACACCAGCATATGACAAGAAGAAGCGTTGCTCTGGAGTAAAACCACCCACTGTTTCAAGAGGAGCATTTGCCGTAGCATTCTTAAATGCATTATAAGCAATCTGAAGGCCACCATGATCGGCTATGTTTTCTCCAAGAGTAAACTTGCCGTTAGCGTGTACACCCGGTGCTACATATATACTGTCGAAGAAGTTAGACATTACAGCGGCACGAGTTTCAAAGTTCTTTGCATCTTCTGCTGTCCACCAATCTTTCAGATTTCCTTCTTTATCATATTGTCTTCCCTGATCATCAAATCCATGAGTCATTTCATGTCCGATAACCACCCCGATTGCTCCATAATTGAAAGCATCATCAGCATTCATATCAAAGAAAGGATATTGTAGAATTCCGGCAGGGAAACAAATTTCATTTGTTGTAGGATTATAATAAGCATTTACTGTTTGTGGAGTCATGTACCATTCCTCCTTATCAACAGGTTTATTAGCCTTACCAATCATATAGGCAGTCTCAAAACGATTAGCCCGTTCTACATTTGCCCAATAAGAATCATTTTTAATCTGCAATGCAGAATAGTCTTTCCACTTGTCAGGATATCCAATTTTTACATGGAATGCCGATAGTTTTTCCTGAGCTTTTACTTTTGTTTCATCGCTCATCCAAGCTAGGTTCTGAATACGCTGTCCCAAAGATACCTGAAGATTCTTCACTAAAGATACCATTCTTTCCTTTGCAGCTGCAGGGAAATATTTTTTTGTATACATCTGGCCAACAGCTTCACCTAAGGAACCATCTACTACAGATACAGCACGTTTCCAGCGAGGCTTCATTTCTTTCACGCCATTCATTGTCTTGCTGTAGAAATCAAAGTTCTGAGCATAGATTGCATCACTTAAATAAGAAGCAGATGCGTCAATCACTTTCCATTGCAGGTAAGCAATCTGGTCTTTCAAAGGAACAGTGTTAATGATAGTCGTTGCTTCCTTTATAGAAGCTGGTTGACCAATATTTATTTCTTTCAAACCTTTCAATCCAAAATCAGTAAAGAACACATCCCATCCAAATGAAGGATATTGTTTCTTAAGCGCAGTAACTGTCATTTTGTTATAGTTGGCATGAGGGTCTCTCAGCTCAACTTTTGTACGTGCAGCTTTAGCCAATCTGGTTTCAATTGCCATAACTGAGATCATAGCCTTTTGAGCAGTAGCTTTGTCATATCCAATTAACTGGAACATCTTTACAACATGCTGTTTGTATTTATCACGAATTTCTTTCGTCTTAGCATCATTTTCAATGTAATATTCACGCTCACCCATACCTATACCACTTTGGTATGTATGAACCATATTCATTGAGCTGTTCATATCATCAGCGCTAACATACACAGTAAAGTATGGATCGATACCCATCAGACGCATTTCAGCCATCAAGGAATAAATACCCGACTTACCCTTTAAAGAAGCTATTTTCTTCAGATAAGGTTTGATAGGAGCCGCACCTTCTTTGTTCAGCTTTGCACTATCCATAGCTATGTTATAAAGATCACCGATTTTTTGTCCCACCGTTCCGGGCTGGTTCTTTATATTGGCAAGTTCTTCAATCAGACCTTTCAATTGTTCACGATTGTTTTCAGCCAGCTTATCAAAAGAGCCAAAGCGTGCATATTCACCAGTCAGTGGATTATTCGCCATCCATCCTCCACAAGCATATTGGTAAAAACTGGTTCCCGGCAAAGCGGTCTTATCTAGATTATTAAAGTCAACTCCTGGAGCTGACTGAGCGTTCATTTCGCTATTCCATCCTGTACTCATCAAGCAAAATGCAACTAACGGTAAATAATTCTTTAATTTCATATACTATTATTTAATTGTTATCTCTTATTTTGTCTCATAAGACGCAAATATAACTTATTAAATCACATAGAGATTGTTATTTTATACAAAAAATATCCAGAGAGATTTTACTCTCCTTTAGTTTCTTCAAGTTCTATGGAAGCAGTTTCCCATTCTTCCACCACACGATCCATATCCTGCTTCAAATTTTGATGTTCAGCATAGAGGTCCATATCCGAAGCTCCTTCAGGAGTAGCCATTTTTAGTTCTACTACAGATATTTTATCTTCCAGATCTTCTATTTTCTTCTCACAATCAGCAACCTGTTTCTCCAGTTTACGAAGTTTCTTATTCAGTTCCTTCTGTGCTTCGTAAGAAAGTTTATTCTCAGATACGTTGGTTACAGAGTCATCATTCTGTGCCGTTGGAGAAGCGGAAAGCTCAGGCTTACGTTGCAAATCATTGAGGTTGTCCATCTTCTTCTTTTGCAGAAAATCATAAATTCCGCCTAGATGTTCTTTGACTATTCCTCCCCCAAACTCATAAACTTTGGTAACCAAGCCGTCCAAAAATTCCCGGTCATGAGAAACAAGAATCACCGTTCCATCAAAATCTTTAATGGCATCTTTAAGCACATCCTTTGTTCGCATATCAAGGTGATTAGTAGGCTCATCAAGAATTAGGAGGTTAACCGGTTCCAACAACAATTTAATCATTGCCAAACGGGTACGTTCTCCACCTGAAAGAACCTTAACTTTCTTGTCGGAGGCCTCACCACCAAACATGAAAGCGCCCAATATATCTCGAATCCTAGTACGAATATCTCCCGTTGCCACATAATCAATTGTATCGAAAACAGTGAGACTTTCGTCCAGCATCTGAGCCTGATTCTGTGCAAAGTACCCAATCTGCACGTTATGACCGATGGTTAATTTACCCTCATAATCAATATCACCCATGATACATTTTACCAACGTAGATTTACCTTCGCCGTTCTTACCCACGAAAGCTACTTTCTCGCCTCTATTAATGGTAATATTCACATCATGGTAAACCACATGATTTCCATAAGTCTTCTTCAAATCTTCTGTGATAATGGGATAGTTACCCGAACGGGCGGCAGGTGGAAATTTAAGCCTCAGCGTAGAATTATCTTCATCATCGATTTCAAGACGTTCGATTTTCTCCAATTGTTTGATACGACTCTGTACCTGTACAGCTTTCGTTGCCTTATAACGGAAACGTTCCACGAAATCTTCCGTATCCTGAATTTGCTTCTGTTGGTTCTCATAAGCACGCAGCTGCTGCTCTCTTCGTTCTTTCCGGAGCTCCACAAAGCGTGAGTAAGGAACCTTATAATCATATATTTTTCCACAACTGATTTCAATAGTACGAGTCGTTACAGCATCTATAAAAGCACGGTCATGAGATACTAGAACTACCGCATTACAACGGGTAGAAAGAAAATTCTCCAACCACTGAATACTCTCAATATCGAGGTGATTGGTAGGCTCATCGAGCAAAAGCACATCCGGTCGTTTCAGCAAAAGCTTTGCCAACTCAATACGCATACGCCATCCACCGCTAAACTCCGAAGTAGGACGAGAGAAATCATCCCTGCTAAAACCCAGTCCAACAAGTGTGCGTTCAATCTCCGCCTGATAATTAGTTCCCCCCATCATCAGGAAACGTTCATTCTCATGCGTAAACCGGTCAATCAGCTTGTGATAACTTTCCGAGTCATAATCAGTTCTGTCCGCTAATTCCTGATTCATCCGCTCAATATTCGCCTGAAGTTCAAAGATATGTCCGAACGCCTGTTCAGCCTCCTCCATAACAGTATGCTTATCACTCAGGACCATTACCTGCGGCAAGTATCCAATGGTTACATCCTTCGGTGCAGCGACTGTACCTGCTGTAGGAACCTGCAAACCTGCCAATATCTTTAGCATAGTTGATTTCCCTGCACCATTTTTTCCAACCAGCCCAATGCGGTCCTTGTTATTTATTACATACGATACGCCATCGAAAAGCGCTCTAGCATTAAATTCTACTTTTAGTCCTTCTACTGAAACCATTGTCTATTTGTTGTATCTTTTCTTTAAGTTGCAAAGATACAATATAAAACGCGAAGTGAAAACTTTTAAGAAAAGGTTCTTCTCTTTTTAAAGGAGCAGTTTATCGAAAACAATTCTCTTTTCCTACCATAGAAAATTCAAATTTATATATACTGATGAATATCTATTTATATAGTTGAAAACTAAAAAAGGGAATGTAACTCAAGATACATTCCCTTTTAATAATCAATAAAAAAATATCGTACTGATTAGAATAATTTAGCTGGATATTCTCCTGCATCTACCAATGCCTGAATCTTGTCTACTACAGACTGACGGTCATCAGCATACGTTACGCCAAACCATTTAGAAGTAGTGTCAAGTACTTTCACACGCGCGGTACCATTGTTGATCAATTCATTAACCATTAATGGAATAAAATACTCACATTTGAGGTTACTTATATTCTCTTTCAGGAAGTCGGCAAAGAAATCCTCAGAATACTTGAAATAATCTGGAGTAAATCCCCACATATTCATTGAAACTGGGGTATTATCTTCAATTGCAACCATCACACCATCTTCGGCTTTGAACTGAACTTTTCCATCGATACGCTCAATTGCTGTACGTTCAACTACAGTTGTAAGATAGCCATCCTTATCTGTTGCACAAACGCCACGAGCTACGCTACCACTATCAGAAAGGGTATTGCCCACACGATAACCTATCATGCAATAATCATTTTTCTTACCTTCCATATCTACAAGGGCCTTGCCTAAAACAGCAAAACTGTCTTTCCCATAGAAATCATCTGCATTAATTACTGCAAAAGGTTCGTTAATTACATTCTTACCCATCAGAACAGCATGGTTTGTTCCCCATGGTTTTTCTCTGCCTTCAGGGCATGTAAATCCAGCAGGTAAACTGTTAAGATCCTGAAACACTAATTCTACAGGAATATGATCTTCATATTTTTTAATAATCTTTTCACGAAAATCTTTCTCAAAACTTTCACGAATTACAAAGACTAATTTACCGAATCCTCCACGAATAGCATCGTAAATAGAATAGTCCATAATTGTTTCACCGTTGGGGCCCAGACCGTCTAATTGTTTCAGACCGCCATAACGACTGCCCATTCCGGCAGCAAGTACAAATAATGTTGGTTTCATTTCGTATATATTTAATGAGTTGTTAGAGTTATACCTTAACATTTTTTTATGCCACAAAATTACAAAATAATCCCCAACAACAATACAACAAATCGTTCAAATATAGCCATAAATAGTTCAAAAATGGACGTGATATTCTAAAAAGGATAACCTATAGCCAGGTGAAGACCTAAGCCATCCTTAAAAGTCGGGATATTATAATATCCTGTTTTAGAGGTCTCATAAGGAGCATGAAGTCCAATTCCAGCATCCAGACGAACAACTAAAAAGGAAAGATCATAACGCAATCCAGCTCCTGTACCCAGGGCTATCTCTTTTCCCAGTCGGGAGAGATTAAATTGTCCGCCAGAACGGGCTGAATCTTTCTTCAACAACCAGATATTCCCAGCATCCAGAAAAAGAGCACCATTAAGATTCCCAAGAAGATTGAAACGATACTCTATGTTAGCTTCAATTTTGAAGTTACCTGTCTGATCCATGTACGAATATGTTTTGTCTCCATCCGGCCGATAACTTCCCGGTCCTAACGAACGAATGGTAAATGCCCTCAGACTGTTGGCTCCTCCAATAAAAAATTGTTCGCTGTACGGCGCCACTTTTGAATTACCATAGGCATAAAGAATTCCACCCGACAAACGGCTTACCAATGATTGACGGGAGTTTATTTTGTAATTACATCTAACTTCCGAGGTTAACTTCAAAAATTGAGCAAAAGGATTGCCTAATAGTTGCTTCTCGTCATTAAAACTTTTTCCAAAAAGACGGAATATACCAGAGGTGACATTCCCGGCAGAAGTAATAGACGTTTCCCACCAAATATGATTCCGCTTACTTCTCACTCCTGCATCATCATATGTATAAGTATAATTCATTGCGGGTACAAATTGATTCTTCAAACTAAGATAAAGAGCAGGATTAGCATTCGTTACTGAATCAAAGCGTTGCGTTGTGTACTGCAGTACATTAAAAGTAAGTTTAAAAGGTGTAACTGAATGACGACTAACCCGAGACGACTGAAAATTATAAGTAGCATTTCCTCCGAAAGCAAGCAGTCTGAAAAAACCCGCACGATTCAACTGATTGGCATACAAACGGAAAGTGGTGGTTGCCGGATAAGTCAACTCTTTATATCCCATACCAGGTAACACTAACCGTGGAATGGTAAGCGCTGCAGAAGCACCCAGTTCATAAGAGTTAATAACAGAGCTGCTCCCATCTACAGGAGAATTAGTTTGCCATTCATAGCTGCCTTTAAGTCTCACAGTAAAATTCTCTCCTCCTCCAAAAATATTTCGTTTGGAAAGAGTAAACACTGCTCCAGGGCCTATCTGATCATTAGATTTAGAAGTTACATTCAATTCTAGCTCACCATCGAGCGGCAAATCATAAGCGGTATTCATCCACACATCAAGCACGTTATTATCAACCGCTGTATCACGGGGGATAAACTGCATCTCGGTATACTTAAAAATACCCAGACGATTCATATTCTCCAATGTGCGCAATTGTTTTCGTTGCGAATAACGCTCACCGGACATTAATTTAAAACGATTGTACAGTACTAATGGACGAACCCTTAACTTACCTTGATAAAAAATTGTCAGATCTTTATAAAGCATAGAGTCCGTAGGAACCTCGCCGTCAAAGCCATTCAGAATTATGTTCCTTTTCCCTATATTCCAGGGACGGAGAACCTGTGCTGGCAAGCCGGCTTTTGGAGTAATTTTGAGACTTACCCGCCCAGATTGTTGAATGGTATCTGCCAAAAAGTTAATTAATTCAGGCCGGAAATAGTAGTAACCTGCATTGCGTAACAAGCCACTTAGCCGCTGCCGTTCCTCGTCTAATTTAAGAACACTAAAATGATCTCCTTTGTGAAGTATCTTATCTACCAACCGCTGCTGTAGCAAGCTGTCAGTCCGTGGACTATAATGGGAATAAATAACAGTATCCAGCAGATAAGGCTGCTGCATATCTATATTATATTTCAGCTTTGCCTGACGACCTTTTCCAGGAATCAATTCATAAGAGACCTGTCCATTGAAGTATCCGTAATCTCTCAACAGATTCCTTGCCACCTTCACCCTTACTTCAGGATTGACAGTAGAAATAAGTACAGGGGTTGAAGCAAGACGATTGAAAATCCAGCGGCCCAGACCTTTCTCGTAGGAATGAAAAGCATTATACATCCACAATCCGAAAGGAAAAGGAAACCGAACAGACGAGCTTCCTAAAAGGGAATTATTGGGAGCTGCTGCCAACGCTGCATTCACCTCATCGAGAGTCTCATCACCTGCCTCTGAAACATCACGATTCTCTACCACTGTTTTCTTCATACCCGTATAGAGGACTTCTCCCTCCGGTAAATTACGGGTGGTAGAACAAGCAGTAAAGAGTAGTAGTGACAGATAAAATGTTTTTTTCATTTCGACTCTTTTTTTACTTTTTTATTCTTAAATATAAATAGCTCACCAAGTCTTCGCATTTTTTTGCGGAGTACCACACCAGCTCCTGTTTCTGTAATTTCGCCTTCAAGCAGACTCTGATAATTTTTATTATGGAACAATTTAACAGACCTTGATCCACTTGTATCTAATCGATATTCCAGCGATATATTGTCAATGAATGATTGTTTATCTTCAACGGTCTCTCCTGTAGAAATCTTACCTCCTATCACAATTCGTATACGGTCATTATAAAATCTCTTTGCAAAACGGTAAGAGTAATCGGTTCGTTTACCCGCACCCTCCACACCATTTTCCTCATAAGATTCCATGCCAAAGGTTATATCTACTTTCTTTAGTGCACTTCCAGCTATATTGGCAATCTCACTCTGAAGGAAGCTATTCAATGCACTTCCCATATTTATCCCCCCTGATGAACCTGAAGAGGTAAGCCCCTCGGGCATATACATACCGGTAACCAGCATAGTAATTGCCTGTTTACTTCGTTCTTCATCTGACATGGCCGAAAGTTGATTCTGCACAGCCATATCTTCGGGTGCTTCAAGGTCAAAAACCATACCAAGATCCTTCAGACTGTTTTTAATAGATACAGACACATCAAAATTTACTTGTCTGCTACTTTGATTTTCATTAGTCACTGAAGCGCGAACTCTCTCCACCGCTTTGAAATTTATTTTCGGATCCATCACATTACCCGACCATTCTACGTAACTGCCATTCTGAATTGCAAAAGCTTTCAATGGAATAACTGGCAACGTATAATTCAACAATCCGTCACTCAGCGTATATCGGCCATAAAGCAACAAGTCTCCCTGCGGAGTATATTGCAGGGAAAGATCTCCTCCTCCCTCCAATTCAACCCTATTTTCACGATCGGGAGACAAATCTGCCTTTAACTGCACTGCTGGTTCCACCTGGATATTGATCAACATATCCAGTCCGCCCAAGGATACAGACTTTGGCTTTTCTTTAGTCACCGGTACGGAGTCGTTAAAGTTGACAAAAGTGACCATATCCCCCAACCTGTCCTGCACAGTCAAAGGGGAATCTTTCAGAACATAAGTAACATCCGTATTACCTAACAGGCGCATATCTCCACGCATAACCAAAGCATCTAGAGGTCCACGAAGCGTGGCATTCAAATCCACAAAGAGTTTTCCGTAAACCAGCGATTCTTTTGTACGGGAAGCATTGAATAGCTGATAATTTTTAGCAGTAAGTTTCAAATTAGCCTGCATTTTTTGCAATTCTTTAAAATCAACCGTTCCTGCAATTGTCAGAGGATTCTTGCCCGCTGCGTAGATATAATAATTATCAAAGGCGAGCCGATTATCCACAATCCGTATTGTTTTGTTATCAAGACGCAAACGCGTGCCAGCCTGAGCAATATAAGCTGAAGCAGAATCTGCTGTAAGTTCTCCGTTTATTCTTGGTTGTTGCAGACTACCTTCCAAAGCAACTGTTCCATTCAAAGCTCCAGCAAGTCGGACAATACCTCCTGAGATAAAGGCATTGGCTATACTAAGCGGGAGTGATTTTAATTGGGCGTGAACATTCATCGTTCCTTTATTTGTCGCATTATATACGCCATCCGCAGTAAGTGCTTCTTTTCCATTATATCCCATTGAAGCTTCCAACTGATGGACATTCTTTTCTATAGGAAGGTAAGTAGCCTGCAAATTCATGTCACCAACCAACTGATTTGTGTACATAAACTTCTGAACCCCGGCATCAGCAATTACATGGAAACGGTTATCCTTTTGAACATATTCAGCTTTGGCAGAAAGTATTCCTCCTATATCAGGCAAATAAGGCAAAGAGTGCACCACTTCCTTCAGGTCTATATTCCTAAGCTCGACCAATAAATCCTGTTGGGCTTCCAAATTTTCCACAGAATGGACAAATAGTCCCATTCCATTTTTATCCTGCAGTTCCAGATTCGCAGAAACACGTTTGTCATTACTAACATAAATACGGTTATCTTTATTCACACTAAACGGACGAAAGAACAAAAGCGGTTCATCCGGAAAGATATTAAACAGAACACCTTTCTCCTCTAACTGTGCACGAACACCAAAATTTGTTCCAAGTTGTCCTTTGGCATTAAGGTATTTCAGCATTAGTTCAGCGTTATCATTCCTTACTACCCCATCAGCATATGCTTGAAAGACATATTGTTTATTGGCTGCATTATTAATTACTCCTGCATGCAGACGAATACCTGCTGTATCTTGTTTAATAGTGAGACGAATAGTATCCAGCAGTACACTGTCAGCAGCAAACGAATAAAGGGAAGCATCTCCCTGTAATCCGTCGGCTTGAGAAGATACCAGGTTGAATAAAAGATTCTGGTAATAAATATTTGATAAAGCCAGGTATTCACTCAAAAGATTCTTTTTACCAGCTGAGAGGGCAAGCCGGGCAGAAGGCATAGCCTTACTGAGTTCCTGCTGATTAAGTTTTTTCTTCTGAATCTGTTGGGTTAAGAGAGAAGAAAAGCTGGCCACTTCTTTTATAAACTTATTAAGAGGAGCAGCGCTGTTAAGCGAAAGAGCCAAATCTCCTGAATGAAGTTCAAGAGAAGTCTTATCTTTTTCTGCAGAGGCATTAAGTGTAAAGGAAGTAGGCTTTCTCAAAGATCGTGGTATTAGCCCCAATCCCTTTAAGTCTATATGACGAACATTCATCGATAAATCTGCTTTCATTTGGTTCTTTTGAATGAGAGCAACCAAATTTGCGTCCATCTGTAATAGCTTACTTTTACTGGATAAATTGACTTTCGCCATTGATTTTTGCAGACTGGCCTGAAGGGAGAGTCCTGATATCGTTGATCTTCCATATTGTAGTTCCTGTAATTCAATTCCACCGCTGAGTATTGTACGCGGAGAAAAGATATTTGTTCCTTCTCCTGCCGCACTAAATGAAGCCGTAAGTGAATAGATAGAATCCTTTGGCAAATAATGATTGATTTGCAGGTTCTTGATTTTCACATTAGCTAAGTAAGAGTTACGTACTCCGTTATATTCAGCATCAGCCTTTACTTCTCCTTTACCTTCATTCAGCGTAAGCTCAGCAAGATAGTGTTTTCCTTCCATCGATGCTTGTCCCTGTAGTTTCATCTCCTGGGGAATACGTATGCTTCCATTGGATGACTTATTGAGAAAGGCAGCCAGGAAATTCAAATCTTTGGTATCTAACCGAAATTTAATCTGTCCTGAGCGATTCTTTACATCAGATAGATTCCTCATTTCCCCCATAGAAGAGAAAGAAAAAGCTCCGGGAAGATATGCTGTCAGTCTTGACAAATGAATACTTTTCAGGTTACCCTGGGCCAAAGCTCTGACTGTTATTGCACGAAACGGATAGGAATCACTGAACGTTTTCGGTAGTTCCCCTACAAAAAGTAAAACATCCTGTTTGCCGATATTTGCAACCAATGAAGAGACAAAACTCCCCTTTTCAGGATTCTCAACCAGTAACCAGTCTGCCTTTGCATTCAAACTAATTTCCGAATGCGGAGTATTTACTTTTAATGCAGGTATCCTTATTGCACGATTATCTGCAAGAACACGCCCCGTTAACGAAGTTATGTATAACCCTGAACGATCCGATAAAGAGATTCGACGGATAACTGTCCGTAACTCTCTATCACGGTTCTCAAAAGAATCCATAGAAATAGTTATATCACGCAAAGCAATATGTGAAGGATCAAATCCTTTCGACGGTTCTTCTATTCCTGAATCGTAATTAAATGAAGCTTTAGCTACAGAGAAGCGCTCCAAACGGTATAACCTCTTCACAAAATCAGCTTTACCATTACGAAGTACAGCCTCATCAATATTGGCAGAAAGTCGGAATGTATCTGCTGATTGATCCAGATGAAAAGACACATTCCGGAGTTGAAGTTGTTTGAGAAAAACTTTCCATCGAAAAGGTTTAGAAGGTTTCTCCTCTTTCGTTTTAGTCGTATCGGTCAGAGAAAGTTTAAAATCAGCATCTTTCAGTTTGGCGCTTGATATAAATGCTTCCTCCCGGAAAAGGTCTATCTGTTCCGATTGGAGAAAGAGTTCACCTAATACACCCCGAACGCGCATGCCCTTCATTAAATCAGACGAGTTAACAAGAGCATGGCTCAAAGTTATGCCATCTACCCTTACTTCCCCATGAAATAATCGACGCAGACCAAGGTCTACAATCAATTTATCGGCAACCAGCAATGTATCTTTTGGTGAAACCACACTTACCTTATATACAGCCAGATCCAAAGGAAAAGATAATCTTACCTTATCTACGGAAATACGCATACCAGTTTCCTGAGATGCATATTTCAATATCTGATTTTTCAAAACATTTTGAACAGGCGGAAGATAGAGCAATACAAGGAGTATCACCAAAAGAACCACTGGAGTCAGCAAAGTTATGCCAATCCCTTTCAGCCATTTTTTCGTTCGCTTATTCATACTTGAGTGAAGTCTTATACAAAGAAAACATTTATTTCTGTATCTTGTTTGCTTTACCGATTATTAATTCATACAAAAAGTATATATTTGTCCCTACTAATAAACTTATAAAGAAAACAGATTATGTTATTATCAACAACAAACAGTATAGAGGGTAAGACTATTACCACATACTACGGCATTGTTTCCGGAGAAACAATTATTGGTGCGAATATTTTTAAAGATCTTTTTGCCGGAATACGCGATATTATCGGTGGTCGTTCCAATTCTTATGAGAAAGTTCTGCGCCAGGCAAAAGAAACAGCGTTACAGGAAATGAGCGAACAAGCTCAAAAAATGGGAGCCAATGCTGTGATAGGCATTGATATAGACTATGAAACAGTGGGATCAAGTGGCAGCATGCTGATGGTTACCGCTTGCGGAACAGCTATTTTTTATCAATAACAAGCAAACTTTAGCTTCCTGATTTTCAAAAAGGTGCGATGTTTCAATAAAAGGTCCTAATTATAGCCCTATTGTTTTGGCTTAATAGCCCTAAAATAGTACTTTTGCACAGAATTTAGTCAGCTTATTCTTATGAAAAAGCAATTACTGATTATACTAACAAGCCTGTTCGCAGGGATATTTTTACCGGGATTCACCCAAAATAAAAAAGAAAAAATGGAAAATCAGAAAGAAACAATGCTGTTGATACAAACAGATTTAGGTAACATTAAGATAAAGCTCTATAACGAGACGCCACAACATCGTGATAATTTTATAAAGCTTGCTCAAAAAGGCTTTTTTGACGGTACTCTTTTTCACCGTGTAATTAAGGACTTTATGATACAGGGCGGTGACCCGGACTCAAAGAATGCGGCAAAAGGTAAAATGCTTGGATCGGGAGATGCGGGTTATACCATTCCTGCCGAATTTGTTTATCCACAATTGTTTCATAAAAAAGGAGCACTCTCTGCTGCACGCCAAAGTGACGAGGTTAATCCAAAAAAGGAATCCAGTGGCTGCCAGTTCTACATCGTTACAGGAAAGGCTTATTCCGAAGGTCAGATTCTGAACATGGAACAACAGATGAATCACGGTAAGGTAGAGGAAGTTTTCAACAACTTAGTTACTAAGAATGCTGCTAAAATTAAAAAGCTGAGATTGGATCGTGACAAAGACGGACTGTATGAATTACAGGAAGAGCTGATTGCTGAAGCAAAAATAAAGGCCGATTCCTTACCCAACTTTAAGTTTACTCCCGAACAGGTGAAAGCTTATACTACCGTGGGCGGAACTCCTCATCTTGATAACCAGTATACAGTATTCGGAGAAGTAGTGGAAGGTATAGAAATTGTGGATTCTATCCAGAAAGTAAAGACTAACCGCTCAGACCGTCCCGAAGAAGATATTAAAATGAAAGTTATCGTACTGGAATAAGATGATAGAAGTAAACAGACATACTCTTCCAAACGGACTTCGCCTGATACATTCTGAGGATTTAAGCACACAGATGGTTGCCGTTAATGTGTTATATAATGTAGGGGCAAAGGATGAAGACAAGGATCACACGGGATTTGCTCACCTCTTTGAACATTTAATGTTCGGCGGATCGGTGAACATTCCCGATTATGATGCTCCGGTTCAGTTGGCCGGCGGGGAAAATAACGCGTGGACAAACAATGATATCACCAACTATTACCTTGCTCTGCCCAAACAAAATGTGGAAACAGGATTCTGGCTGGAATCAGACCGCATGTTAAGCCTGGACTTTAATCCAAAAAGCCTGGATGTTCAGCGACAAGTGGTTACAGAAGAATTCAAGCAACGGTATCTGAATCAACCCTACGGAGATGTGTCTCATCTGGTTCGCCCATTGGCTTTCAAGGAGCATCCGTATCAATGGCCTACCATTGGCAAGGAAATTTCACACATTACCAATGCTACACTGGAAGATGTAAAGGATTTCTTTTTCCACTTCTATGCCCCCAACAATGCTATTCTTAGCATAACGGGAAATATATCGTTCGAAGAGACTATTCGTCTTGCCGAAAAATGGTTTGGTCCTATTCCTGCCCGTGATATTAGGGTAAGAAATATTCCTCATGAGCCAAAGCAGACAGAGGAAAGGCGACTTGATGTGGAACGTGCTGTGCCATTCGATTCTCTTTTCATGGCTTTTCACATGACCGAACGCATACATCCCGACTATTATGCATTTGATATTTTGTCCGATGTACTGAGCAATGGCAATTCAAGCCGGCTAACCCAACATTTGGTGAAAGATCGTCAGGTGTTTGCCTCCATTGATGCCTACATCTCGGGAAGTGTTGAGCCGGGTCTTTTTCAGATTTCCGGCAAACCTGCGCCTGGTGTTTCGCTAGAACAGGCAGAAGCCGCTGTATGGGAAGAGCTTGAAGCACTGAAAAGTTCACTTGTAGAGGAGCAGGAGCTAGAGAAAGTAAAAAATAAATTCGAGTCGGAACAGATATTCAACAACATTAATTACCTCAATGTTGCCACAAACCTGGCATTCTTTGAGCTGCTCAGTAAGGCAGAAGATCTGAATAATGAAGTGGACAATTACCGAAAAGTAAGTGCCGATCAGTTAAAAGAATTAGCTTGTAAGGCATTTGTCCGTGAAAACTGTTCTACTCTGCATTATAGAGCAATGAAGGAATCATGACCGGATTCCTTGCAACATACAAGGAGCACTATAAAGCACTGCTCCATTTAGGAATCCCCATTGTAATAGGACAATTGGGGATGATTATTCTTGGCTTTGCCGACACAATGATGGTGGGACAGCACAGCACCATTGAACTGGCTGCTGCCTCTTTTGTGAATAATCTTTTTATGCTTGCCATTATCTTTAGCACCGGATTCTCCTATGGACTGACTCCCATTGTGGGAAGTCTCTTCGGTAAAGGCGATTCCAACGGTGCAGGACAAGCATTGAAGAACAGCCTTGCTGCCAATCTTCTGGTGGCACTGCTGATTACCTTCATCATGTTTATAGTCTATCTCAATATTCACCGCTTTGGGCAGCCGGAGGAACTGCTTCCTCTTATTCGTCCATACTTTATTGTTCTGCTAATCACCCTTGTATTTGTATTAATCTTTAATGCATTTAAACAGTTTGCGGATGGAATTACCGACACCAGGACCTCAATGTGGATTCTGTTATGGGGCAATGCTTTGCACATCATCCTCAATTATCTGCTGATATACGGCAAATTGGGGCTACCTGAAATGGGACTGATGGGCGCGGGAGTGAGTACGCTCATTGCACGTATTGTAATGACTTTGGCATTTGCCGGAATCTTTCTGTATAGCAAACGGTACACCTTTTACCTGAAAGGCTTTAAGCTTCCGGGATTCTCAAAGGATATTTTTAAAAGGCTCAATGAGCTGGGCTGGCCCATTGCCATGCAAATGGGAATGGAAACCGCATCGTTTACCTTCAGCACCGTAATGGTGGGATGGCTAGGCAGCATTGCGCTGGCATCTCATCAGGTGATGCTCACCATCTCTAGCCTATGCTTTATGATTTATTACGGAATGGGAGCAGCAATTGCCGTAAGAGTAAGCAATTTCAGAGGGCAAAACGATATTGTTAACGTTCGCCGTTCCACCTATGCAGGCTTTCATATCATCCTGATGATGGCTGTATTTTCTTCCGCGCTTATCTTTCTTTTAAGAAATAATTTGGGCGGCATGTTTACCGATAGCCAGGAGGTTAGTCAAACAGTGGCTACTCTTATCTTACCATTCCTGTTATATCAGTTTGGCGACGGCGCACAAATTACTTTTGCCAATGCACTGCGGGGCATAGCAGACGTGAAACCGATGATGTATATTGCTTTTATCAGCTATTTCCTGATTTCCATTCCGGCAGGTTACTTCTTCGGATTTACATTAAATTGGGGAGTCAAGGGCGTATGGATGGCTTTCCCTTTCGGACTTACCAGTGCAGGGGTCATGTTTTACCTGCGGTTCAAAAAACGGACGAGCATTTAAAATCAACTCCTGTATCCAATAGATTTAGTTCCCGGTCGGATGGAATCTCGTTTTTTTAGGAATAATAGAGACTTTATTTTCGGAAAACATAGAAACAACTAAGCAAGCTAAGTAGCCTCCGGGCTAGTTTTTTAAATCTCTCGAATTATATTAAAAAAGCCTTGTACAAAAGAATGATTTGTTTTGTACAAAAGAATCTAATCTTCTGTACAAAAGATTGTATTCTTTTGTACAAGGAAATATAAATTAGAAACCGCTTCCTGCCAAAGCTTCCACCAACCTTTTTAAAAAGTCGGATAAATGCCGGCTGATTGAAGGTTATAGTTTACTCCTCTGAACCGGAAACTGCTATTTTAATGACGAAGCAAGCAAAACTTTAGAGCAACGCAGAAAGATCATCGCGCCAGTCTTCTCCATTGATTGGCTGAAAAGTATGCATACCTAACTCCTTTGCCATTTTAATGTTGGCCAATCCGTCGTCAACAAAAAGAGTCTCATGAGGCAGCAATCCGGCATCTTTAATCATGTGTTCAAAGATAGCACGGCTGGGTTTCACCTCCTTTATCTCGTACGAGGTATATATTTTATCAAAATAATAATCAAGCGGTTGGCCAACAGATGTAAAATCTGCACTTCTTGCCCATCCCATGATATAAGGATTGGTATTGCTCAGGATATAAAGATTATATTTCTTACGCAATTCGAGCAAATAATCAAGACGATACAAAGGCACATCAGTCACAAAACCAAACCAACCTTGAAATACCTGATCATAGGTCAGTTCCTTTCCGGCCACAGCACTC
>Ga0183099_1000648_pt1 | contig 23440 bp, 22 predicted proteins | sample Biomet1_FD_127788 | JGI IMG/M metagenome (GOLD analysis project Ga0183099, IMG submission 127788) | Microbial communities from bioreactor (seeded with anoxic lake sediment) at LBNL, California, USA - Biofuel metagenome 1 | ecosystem: Engineered > Bioreactor > Anaerobic > Unclassified ...
ATGATTCCACGTTCCATTTTACCACGTTCCAGCATGCCCATCACCCAATCCCATTTTACCGGATAACTATGAAAAAGCCCAGCATTTCTGCTGGACTTTTTCGACAGACTGGAAGTTAAGGAGCAAATCGAAAGATTTGCTCCTTAACTTAATGACATTGCCGCACAGCGGATGTTCTTTTTTGTTCGGAATCGTTAACGCAGGGACGCCAGCGCAGCGTTGATCGCTTCTTCCAGTTCACTCTTGGTGGGAATGATGGAGGAGAATTTCAGCTGTCCGTTCACATAGAGGGACGGCAGGTTTTTCACGCCCATGGTTTTGCAGCGGGCGATATTTTCCTTCAGGGTAAATTTGTACTCCACCATGTCGATTCGATCGCCGTAGGTTTCCTTTGCTACATTGGCGGCGCCCATCATGTAGGTGCAGGCGGCACAGGTGGCGCTGTCCAGAGTGAACACCTCCACCAGAGGCTTTTTCAGGGCTTGATAGTTCGGTAGCTCCACATCAATGGCTTCATCCGTCGCCACATAGTTGGCTACCATGTGCCGGACTTCATCGGTGTACTGTACGGCTTGCGCGATGCCGATCACGTTTTCAACGGGGGTGGCATAGGGCATGTCGCAGCCCGGGGCCAGAATGAAATTGGTCTTGTCCGGCATGGCGTCCAGCAGGTCGACGACAAACTTCATATTGTCCTGCTGATTGCCGTGCAGCATCACGGAGGTCAGGGGGATGTTGCCGCCGATGGCAACGTTGTAACGGTCGGTGATCTGCTTGGCGGCCAGCAAATCCACGTTTTCATCAATGGAGATGGAATCGGGACCGGTCTTGCACATGGACTCGATATTTCGGGTGGCGTCGCCGCACACAAAGAAGGAGGAGAAGGCGCCCTTCTCGCCAATGGAATCGAACAGCTCAGTGAAGGGAGCGTCCATAAACTGCTCAAAATGGTCCACCGAGATCTGGGAGATCAGGGGATCGACCACGGCGATCACATCCATGCCAGCGTCGATCATGTACCCCGCCATGGCCTTTGCCACACGGCAGCAATAGGCCAGCAGAGAGGCGGTCTCCTCCTCGAAATCAAACATGTCGGTAAAGAGATTGTTGCCCCGCAGGTGGGAAGCCAGCGTAAAGGGTCCGCAGATCAGTCCGTATAGCGCGGTGGTTTCGCCCACCGCGGCCTTCATGCGGCGCATCACATCCAAAACCATGGGAATGCGGCCGCTTTCCGGCGTGGGAATCGTGCAGTTGCAGGGCGTGACGGGCGCTTCATCCTCGTCGCCGTCCAGCGGGTGAGAGCTGACCGAGGGAGGGCCGTCCTTCGTCCAATGGAGATCACACCCCAGACACTCGGCCTCCAGCTGTAGATCAAAAACCACCGGCTGACCGTTGGGCTTGTAAAGGTGATTGACCTCCATCAGGGATTCAAAAAGCTTGTCGGCGTCCTTCAGGACTTCTTCGGCGTTGTATCCCTTCAGCAGGCCAGAGTGTACGCCGGAAAAGGGAACCCAGGGCGTCTGGGAGACGGGCTGGTGGCGCAGAGCCTGAAACAGTAATTCTTTGGGCTGCATAGCGGTGTTCCTTTCTATCGTCGATTTGGCATCAAGCCACACAGAATGCCAGCGCGGTGGCGGCGGCGGTGGAGGCGTCGGGGGTATAGCTGTCCGCGCCGATGGAGTCTGCGAAGGCCTGCGTGATGGGTGCGCCGCCGACCATGATCTTGACGTTCAGATCGGACGCCCGAACAGCCTTCACCACATTTTCCATTTCACCCATAGTGGTGGTCAGCAGGGCGGAACAGGCGATGATCTTGGCGTTGTTTTCCTTGGCGGCTTCCACAAATGCCTCGGCGGGGACGTCGACCCCCAGATCGACCACCTTCAGACCCTTGCCCTCCATCATCATACGAACCAGATTCTTGCCGATGTCGTGCAGGTCGCCCTTTACGGTGCCCAGTATGACGGTGCCCTTTTCCTCCACGCCGGCGGCGACCAGCATGGGACGCAGAACGGTGATGCCCTTGTTCATGGCACGGGCGGAAACCAGAACCTCGGGGACGAATACCTCGTTGTTCTTAAACTTCTGACCGATGATATTCATGCCGGCCAGCAGACCGTTCTCCAAAATCTCCTGAGGGGCGAGGCCCTCGTCCAGAGCCTGCTGCACCAGTTCCTTGACCTTGGGGGCCTTGCCAATCTGCAAAAATGAGCTGATTTCTTCCAGAATTTCCATAGTTCTTCTCCTTGTCATTTAAATTCTCTTTCAAACATCATATGCTCGATATAGCTTTCGGAAAAAACGGGGTTCCCCGAAAGCGGAATCTCGGTGGCTTGCCGCTGAATCTGCGCGAGCGCATCTCCCGAGCCGTGCATCAAAAGCACGATGGCCCCCGACAGGGAGGCATTTCCCAAAACAACGGCCTTTCGGACCAGAGTTTGAGGAAAAAGGCCCACGCGGGCGGCGCTGCTCAGATTCATAAAGTGTCCGAACCCGCCTGCGATATAGAAACGGCCGATCTCCTCGGCGGTCAAGTTCTGAGTGGCCAGCAGGGTTTCGATACCGGCGAACACCGCCGCTTTTGCCAATTGAATTTGGCGGATATCTGCCTGCGTGATCCATATGTCGGTTCGGGGAATTTTCCAGGCGGGGGTACCCAGATGGGAGGCTGTCTGCGCCAAATTTTCGCAGATCAGACCGGACTCATCCAGAATTCCCAGCTCCAGCATGATACGTACGGCGTCCAGCACGCCGGAGCCGCAGATTCCAGACGGAGCGCAGTTCTGAATGACTCGATAGGATACGCGGCCGTCCCCACTCAGGGAGAGCGAAGAGATCGCACCCGGTGAGGCGGACATACCGCAGCTCAGATTAGCCCCCTCAAAGGCAGGGCCAATGGCAGTGGAGGCACACAGAAGCTTCTCACCGTGGTGCAGCACGATTTCGCCATTTGTCCCCAGATCAATTAGAAGCGAGGTCTCGTGAGGCCGCTCCAGTAGACCGCTGGCAAGAATGGAACAGGTGATGTCGCCGCCCACATAGGCGCCCGTGCAGGGAGGCAAATAGGGGAATGCTCCGGCGAGGGGCCAGGCGCTGACGCAGCCGAACAGGGATACCGGAACAAAGGGTGCTACGGCGATGCCGCGGGGATCCAGTCTCTCCCAGAAATGAAGCATGGTGGTGTTTCCCGTCAGTACGACTTCATCCACCTGAGAGATATCGGCCTGACGCAGACAAGAAGCGGCCATCGCTTCCAACTGCCGGTGCAGGGCGTCGGATAGAGCCTCCGTGCCGTGCTGGTTGGAAAATTCAATGCGCGAGATCACATCCGCGCCAAAGGAATTCTGCTGATTGGCGGACAGAGCCTCTCCCACCAGCACTTCCTGGCTGCGGTCATAGAGCTGCATAGCGATGGTGGTGGTCCCCACGTCCACCGCCAGACCATAACCGGGCAGTGCCTCCATTCCAGACGGCAGAGAGACGGAGGAAAGCGTACACACCGTGTCTTGTGGGGGCTCGATGGCAATATCACCTAAAACTTGCGCGTAGCAGGCCAGACGAACGCCCTGCTGGATTTCGGCTTCGGATAGGAAACAGGCTTCGTCTGTGGAGATGGGAGAAAGTGCGCCGGTCACGCGGATCTTGCATTTACCGCAGGCGTGGTTCCCAGCGCAGGGCATGGCCAGATGGACGTCCAGCGCCTGTAAAAGCGTGTACAGCGGAATGGGACCATTGAATGGGTGACGAATTATTTTGGAATTTATAATGACGCCGATATCATTCAACAAAATTCACCTCCCAAATTCTCAACTGATGGCATCATAGCTTAAATCTTGAAATTTGTCATTAGGAAATGGAAAAGTGCACGGAATTTTTACAAAAATCGCAAAAGAATTCAAAATTATTACAATGGAACTATGCTATGATAAGCATGCAAGCAGTAAGAAAGAGAGGGACGGCACTGAATGCGAAGTCAGGTTTATTTGATTACAGGCTTCCTGGGGGCGGGGAAGACCACCTTTTTAAAACGGCTGGTTCAGGCGCTCGGTGAGCGAAGACTGCACATCATTGTCAATGAGTTTGGGCGGGAAGGCGTGGACGGCGCGCTGCTTCGGGAGTTGGGAGCCACTCTGGACGAAATCAGCAACGGGTCGATTTTCTGCTCCTGCCGCTTGGACAAATTTGAGGAGACGCTGGACCGGGCTTTGGCCGCCCGCCCTGACTGTATTTTGATCGAAGCGTCCGGATTGTCCGATCCCACCAATATCCGCAAGATCATGCAGTTGCCGGAATTTGCGGAGAGGGTGGACTATCAGGGGGCGATCTGCCTAGTGGATGCGGTCCGTTTTGAAAAGGTGTATGCCACCGCGCGCTGCTGCAAAAAGCAGCTGGCCGCCGCCAATCTGGTACTGCTTAACAAAAGCGATCTGGTTTCGCCGGAAAAGCTGGCCAGCGTCAGGGAGAGCATCCATGCCCAGCGCCCAGATGTGCGGATTCATGAAACGGTACGGGGCGCACTGGAGCCCGCATGGCTGGCGGAGCTGACGTCCGCCGGAGGCGAGACGCCCGAGGCGCCTGATATCCCGGATATCACCCTCCAGAAGCACGAGCTGCAAATTTCACCCCGGTGCACCGCTGCGCAGCTGCATCAGATGCTTCGGATTCTCGGAGAGGACAGCTACCGCATCAAGGGGATCGTCACCTTGAAGGAGGGCGTCTATCTGGCGGATTGCGTGGGGTCCATGCTGTCTCTGACCCCCTGTGCGGATAAAAAGGCCGGCACGGGGCAGCTGCAAATCCTCGCCGGACAAGGACTGCCCGTCAGGCGGAGCCTGCGGGCAGTTACACAGCAGTATTCGGAATTGACGAAATTAGGGACTCCTTGACGCAAGCCCCATGTGCGCCGGTTTGCTCAGAGCTTCTCCAGCAAAAGAAGGCCAAAGTAGGTCACGGTGTTGGCACCGTTGAGATAGTTCATCCCCGCGCTTTGCGCAAGCTGCGAGACATCGATGCAATATGCCTCCAGAGAGGAGAGCGCTTCGTCCGGAAACCGGCACGGCTGACGGGACGCCAGCGCACAGGTCTGACACAGCCTGCATCCGCCTGCGCCTAAGTGCAGGAACTGTTTGTCGAATACGGCGCGCATCTGCCGCTGTATGGCGCGCGCCAGCAGATTTTGCTGTTTCCCGGCCTCCAGCATCCCCTCGATATCAAAGCTGTCCTCCAGCGGATGGATGGTTTGATATACCACTGCGGTTCGATAGGCCTGCGCTTCCTGAATGAGGGCCTGCGCGCCCCCTACATGGGGAGGACACATCCACGATTTGCCGAACATACCGCAGGCGTTGGACTCACACATCATACGAAACTCCGGATGGAAGGTGATAGAGGATACCGGAATGACTGCCGCGTGCGCGGCGCCGAGAGAAAGAATTTGCGTTATCAAAGAGGCCTGCTCAGCTGCGTTCATAAAAAATTCTCCCTTGCTGCGTAGTCATTTTACTGTGGTCGCCAAGTTGCTTTTTCCTTGGGATTCTATTATGATAACAGAAGAAAACGCTGATTTCTTGTAAAAACGCGATGGCTTTTGTAAAAATGCAGGAATCTTTCAAAAAGGCCGAAAAGGGAGCGATTGTCGTGAATAAGACGGAAAATTTTGATGTCACGCTGTCTAAGGACTGCGCCCGCGCCTATGCTGCCTCCATGCAGCTGGGAACGGTGGTATCCTTGTCGGATGGCAGTCTGATTGCGGCCTATGGCGATTGCAATTGCGAAAACTGCGAGATCTGTACGTTGGCGGGTAAGGAGAAGACCATGTGCGTCCATGCCCAAATCTATGGCATGAACGCCGCGGAACGCTTTGGCGGCAAGTACATCTATTTTTGCCCCATGGGCCTGACCTGCTTTGCCTCCCCCATCGTGGGGAACGACGGCGCGGAAGCCAAAATCACCGTCGGTCCCTTCCTGATGATCGACCGTCAGGATTATCTCCACGACGATTTGCAGCCGCGCCTGCGTGCGGACTGCGATTCGGAGAAGCTGGAGCGGGCGCTCTCCAGACTGCCCGTGATACCGCCGGAACGGGTGGAGAGCATGTCCTCGCTCATGTTCATGGCGGTCGGGTTCCTCAACAACGTCTGGTCTTCCAACCATATGCTGGAGCTACAGGAGACTTACTCCATTCAAAAGCAGGTGTCCTCCTATGTATCTGCGTTAAAGGGGGAGAAAGAACCACCCCCCTATCCCTTTGAAGCGGAAGACGAACTTCTGGACAATATCGCCCACCTGGATCGGGAGGCCGCCAACAAAAACCTAAATGAGATTTTCGGTTATATTTTTTTTTCCATGGGCAACGACTTCCTGCGGGCCAAGTCCCGCATCTATGAGTTGCTGGTGCTGATTTCCCGCACTGCTGTGAAAAATGGCGGAGACGCCCAGACTATGCTGATGTTGACCCATGACTATTTGCAGATCATTCCCCGTATTTCCAGCATGGAGGAGCTATGCACCTGGCTGGCCAAGGCGATGAATCGCTTTATGGATTACCTGTTTGAATATGCGGATGTCAAGCACGCCAATGTAATTCATCGGGCTACTCAGTATATCCGTACGCACTACGCCGAGAAAATTACGCTGGACAGCGCTGCAAAGGCGGTCTACCTGTCGCCGTCCTATTTCAGCCGCGTGTTCCGTCAGGAGACGGGGAAGACCTTCAATTCCTATCTGAATACCGTTCGGATCGAACAGAGCAAAAAGCTGCTGATGGACCCGTCGGTACGCCTGATTGATATTTCGCTGATGGTTGGCTTTGACAACCAGAGCTATTTTACCAAGGTCTTTAAAAAAACCACGGGACTGTCCCCTCTGCAATACCGGGAAAAAAAGTGCAAGGGGTATCGTCCTAAAAAATAATGCGCGAAGTCCGGTCTGCGCGGTCTTCGCGCGATCATTGAAAGGAAAGATACGATGTCAACTTTGAAAGAGAGAAACGCGGAGCGTCTGAGAAAGAGCATTGCCGGAGAGAGGACCGACGGCCATGCCGTGTTCAACTTTTACACCTATCCGTTTTTCCAAGCGGCCACCAAGGTGCCTCTGAACGAGTATTTCCATAATCCCAAGGCGATGCTCGACTCTCAGCTGGAGGCCCTGGAGATGCTGGACGGCTGCGGCAATCTGGTCCCCGACGAGGGTGCTGTGGCGGAGTGCAGCGCACTGGGGGGCAAGGTGCGGTTTGACGAGCATGGCTTCATCTCCGTAGAGCCTGCGGAAATTGAGGAGATTGAGGACGTTCTGGCCATCAAGCCGGGCGATCCCTACGGCGACAACTATATGCGCCATGCTCTGGAGGCACTGGAATATATGGTGCAGCACTGCCCGGCCGGCTATAAGGTGAATCCCCACGCGATCATGGGTCCCTTCACGGTTGGCGCACAGCTGAGAGGCATCAGCGATTTCTGCGCCGATACCATTGCGGAGCCGGAGTTGGTGCAGGCCATTTTGGATCTGGTGATTGAAACGCAGGTGAATTTCCTTCATGCGCAGGAGAAAATTTTGGGTGAACCGTTGCATCATGTACTGGTGTGCGACGACCTGTCGGCCTTCCTCAGCGAGCCGGCCTATCGGGATATCATTCTGCCCTCCTATGATAAGCTGTTCGCCGAGTTTCCCAACACACAGCGTTGGCTGCACAACGACTCCACCGCCCGCCATATCGCGCCGGATATCTCCAAAGGCGGAATGCTGGCATGGCAGTATCATCCCAGCATTACTCCGCAGGACGCACTGGCGCTCACTGAGGGTAAGGTGACGCTGTTGGGCGGACTGAACCCGGTGGAGCTGGCCGGCTTGACGGTGGAGCAGACTGTTGAAAAGTGCAACGAGGTCATTGATTCCTTTCAGGGCAATCCCCGTTGCGTGCTGGCGGCGGGGGGTTCCATCAATCAGGTACCTATCGAGAATCTGCGTGCCATGTTCCGCGTGGCCGATGAGAGAAAAATCTGACAAGAAGCGGCCATATGCCTGGGCGCCTGCGGCTGGCTGAAAGAGGAGTGCGAACATATGATTGATGCGAAAAGTCTGGTGGAAATGCTGGAGTCCTCCTTTGACGGAATTTGGATCACAGACGGTGACGGCAAGATACTCCTTGCCAATTCCGCAAATGCAACTCTGCTGGGCGTCAGCAAGCAGGATCTAGAAGGGCACACCACGCAGCAGTTGTTGGAGGAAAAGGTATTTTCGGACTCGGCGATTCTGGAAGCTATCGAGAAGAAGAAACAGATTTCCAAAGTCAGCTACAACTACCACTCCCAGTTGACAGTTCTGGCCACGGCAACCCCTATTTTAGGAGAGGATGGCGAGGTGAAGCACGTCTTTAATAACGTGCGGGACATCACAGCCCTGAACAAATTACAGCGCAGCCTCCGGGACAAAGAGGAGATCATCCGCTTGCAAAACAAGCAGTTGGAAAACATGAAGCTCCGATTGGGCATGGGCACCATTGTGGCCAACAGTAAATCTTTTCGGGAGGTCATTGAGCTGGCGGAACGGGTGGCCTCTTTTGACGCAGCCACAGTGCTGATCCTCGGCGAGTCTGGCACCGGAAAGGAACTGATTGCGGAGCTGATCGTGAATCACAGTCCCCGCAAGGACGGGCCCTATTTGCAGGTCAACTGTGGAGCGATTCCGGAGACGCTGATTGAATCCGAGTTGTTCGGCTATGAAAAGGGAGCGTTCACAGGGGCGGACGCCAAAGGGCGCAAAGGCCTTTTCGAGTCGGCCAACGGTGGCACCGTATTTTTGGACGAGATTGGGGATCTGCCCCTGCATATGCAGGTAAAGTTGTTACGGGTGCTCCAGCAGAGAAAGGTGACCCGCATCGGCGGCAGCGAGGAAATTGCGCTGGATGTGCGGGTGCTGGCCGCCACCAACCGCAATCTGGAGGACATGGTGGAGAAGGGCCAGTTTCGGGAGGATTTATACTACCGTCTGAACGTTGTGTCTGTATCGATTCCGGCGCTGAGAGAACGCAAGGAGGACATCCTTCCACTGGTCAACCACTTCCTTACGGTGGCCAACCAAAAATATGGGACGAATAAGTCTGTTTTTTCAGACACCATCGATTGCTTTGAAAGCTACGACTGGCCGGGGAATGTGCGGGAGCTGGAAAACCTTCTGGAAAATCTGGTCATTACCACTCCGACCGATATGATCCGGCGGGAAAACTTGCCGAAAAAGCTGGCCTTGAGCAGGGAGACGAACGGAGATCGGGCGTCTGCCCGTACCGAAAAGACCATACCTCTGCGGGCCACCGTGGAAAGAGCGGAGCGGGAGGCAATCGAACGCGCCATTCAGGAGTGTGGCTCGGTGAGAAAGGCCGCATCCGCGCTGGAGGTGGACCCATCCACTGTAGTACGGAAAATGCAGGGTTATAACCAGGAGACGACCTGACTCTGGGATACAGGGCGCAGGAATTCCAAAAGCGGGGGATCACGATCCTCCGCTTTTTGTCAACCGTTGTGTTGCATACATGCAGTGCATGTGCGCACACGCATACACTCTGGGAGAATACGGCTGTGCTTTTTGTGGGCTATGGCAGAAAGAGAGGGAAAAGGAAAGAATTCTATGCACATATTATCCAAAATGAGGATGAATACATTGTTAAAGTTATCTAAAAATTAGAGAAAAATGGAGAATCAACAAAACTGGCACAAAAGTTGCTGTATATTTCTACAAAAGCAATGCTTATGCAGAAATGCGCTGTGGTGATGTTCCTGCGGGGCGGCATCAGTATTATTGTAAAATCCGTGCTGTTCCGGACCTGACGGTTTGGAGCGGCGAGGCGAAAAACAGGATCATGGAGGCTTGTCATGCGAGAGAATAAACTGAAGAAACGAATCAAAAACGGAGAAAGTGCCATCGGCACTTTTGTCAAGTTGACGGACCCGGCCGTGCCGGAAATTTTGGCACTTGCCGGTTTCGATTTTTTTGTTCTGGACACCGAACATGTGGCGGTGGACCGGGAACAGCTGACCAATATCGTGCGGGCTGCCGACGCGGCAGGGATCACGCCTATCGTTCGTGTGCGGGAAAACAACCAGGTTGAGATCTTGCAAAATCTGGATTTGGGCTATGCCGGCGTGCAGGTACCAAATGTGGACACTCCGCAGGAGGCCCGGGATCTGGTCTCCTATGTGAAATATACGCCCTATGGCGTGCGGGGCTTGTCTCCCAGCGTTCGCGCCTGCGGCTACGGCACCTGCGGCGTGCAGGAATACATTGACGCCGCCAATGCCAACACCATGATCATTTCCCACTGCGAGACCAAAACCTGTGTAGAGAACCTGGATGAGGTGCTGAAGGTGGATGGCTTGGATGTTATCTTTATCGGGCCGATGGACTTGTCCCAGTCTTACGGCGTGCCGGGCCAGCCGGGAAATCCGGAGGTGCAGGTGGCGATCGAGAAGATCACCAAAAAAACGCTGGCCGCCGGCAAGGCGGTGGGCACTGTGGCAGGCACTGCCGAGGCCGCCAGACAGCTGGCAGCAAAGGGTGTACAGTATATTCTCCTCGCATCTGACCAAGGCATGATCGCCAAGTGGGGCAAGACAGCGATTAGCCAGATTCGGGGCTAAATAAAGGAGCGCATACGATGGAAAAAGTTTTCCTGACAGAGCAGATTCATCCTAACGCGGTGGAACTGCTGAAACAGCACTTTGAAGTAATACAGGGCATCTCGACGGAGGAGAGCGAGATCATCCGTCAGGCGCAGGACTGCGCGGCCATCCTGATCCGCTCAGCGCACATCACCGCCCGGGTGATGGATGAGCTTCCCACACTGAAGGTGGTGGCCAAACACGGCATGGGTGTGGATAACATCGATGTGGAATATGCCACCGAGGTCGGGATTCAAGTCGTCAACGCGCCGTTTTCCAACCTCAATGCTGTGGCGGAACACATTGTGGCGCTGCTGCTGGCACTGAGCAAGCGGATCGTCCGCATGGACGGACTGACCCGGAGCGGAGAGTTCAAACAGCGTAACGCCTATAAGACCACCGAGCTGAAGGGTAGCACCGTGGGAATTGTCGGTATGGGCAAAATTTCCAAAATGGTGGTCAAAAAGCTCTCCGGCTTCGAGATGAACATTCTTTCCTCCGATCCCTTTGTGGAGCAAGCGCAGGTGGAGGGACTGGGTATCCGAATGGTCTCTCCCGAGGAACTGTACCAAACCGCAGATTTTGTGATCGTGCATACCTCTCTGTTCCCTTCTACCTTCCATCTGGTGGGAGCGGAACAGTTCCGGTGGATGAAAAACACCGCCTATATCATCAATGCCGCCCGGGGGCCGGTCATTGATGAGGCGGCCATGATTGCCGCTTTGCAAAGCGGAGAGATCGCCGGAGCAGGGCTGGATGTGTTTGAGCAGGAGCCTCCCGCCAACGACAACCCGCTGTTCGCCATGAAAAATGTAATTGTCTCCCCCCACAACGCGGCCCTGTCCGACGGAGCGCTGCTGGCGATGGCGATGGACAGCGCACAGGGGATCGTGGAGTATCTGACCGGCAAAGAGGTTACATATGTGGTGAATACACCCACTGTAAAAAGATGAATTTTACGAAATACACAACAAGGAGAATAAGATTATGTCATTTACAAAAGTTTATCAATTCCAGGATTTGAACGGATATGAAAGCGTGATCTCTCGGGCAAATTCCGAGATGTCCTTTATGGGCTTCGGCCGTATTCTGCTCAACCCCGGCCAGACCTTTGAATATGAGGTGACCGGCCAAGAGCAGGCCATCGTTTTGCAGCGGGGGGATTTTACCGCCTGGGTGGAATGTGACGGCGTGACCGTTATCAATGGTGCCAAAGGCAGTCGGGGCAATGTCTATGACGATCTGCCCACCGCACTGTACGCGCCCCCCAAAGCCAAAATTCGCCTGTACAGCGAGAAGGGCATGGAGGCCCGGGTATTCACGGCTTACTGTGAAGAGGGAAACGCGCCCTATTTCTGCCCTCCCGAAAACGTGGAGGAAGGCGAGCCCGGCGAGTATATCTACAAGCGCAAGTATCGCTTCATTTTCGGCCAGCCCGGCAAGCACAACGACCATATCACCAAGCTGCTGATCGTGGGCGAGTCGGTTTCCGTGCCCGGCGGCTGGATCGGATTCCCCGCTCATCGCCATGATTATCAGATCGAGGACAAGGAGTGCATTCTGGATGAGATCTTCTCCTTCCAGGTGAAGTCCGGCTCCAAAAGCGGTCAGGGCGGCCTGTTCCAGCACGGCTACGACTTGACCGCCGACAACAAGAAACTGTGGGACGAGGTGAACGTCATCGAGTCCAGCAACACGGCGGTTGCCCTGCCCACCGGCTATCACACCACGGTTGCTCTGCCTGGTTCCACCGCGTATCTGCTGTGGGGACTGGCGGGCGCCCGCAAGCAGTACAAGGTCCAGTTCGACGAGCGCTATTCCTGGCTGGAGGACTGCCTTTACTAAGTCTAATAAAGGAGCATAAGATGAGCCTTGCTGAAGAAATCCGCAGTGTCGGCGTAAAAACCGGAGAGCTTGCGGTCTGCTGGCTGGGTCAGGCGGGATTTCTGCTGAAGGATAGCCGCGATAGTATCCTCGTACTAGATCCGTATCTGACTAACTGCGGAGAACGAATTCGGGGGTTTAAGCGCCTTTCTCCAATGCTGTTGCGGCCCGAAGAACTTAGACCGCGCTATCACGTGACGACACACCTGCATTTCGATCATTTTGATTATGACGCGATTCCTGTGATTGCCCGCAACACGCCGGACGCGCTGTTTCTCGGCCCGTCCAGCTGCGTGAATGAGTTTGTAAAAATGGGGATTGCTCCGGGGCAGTGTCGGAGACTGGATCGGGGTGAAGACTATCAGGATGAGAATATTTCGATCCGTGCCGTATTGGCGGATCACGGAACTATGGCACCGGATGCGGTGGGAATTCTTCTGAAGATGGGAGGACATCGTCTTTATTTTACGGGAGATACCGCGTTTCACGAAGAACTGTTCCGTGAGGTTGCCCTGTTCCATCCCCAGTTTGCGGCAATTTCCGTCAATGGAAAGTTTGGCAATATGAATGCCACCGAGGGTGCGGAGGCAGCTCTGCTGACACAGTGTCTCTGGGCCACGCCCTGCCACTGCTGGACCTTTGCCGAGCACGGTGGGAATCCTGGGCAGTTCTGCGAGACACTCAAAAAAACCAAAGCCTGTCTGTCGGTTTGCTTCCGGCAGGGGGAGATCCAGATTCTGGATCAAAACAGCACATTGTTGAGAAAAGAGGAATCTGCGTCATGAAAGCCATTCGATTCATGCAGCCGGAGATCATCGAGTATTCGGAAATTCCCCGGCCACAGATGAAGGATAACGAAGTCTTGGCAGAAATCGCCTATGCAGGCTTCTGCGCTACTGACATTGAACTGCTGACCGGAGAAATGGTACATATTAAAAGCGGAAACACGAAGTACCCCATTATTCCTGGTCATGAATGGAGCGGCACCATTGTTGCCGTTGGCAAAAATGTTCGCAATTTTCAGGTGGGAGACCGTGTTACCTCCGATGTCAGTCTGGGCTGCGGTGAGTGCGAGGCTTGCCGTCGGGGACATTACAATCTCTGCCCCAATCGGGAGGTCATCGGCTCCTATAAAAACCGCCAGGGCGTGTTTGCCCAGTATGTGGCGGTACCCCAGCGGCATCTCTACAAGATCCCCGAGGGACTAAGTATGGAGGAGGCCGCTTTGGCTGAGCCAGCCGCAACTGCCGCGTATGCCGTTAGTAAAGCGCACATTCCTGCCGGGGCGCAGGTGCTGGTCATCGGAGATGGCCCCATTGGTCAGTTGGCGGCACAGCTTGCCAATCTGGAGGGCGCCAGCCGGGTCATCATGGCGGGCAGTTGGGACGAGAAACTGAAAATTGCCAAGCAGTGCGGCATTGCCGAAACCATCAACTATCATAAGGAAGATGTAGTGAAGCGTGCTATGGAGCTGACAGACGGCGGCCCGGATATCGTCATTGAGACCTCCGGCAACAACACCGCGCTGAACAGCGCGGTGCAGACCCTCAAGCCTACCGGACGCATTGTGGCGGTGAGCTGGTACAATGGCGCAACGGTAGAGGTGGCTATGAATACGGTAATTGTCAAGGATGCAGAACTGATCGGCTCGCTGGCAAGCCCCAATACCTTTACGCCGGTCCTGCGTTATATGGCGGAGGGAAAGCTTAACGTAAAACCCTTGATTACCCACATCAAGCCTCTGCGAGAGCTGGAGGATGTGGTGAAGATGGTTCGCGCAAAAAAGGAAATGCGCATCAAAATTTTGCTGAAACCCTGATTTTATTGGACCTGCCGACATTTCGGCTTGCAATAATTTGTTAATTTGAAAGGAACATGAGCATCATGGCTGAACTGAAGAAACAGACTAGTTTTAAACTGAACAAAAGAGACTCCGTATTTTTTGACAGAAACACCGCACCCGTGAACATTGCCTACGCAAAAGAAGTCTGCGACGTGGCGATCCTGCCTCTGGGCGCCATTGAACAGCACGGTCCCCACTGCCCCAACGGTTTGGACAGCTTTAACGCCATTTATCTGGCTGAGAAGGTGGCTGAACGTTCCGGCGCTACGGTTCTGCCCTGCCCGATGTACGGCGGCCATCCCTATATGCATATGGGTATGCCCGCAACCATCGCACTGAACTATGAGACCAACATCGCGCTGATCCACGACATCATCGCTGGCGCCGCCAACGTTGGCTACAACAAGTTCATTCTGCTGGTAGCACATGGTCAGGACAGCAGCTTCTGCACCGCCGTCCATAAGCTGGGCATGGAGGGCTATTTTACCGTCGCCTCCACTTGGTATGACTTCCTCGGCGACGACAAGAATATTCTGGACGACTATATGTGGCACGCCGATGAGGCTGAGACCTCCATGGCTCTGTCCCTGTACGGCGATCTGGTGCACATGGATCTGGCCATCGACGGTGGAGGCACGAAGCTGGTCGACGGCAAGTGGAAGAAGGCCCCCGGTGAGACCTCTCACAAGTGGCAGATGTATCATTTCGACGGCACCTTCGCCCTGATGGAGAAGGACGATCTGGACTACGGCGTTATCGGCAATCCCACCAAGGCCACCAAGGAAAAGGGCGACGCTCTGGTGGAGCAGGTCGTCGAGGGCTACACCGAGTTCATCAACGACCTGATGAAGGATCATCCCGTGGGCATCAACCCCTTGGGCTTCCGCAATCCTCTGGGCTTCAACGGCTTCAACGGCGGAAACTTCGTCCAGTACGACAAGGATCACGACGAGCGCGGCCGCATCAAGAAGTAAGTAAGGTTTTTTATACCAGCGGACGCCGGAGTCCCTTCCTCCGGCGTCCGCGGCAAACAAGCAAACAAGCAAACAAGCAAACAAGCAAAAAGATAAAGCAGAGGAGACGGCATGTCTTTCAACAATGTGATTCTGTGGGTCGTGGCGATCGGTTCTCTGATCGGTGGCTTGGACAAGCTACTGGACAATCGTCTTGGTTTGGGCGCGAAATTTGAAAAGGGATACCAGACGATGGGCCCTTTGGCGCTTGGCATGGTGGGCATCGTTTGTCTCACACCGGTGCTGCAGTCGGTCATCAGTGTTGCCGTGGCACCGCTTTGTGGGGCGCTGGGGATCGACCCTGCGGTTTTTGGCGCACTGCTGGCAAATGACATGGGTGGCTATCAGTTGTCGATGGAATTGGCAGCGGACACGCAGGTAGGTCAGCTCTTCGGCGTACTGGTGGCGTCCATGCTGGGAGCGGCGCTGGTTTTCAATATTCCGGTGGGCTTTGGTTTGATTGAAAAGGAAGACCAGCCGTATTTTATTCAAGGACTGCTGGTGGGCCTGATCGCCATTCCGTTCGGGAGCGCACTGGGCGGAATTGCGGCCGGATTTCCGGTGTTGCTGGTTTTGCTCAACCTTGCGCCCATTGCCATCCTTTCCGCCCTGCTGGCGCTGGGGTTGAAATGGATGCCCAAACAGATGACAAAGGGCTGCGCCGTTTTTGGAAAGTTGATCGCCGCACTCAGCTGTATCAGTTTGGTTTGTGCCGCGTTTGAATCGATCACAGGACTGGCTTTAATCCCTGGAATGAGTCCTATTGCGGACGCGATGAAAATCGTGGCCGAGATTGCGGTGGTTCTGGGCGGTACCTTCCCAGTGCTGGCACTGCTCACAAAGGTTATGGGCAAGCCGCTGACGTGGCTGGGAAAACGACTGGGGCTGGATTTTATCAGTACCAGCGCGATGATTTTCGCACTGGCGAATTCAGTATCCGTTTTCGTTATGATGAAGGATATGAAAAAGCGTGGAATTGTGGTCAACACAGCATGGATTGTCACGGCAAGTGCAGTACTAGGTGACCATCTGGGGTTCACGGCAAGCGTGGAGCCGGGGATGATTCTGGCACTGTTTGTGACTAAAATTTCGGCAGGCATTCTGGCGGCGCTGCTGGCACTGTGTCTGACCCGAAACGATCCGTCCTAAAGAGAGATTCGATTACGCTGAAACGTGGGAGGAAAAAGAATGTACAGAGCAGACAAGCTGTATAACAGCATGATGGCCGTTCAAGAGGCCATCAATGGCCTGGAGGTATGCGACGAAGCCTCGGTTGCAGAGTATTTTCGTCTGTATACCGAATTAATTTTCGATCACAAGTGGATCGGCAGTATCTACGACATTTATGGGGACAACGCAAAAATCTATCGTGAAAATGGGACGTTTATCAACGGGCCTCACGAGATGATGAAAGATACACTGAAGCTGACATCGGCATTTCCGGATATGAAAATTACCATGCGGGATACTTTTGCAGTCAAGAAAGAGGACGGCTACAAGCTTTGGCGTTACTATGCAATGTCCGGTACTAATAAGACCTATAGCGCCTATGGCCCCGCAACCGAGCGGGAACTCAACTCCAATGCGGCCATTGCCATGAGTATGTCCACCGTGAAGCTCATCAATGGCAGATGGCAGATCGTAAAAGAGTTTACCATGTACAGCATTGATGAGATTCGTGCTACCTGTATGAAGGCCGAGGGAGAGGAGGAACACGCATGAAAATCACCGAAATGACCACCGACCAGATTTTGGCCGAACGGGCAAAGTACGAGAATGTGATCAAAAACTGTAAATATGAAAAGCCCCAGGATATTGCAGACTTGTTTGAAGCCTATACCATGCTAATTTGGAAGCATAAGCAGGTTGGCCGCGTCTACGATTTCTACTATGACGGGCTGCAGGAGGAACGGGACGGCGGTGATAATCTGGAGGGTTCCGATCATGTTGTTCTGGATACCCTGCGGGCACTGGCCCGCACCCCTGACTTAAATGTGGTATTTGAGGAAATTCACTGCACGGGCAACGCGGAGGAGGGATTCCGCTTTGGTCAGGTGGTGTGGAACGACGCTTCCACCGTGGACGGCATCGGCCCTGATGGACCCGGCAGCGGTCTGGCATATGAGGACCGCGAGGATCTGGAAATGTGCGAATGCTGGATCCAAAAGGTGGATGGTAAATGGCGCGTAGCCAAGGAAGCAAGCATCCGCAGCAATGCTGCTTATAAAAGAGTGCTAGGTTAACCCACGCAAAAAAACGGCAATCAACAATTGCTCCCAAAATTGAATATTCCTTGCAAAGATCGCAGCAGTCTCATAAAACTATTGCAACATCAGAAAGGAACTATGAAATGAAAAAGAATGTTAAAAGAGTGTTTTGCCTGGTTCTCGCGCTTGCAATGACCGCTGCTCTGGCCGCCTGTGGCGGTGAATCCAACGGCGCATCCACTTCCACCTCTGCCGGTGGCGCCGAGGGTGAAGCCAGCTCTATTAAGATCTCCACCGTTTTGACCGAGGCCTCTGTCAGCGGTCAGGCTCTGCAGAAGTTCGCCGACGATCTGTCTACCAAGACTGACGGCCGCATCACCTGCGAAGTGTACTACAATGGCGTTCTGGGCACCACCGATGCTGTCGAGGACATGATGTATGAAGGTGACGTACAGATAATGACCATGAACCCCGTCTCCTATGAGACCCAGGTCGTGGAACTGGCTACATTAGATCAATATTACATGTTTGACGATCTGGCCCATGCTCACCGATTCCTGGAGGGTGAAGGCGGCAAGTATCTGAATAATGCCTATAATAAGATCGGCATGCAGGGCTTGGCTACCTTTGGCCTGGGCTTCCGCGAGTTGAGCAACAACAAGAAGGAAATCAAGACCATCGACGACATGAAGGGCATGACCCTGCGCGGCTATAGCCCCATTCAGATCGCTGCTTGGCAGTCAATCGGTACCACGCCCACTTCCGTTGACTGGAATGAGCTGTTCGTCTCCATGCAGCAAGGCTTGTTGGATGGCCAGGAGGCTGCTCTGTCCACCATCAACGACTTCTCCTTCTATGAGGTTCAGAAGTATATTACCCTGACCGACCATGTGTTCACCTGCGACATGGTTTTGGCCAGCCAGGAGTGGCTGGAGGGCCTGAGTGCTGAGGATCGCGCCATCATCGAAGAGACCATGAACGAAGCCTATGAGTGGCAGAAAGAAACCTATCAGGCAGGCTTGGCTACTCTGCAAGACAAGTTCGTCAAAGAGTATGGCATGACCATCACAAAGTTGGATGACAGCGTCAAGGCCGAGATGGCTGAAAAAATGAGCGCTGCTTCCAAGGCCGAAATTATTAAGGTCTGCGGTCAGGAAATCTACGACACCGTTCAGGGCTACGTGGAAGCTGCTCGCTAAGTTAGATTCCCAAAAACCTGAATACTATTTTATACGCAGGCGGTCGGTCATAACCGATCGGCCGCCTGCCATTCTGGTATGGAGAGCAAAATATGAAAAAAATTATTCATTGGCTGGATGTCAACTTTGAGGCATTCTTCGGTATGATCGCATTCTTTGCGATGCTGTCGATTATCCTGATGCAAATTATACTGCGCAACTTGTTTGGTGCAGGCACCTCCTGGGGCGAAGAAATCTGCCGGTTCTGCTATGTTTGGGTTTGTTATATCGGCTTGGGCTATGCAACTAAAAACAACATCCAAATTGAGATTGATGCAGTCAGACGGAATCTGCCTGAAAAGGCACAGAAAGTGCTGATTGTTTTCGTTGAAGTTGTTATGCTTCTCCTGTTCCTATACCTGTTCCGCGGCACTCTGGATAATGCAATCCGTGTTTACCAAAAGAATGCCCGTGCAGAGAGTATCAATATCAGCTCTAACTGGATGTATGTGGCCGGCCCTGTTGGATATGGCCTGGGCATTGTCCGCTGTCTCCAGACTCTGGTATGGAAGATTCGCCATTTCAAGTGCTCCATGCCGGTATTTTTTAATCCGAACGGTGTTCTGAGTGGTTCTTTGGAGACCTATTGCTACAATGCGGAGATTCTGGAAGATCAGCGTGCTTGCGTTTCTGCAGAAGTATATGAAGAGGCGGCTGCTTTTCGCGAGAAGCATCATCTCGGAAAAAAGAAGGAGGACTAAAGCGTATGATGAGCGCACTTGTACTGATTTTCGTTGTGCTTATGGTTCTCGGCGCCCCCATCGCCGTCGCCTTGGGTGCAACGTCCCTTTTCAACGCGGAAGTCTTTAATACCATTTCGCTGACTGCGTTTACAAAGGTGGCTTCCAACGGTTTCAACTCTTATCTGCTGGTTGCATGCCCTCTATTCACCTTCGCCGGTGATATCATGGCTAAGGGCGGCATTTCCAAGCGTTTGATCAACTGCGCAAAGATTCTTTGCGGCAATACCACAGGTGGACTGGGCATCGTCACCATTATGGCATGCATGGTTTTTGCCGCTATCTCCGGTACCGGATCTGCAACCGTGTCCGCAATCGGCATGATCATGATCCCCGAGATGGTGCGTGCTCATTATGATCGCTCCTATGGCACCTGCATGGTGGCTATCGGCGGCGCCATCGGTACTATGATTCCCCCCAGCGTCTGCATGGTCGTGTATGCTACCACGGCTGGCGTATCTCTGACATCCATGTTCACTGCGGGTATTCCCGCAGGCATCATCTTCGGCTGTTTCCTGATCGTTTACTGCTACATCTCTGCAAGGAGAATGGGCTATACGCCTGAAGTGAAGGTTCATTACTCTGCCAAGGAAGTCCGCGCTATCGTTTGGGATGCGCTGCCTGCTATCATGGTGCCTGTGATCATTCTGGGCAGTATTTACGGTGGTATTGCAACCCCGACCGAATCTGCTGCTCTGGGTTGTCTGGTCGGTATTGTTGTCAGTATCTTCGTCTACAAGGAAGTTAACTTCAAGATTCTGCCCTATCTGGCCATGCATTCCATGACCATTGCAGCGCCGGTTATGTTCATTATCAGTATGTCCTCCGGTTTCGGCAGCATTCTTTCCATCGAGCAGGTGCCGGCCAAGATTGCAGAATTGATCCTGTCCATCACCGACAACAAAATCATTCTGCTGATAATCATCAACATGGTTTATCTGGTGATGGGTACCTTCATGGAAACCAACGCAGCAATCATTCTGACAGTTCCTATCCTGCTCCCCATTGTGACGGCCGTTGGTGTCAGCCCGATTCACTTCGGTATTGTCACCATCGTGAACCTGGCCATCGGATTCGTGACGCCTCCTCTGGGCGCAAACCTATTTATGGCCAGCGCAATCGGCGGTGTTCCCCTAAACAAATTGGCCAAAGATATTTGGCCATGGATTGGTGTTGCAGTCAGCGCTTTGCTGCTGATCACCTATGTTCCCGACCTGGTGTTGTTCCTGCCCAGAATTTTGGGTTATGCAACCTGATTAATTCAAACAATAAAAAAGTCAAGCTGGTGGCGTACCGGACTCCAAAACGAGAATCTGGTACGCCACCAGACGGCATAAAATTTATCTGACACTAAATTGAGCATGACCGATCTGGTGTCCTTATACAGGATTGATTTCATATAGAACTGGAGAACGTGTCTTATGAGCAAAATTTTAAAGAGTCCGGGCAAGTATGTACAGGGCAGAGGTGTTCTGAAAGAGTTGGATCAGTATTTACAGGGACTGGGAAACCGACTGCTGATTCTGATCAGCCAATCCGGTATAAAACGGATCTGCCCGACTCTGGACGAATGCTTTTCCGGCAAAGATTATACTTTGCGCTATGAGATCTTCCAGGGCGAATGCTCGCAGACACAAATTGAGGGTTTTTGTGTTGCCGGCAAAGAGATGGACTGCACAGTCGTAATTGGTATCGGCGGCGGGAAAATTCTGGACACGGCTAAGGCTGTGGCATATAAAATGTCCCTACCGGTGGTAATTATCCCCACGGTGGCATCCACTGATTCTCCTTGCAGCTCTCTCAGCGTGATCTATAAAGACGGCGGGGAGTTTGATCACTATCTATATTTGGATGCCTGTCCCAATGTGGTGCTGGTGGACACAGACGTGATCCTAAAAGCCCCTGTCGCACTTTTGGTAGCAGGTATGGGTGATGCACTGGCCACCTATTTTGAAGCCCGCGCCTGCAGAAATTCCGGACATGATAACCAGACCGCTGGTAAGCCCACGATTGCTGCCAGTGGACTGGCAGCAATGTGCTGGAAATACCTGCAAAGAGATGGCCTGCGGGCTAAGCTGGCAATTGAGGTGGGCGCCTGCACAGAGGCTGTGGAAACCGTTGTAGAGGTCAATACGTATTTGTCCAGCGTGGGGTTTGAGAGCGGCGGTTTGGCTGCTGCTCACGCCATTCAAAAGGGGTTCACCTTTATTCCAGAACTGCATGACCTGTATCACGGCAATAAGGTGGCATTCTGTACCATCGCACAGCTGATTTTGGAGGATGCCGATCCTGACGAACTGGAAAACGTTTTACGGTTTTGCTGTAATGTGGGTTTACCGGTTTGCTTTGCTGACATGGGATATTTTAATATCGACCATACTATGCTGCGCAAAGCTGCGGAAAAGGCGTGCGTACCCGGTTCTACCATTCACCATATGCCGTTTCAGGTAACGCCGGAGATGGTATACCATGCGCTACTGGCTGCCGATGCTGCAGGGCAAAATTTTATGGCAAAGCAAAATTCGTGAGACAATATCAATAGATGATGCATAGCAACTGTCTGGAAGCACGGCAACAAAGAGGTACGCAAGAATGAGTTCACATATCTGTGACTACTGTGCCCATGGTGCCGCTGCCCAATTTACCGGCATGGCCTCATCAGGTTTGTGATTGAGGTTCAGCATGGCTTTCCTTGTACGAAGTGGTCGAGGGCAAGTACATCCATAGAGCTACAAGCCCAAGAAGTGTTATCTGAGATGCAGGGGCGTTTTGCCCACATGCTTAAGCCCAGCAAAGAGTGGATGTTTGAGCAGGCTCAGAGAAAGTGGACCCCAACGGGGAAGATTTACTGACTCTTTACGGCGAAATAAGGTAAACAGATAGACTTATCTCCTATTTGCTTTACGAGGGCGGCGGATTTTTTCCGCCGTCCTCAGCATACCGACAACAAATCAAACGTTGAATGAAATAGTGAACGTATCGTGGTTCACAACAATGGTTATATACTTGTGTCCCTTCTTACTGCTGGTTTTGTCAATTCAAATTGTTCGCCAGCCCGTCAAAACGGCAAGCAGCCTTCGCTTCCAAGTCCTCATAGACCCGGTTGCAGATACGGCCTACTGTGTGCCAATCTATCTGCATGAAAAACAACGGAGAGGGAGGCTTCTATTGTGGCTGTGCGCGTAGCTTATGGAGGCGGAAGTTTCTGGCATCGTTGGCGCGGAAAAGAACGCACACAACGCGTCCCGCAGCGATTATCGCCCCCGGCGGCTGGATAGTCCCCGCCCTCATAGGCGATTCGGGCACCTCCGTAAAGACGTTGTGGCGGATGTCGTCCACCGCGCTGTGTACACCTCTCACGGAAATCTCTCCATACTTGAATTTTTAAAAAGCAAGCTGATTGCTCCCCCCGCAAGAGCAATCAGCTTGCTTTCCAAATTGAATCAGTTGAGGCTAAGTTGTAAATTTAAAGGCTGTCAGAAGAAAACAATAGAAGGGAGTTTTGTAGTGATGCGAAGTCAAACACACCGTGCAGCAGTATCACGCAGCAAAATGGCAAAGAGATTAGCGGGGGGATTACGGAGAAGCTACTTCGCGGCCTTGGCGGCGCGGATGGCCTCGGTAAGCATGGGAGCAACCTTAAACAGGTCGCCGCAGATGCCGTAGTCGGCGATCTCGAAGATGGGAGCGGTGTCGTTCTTGTTCACCGCAATGATGCACTCGGAATCCTGCATGCCGGCCTTGTGCTGGATGGCACCGGAGATGCCCAGAGCGATATACACCTTGGGATGGACGGTCTTGCCGGTCTGGCCAACCTGATGGTCGGCGGACAGCCACCCGGAGTCGATGGTGGCACGGGAGCC
>Ga0183099_1000649_pt1 | contig 23428 bp, 17 predicted proteins | sample Biomet1_FD_127788 | JGI IMG/M metagenome (GOLD analysis project Ga0183099, IMG submission 127788) | Microbial communities from bioreactor (seeded with anoxic lake sediment) at LBNL, California, USA - Biofuel metagenome 1 | ecosystem: Engineered > Bioreactor > Anaerobic > Unclassified ...
ATATTCGTTCAGTTCTTTTATTACTCTTTTATTTTCTACTGATTGCTCCACCAATTAATACTTTTTCAGGATCTATACTGTATATCAAATTAAAAATCCCTACTGATAAATTCTCATAGAAATTTTTAAAAACTTTTATAGCAATCTCTTCGTTGGCTTCATATTTTTCAAATACTTCTTCACCTGTAATTTTTTCTATATTTGCTTCTCTTTTATAAGCTCCAATTAAACCTGCTTCTACCGAAGAAGTTAGGCTTAATGTTGATAATCTAGCATCTTGCTCCTTTATTCCGTTAGTAAGCATAAATCCAAATTCTCCTGCTCCAAATCTGTGTCCACTATATAATCTGTTATTAATTATAATAGCTCCGCCTATTCCTGTTCCTATAGCTATGCAAATGAAATTTTCGCTATCTTTACCGTTTCCAAGCCATTTTTCTGCAAGGGCTACGCAGTTAACATCATTTTCTATAGCAACTGGTAATCCTGTTAATTTTTCTAATTCTGCTTTTAGTGGGAAATTATAAAGTTCAAATAAAGCTCCTGCAGTTACCAGATGTCCTCTTTTAGTATCAATAACTCCTGGCATACTTAATGCAATTCCTTGAATATTTTCTTCAACTTTATATTTGTTTACTAACATTTCAATGCTTCTCAAAAAAGATGTTTTATTTTTTTCTGTTGGGAATTTATCTTTAAAAAGAATATCTCCTTTTTCAGTTAAAATCCCGTATTTTACATTAGTTCCACCAACATCTAAAGATAAATATTTTTCATATTAATTTGTCTCTCCTTTTCCAAACCTCTATATTTATATTTAATTTTTATATATTTCGTAGACTGCGCGTCCACACCTCGCAAACGTGACGCTTGACCCTTTATAAATTAAAGAAAATGTAATTTATTTTTTCTTTAGTCCAATCTAACGTAAGGTTGGTGCGGTGTGCTGCACAAGCACGATTTTTAAGTGCTTTTATCAAAAATTCACAAGTAGAATTTTCTTATTCAAAATAACAAACAATACTCTCTATCTCTTTATTTCTTAGTTTTTCTGCATAAACTCCTCTAAAAATATTTCCTGAAACTTCTACCTTTTCACCATTTAACATAAACTCAATTTTTTTAATTGTTGCTTTGTCTTTTCCAAAAGTTGATTTTTTTTCTTTGTTTATATATTTTACATCTATTTGAGAGAATAGTTTAAAACTAACTTCTCCTACTTCGTCAAACAGTTCTCCACTTATATTTGGTTCAAAACTGAATGTTAATTCATCATTTTCAACTTGAAACAGTTTTTTCCCTACAAATATATATTTCCACATACTTAAAAACTCTGCAGTTGAACCACTTAATCTGGCACTAAATCCTTGTCCATGTAAGCTTTCATTTTTATTTGCACTACTTACAATAAACGATGAATTTTCTATTGTACTTCTACCATAAGTTTCATAATCTAAGTATGGTGGTAAAGTTGTTTGTATATCTTCAAAATATTCTGCTACCAAATCACCCTTAATGAGCTCAAGAAGGTATTTGAACTCCATGTGCATAAACACTGATTCATTTTCAAGCCACCCTGGTGTAAAGGCTCTAAGTCTTCCTATGTCATGGGGTTCATTCATTATGCTTTCTGATGTTTTATACATTTTAAGTTTTTTATCGTAAATATTTGATTTTTTAATGTATGAATATAGTTCTTTTTTCTCTTTTTCATGGATTACTTTGAAAGCTCTAGTTGGCCCTTCAAGAAATAATGGTAAAACTCTTATTTCAAAAGCTTTTGGAATTACAACATTTTCTTTTATATCATAATTAGTAAGATTATATGCAAAATATGTAGGATAGATTCCGTTCCCATATTCTTTTGATTTAATTATACCTTCATCTATTTTAGCAATCATTTTGTTTAACAGGTTTAATATTGCATTTTTTTCAAATCTTTCTTCTTTACCATCAATGTTTAAAAATACACTTTTTCTATAATTTTCTTTTATATTTGATACTTTATCCCAGTAATTAAATTGATTTTTATCCTCAAAATAATCGCCCAATAACTCTTCGAGTTTTTCAGTTAAAATACTTAACTCTTGAAATAGGGTTATATCCAAAACTTGTGTATTTATTAAAGAGTTTCTAAGGAAACTTAATAATCTTTTAAGCTCAAAAGTTTCGCTCATACCTGATCCCATCATTCCAGCAAGACCATTTAGTGCATCATTCCATCCGGGTTTGTTAGCTTCCATCTCAAGTCCCATTCCATAAGGGTCAAGACTTATGAATTTTGTTAGGGCAAGTAAAAGAAGTTTTCCAAAAAGATTAGTTTCATATATATTTTCTTTAACGTCTACCAAATAATTATGTCCTCTTTTTTTCAGTAGATGCTCTTTTTCTTCAGACTCTTCAAGAGCTCCTATTTGCATTATTTTACCATTACGCAGCTTATACTTATCTTTTCTTGCTTTTACAAAAGCAGGACTATCAAAAGTTTTGTAAGATTTATCACTGAAAAGTATTTTGTCTATATTTTCTGGATAAATTTCAATGTAAGAATCCATAAGATCCATAAGGTAAGTCCAATGGTCAATCCAATAACCTTCTCCAAATTCCCCTTGTTCATACTGAGTTGCATAAAAAAGCAAAGTTTTTATGAAATTTTCTTCATTTACATTTAGTTTTATACTTTTTTTATTAATAAAACTTAAAACTTCGCCTGGAGTAAATTCATTTTCTAATAAATATTTCTCCAAATCTTCTTTATTAATTTCTACAAGTTTTAATACTTCTTGAATATGAGACTCTAATTTAAACGTCGTTCCTTTGATTACAAGAGGATTATTTCCATCAGCCTGTATGAAATTCATAAACATCTTTATATTAAATTCCCCAACTTGAGGATTAAAGAACACATCATTTCTTCTATTTTGCAGTACATCTCTAAAATTTCCATTTCCTTGGGAATATTTGTTTGCTTGTAGAGAGAAAAAGTTATAATCTCTTTCCAAATCTCCATGTTTTCTTGAATAAATATGATAAACAACTTGTTTATTTTGGTTTTCAAAAATTAAGGGATAACCACCACGCAGAGTATTATCAAGGTAATTTTGCTCACAATAACTATCAAAAGCCTTATTTGAAGTTTTTGTTTCTATACCTTTTGTTAAATCATTTACTATTTGTTCAGCTCGTGATTTTTTTTCATCAATATATGAGTTTGTGACAAATTTATTTATATTTTCAAAAATATATTCTTGTTTTTCAGAAAAACCTATCATACTATTTATTCTAAGAGTTTCTCCTGTTTCCAAGGTTTTAATCTCAATTCCAAAAGCTGAAGGTAAAATATTTTCTGTATACTGAATTACTTTATCAATTCCTTCTACCCCCGAATTTTCAAATATTTTTGCTCTTTGAAGGCTTGAATCTGAACCAAATAGAGCATTTTTATCATATACATTTTTTAAAAGATTCTTTCCATTTGAAGCAAAGTAAAAGTATGCACTTTTTGATTCTTCTACAATTTCACAATCTCCCATAGCTGTTCTTAAGCCAAATAGCGGAATATTGTTTTCTACATTAGTAATTTCCATCCAAGCTCTTGCAGTAAATCCCATATCTTTATATAAGGTATTTGAAATACCAAAAGGGATTATTTCAGGTAAACCGTCTACAACTTCAATATTTAATTTTTTATCACTTATATTTTTGATTTCAAGAACTCTTACAAGAGCTGAAAACTCCTCTTCTGGAAGAGTATAATAAGTAACTTTTGTTTCTATTCCAACGCTTTTATTTACTTCTGTAATAGTAAGAGTATTTTTATCAATAAGCATCTCTCTTCCTATAGATTTATCAGCATTTGTAGTTGAAAAAGCTTCGTAGTATTCTTCATTAATTCTTAAAAAAGTTCTAAATCCTTTCAAATCTGTAGAAGCATAACTTTGGTCTGCAGGTCTAAACTCCATAATCGCTTTATCTTTGTTTTCAATACCAAAACTTGCAATAGCTTGACCTCTGTTAACATAAAAAACCCACATAGGTACTCCGTTTTTACCTGATATTCCTGGTAAAAAACTGGAAAAACACTTTTGCTGGTCATAATTTTCAATACTGAATTTTCCTTCTGCTAAGTTTGAACTCATTAACTTACCTCACTTTGTCTTATCTTTAATCTTTGTATTCTTTCAATTCATGGTTAAAATAAAAAAATTGAATTTGTTATTTTATAAATAAATTGAAACTTTTTTAATGTAAAGGACTCAAAACTTTGAGTCCTTTTGTTAGTTCTGAATAATTGTTAATTAATTTTAGGTTGTTAAATATAATTTTCTTATTTTTTAGTCAAAGCAACACCTGTAATATTGAACGTTGATGAGGTATTTGTATTACTTTGTTGTTGCTTCTTTAAGAGATACTTTGTCAATTGTAATTTTGGCATTTGTTGGTGCTGATGACAATAAAAATACAACTTTTGCAGCATCATTTGTTTCTGAAGCCGTAAATGTGTTTGAATATGTTTTTGTAGTTGTACTAGCTGTTAAAAATGCTTTTTTATCATCTGCACTTCCACTTAAGTAACAAGGGTTTCCACCCTCTTTTTCTAGAGAAAATACTAATTCAGAATCAGTATCTGCTGAATATTCAAAGGATACTGTGTATATTTTCCCTATTACTAATGGAGCTGTTTGATAAAATTGAGCCTCATAATTTACAGTTGAATCCCCCTTTACTATTGTTACAACTGCAGCTCCTGTATTATAAGCAACTTCTATCTTTCCTCCAGTTCCTCCCCAAGGATCGCCATCTCCAGATTGATTAATAGTCCAACCAGTACTTGCTGAGAAATCTCCATTAGTAATCAACTCTACTGGTACAGCTGGTGCTACTGGTGTCTCTGGTACCACTACTGTACTTGGAGGTGTAGTAGTTTCTTCTAATTTTCCTTTTGCATCTTTACTTATACACGCAGTTAAAGTTAATAAAGCTAATGTCGTCAATAAAACAAATATTTTTTTCATATTTCCTCCCATTTTCTTATTTCACTCCTATTAATTCAATTTCTTTTACAGAAAATTCACCTTTAATATCTTTTTGTACTGCTCTTGGCGAAATATGTAATGCATTTACTTGCTCCAAATCTAAAGGTAATGCTGACTCAGTAGTAATTTTGTCTCCTTTTGCTATTTTGTCTAAAACCCAAGCTGGAAAATTGAACTGGCTTAATGGAAGAACAACTGTAGTATATTCAGCACTAGGTTCTAAAGTGTATTGATAATATTGATAAAATTTATTCCCATCCCACCCTAAGTTTTTTTGAAAAAGTTTTAAATCCAATATATAATCTGTTTTGTAAGTTATTTTTACTGCCTCTAACCCTGTAAGTGGTTTTTGTACATTAATTACAAGTTGTGCCCAAACACTTTCAGGAACAAATTCATATTTTGCTATTATCTCTTTATTTTCACTAAATTTCATTTCTATAGAGGTAGGAGCATCTTTTTCTACTTTAAAATTATCTTCTGTCATTTCTGACAAAATATTTCCCACAGGTTTTACTATCTCTGGAGCTTTAACTTTTTTATTTTTTGTAGCAGAAAAACTTGATACAGAAACTAATACAATCATTCCTAATACTAAAAGTAATTTTTTCATTTTTTTCTCCTAATTAATCGTATTTTTTTATTGAATTTCTTATTTCCAGTGTGGATTCTACAATATAACTACTTGCAATTTTGTTCTTATTTTCAACGCAATTTATAAGTTGATTAACCAATATGTCTGCCATGTCATCTGCATGGGCTTTTACGGAAGAAAAATTCTCCAATTTAGCTATAATGGTATCATCATAACCAATAATAGATACATCATCTGGAATTCTCTTCCCTTTTTCTCTTAAAGCTTTTATAGCACCAAATGCCATATCATCACTGGCTGCAAATATTGCTGAGAAAAATACTTCTTCTTCAATTAGATTTTTTACATTTTCATAAGCAATATTTTGTTGATATTCTCCTTTAATTATAAGTGTTTTTTCAAAAGGAATTTTTGCTTCTGAAAGAGCTTTTTTATATCCATTTATTCTATCCAGAGTAGGGGATTTTTTTTTGTTTCCCATGATATGAACTATCTTTTTATGACCATTATCAATCAAGTATTTTGTAGCTTCATAGGCTCCTTTTGTATTATCTGTATTTACAAAAATGCTGTTATTTCTAGAGCTATTTTCATCTTTTTTTTGTTCAAGCAGTGCTATTTTATAACCTAAACGGTCAAATTCATTGATTTCTTCTACAGTGTTTTCTGCTCCTACAAAGATTCCCCCGCAAATACTTTTGTTGGCAAACTGTTCTTTTGCTTTTTTCAAAGCTTTTTTATTGGTAATCAAAGTTACTAACGTATTGTAGTTTTTAGCAGAAGCATAGTTAACTACAGCAGCAATTATATTAGAAAACCATATAGATGGTAATATTATGTTATTTGAAGGATTATCCAAAAACTCTACGATAAATAATCCCAAAGTTTTATTTTGCTTACCAGTAAGTATTCTTGCAGATGAGTTTGCTATGTAGCCGTATTTATTTATTACACTCATAACTTTATCTCGAGTTTCTTTTGGTACATTTGTGTAATTATTAGTTACTCTAGATACTGTGCTTACTGATACTCCTGCAAGTTTTGCAATTTCTCTTATTTTCATTTTATACCTCATACCATTTTATTTTTGACAGTCATAAAGCTGGGAAAAGAGGAGCTTTAACCATACTTTATGACTATCTAATAAATCATTTAGTCACAACTAAAAGATAGGAGTAGATTACACATGATTAGGGAGAAAGTAATTTTTCCTAAATGATTTATTTGTAATTTATACTAAAATTCGATTATTATTAATTCTTTGCTATTATATTTTAGAATCTTACAACTACACCAGCTTTGATTTGGTGAGTTTCATATCCTTTGTAACCAACTATCCCATGTAACCAACTATCCCCACCATCATACCATTGATGCTCTATTTCTTTTTTATAAACTGAAGCATTTTTTTGAGCAGCAGTTGCGTTTCCATCATCGTATTTATAATTATCATATTTATAAGCTAAATCTAAAACAACATCTCCACTTACTTGATATTTAACTCCCATAGTAAGCATATTTTGAGTTGCAGTTGCATTGATAACATCATTATCATCTGTTGCATGACCAAAGTTATATGCTCCATTTAAACTTACTTTATTTGATACTTTATAATCTAAATTTGTTCCTACTTTTACTCTTGTTTCTTTTGAGAAAGTTGTGCTTGCAACATAATCTTGTCCTGCATAATAACTCAAATCTCCTGTAACTTTTGCTTTTAAATTCCCTTTATCATATACAACAATTTCTCCATTTGTATTTACCTCGTCAATAGCTTGATCTTTATTGGTAGCTGTACTTGAATTTTTAAGAAGATTTTGTCTCCAAGAAGCTTCTGCTTTCCATTTACCCTTATTTATTTGAGCCATTGCTTTTACTTCTTGTTCGTTAGTATCTTTAGCATCATTTAAAGCTGATCTTGTTAAATCATATTTTTTTGCTTCCAAACTAGTTTTGATTGATAGTTTTGTAGGAAGAGTATAGTTTACTTTTGCATTAAATCCGTTTTCATAACCGTCTCCATCATCATAATTAAAATTTCTCTTTCCTAACCAAGAATCACGTTTTTGTGAATTCCCTAAAACAGCATAATAATCTTCTCCTACATCTTTATAACCCATAGAAACTTGCAATGCATTTGTAATATTATAATTTGCATTTAATTCTACTATGTTTGTATCATCTTTTGCCCCAGGGCCAGAAACATCATAAGCATCTGCCATCCAACCTATAGATTCTCCCAAACTATTACGAAGTGTTGTTACATCTTTACCATATTGAGCTGTTATAAATTCTCCATTAAGAGATATTTTCTTTGTTACATCTAATTGCCCATTCACTGCAACCCTTGCTATATCAAGGTCTTTTCCAAAGTTGGGATTAGAAACACCATCATTGGCCATTTCTTTAACTTTACTGCTTTTATCATGTTCATTAATTGCTAGTAATCCAATTTTTCCTCTAGCAAAATCTTTTTTCATATCAATACCATAAATCATTTCTGCTCTATTTACATCTTCTTGATATATTGAGTCTTGAAGATTTACTGCTACTTGAGTCTCTGCCACATCAGACATTAAACTAAGATCATTTGATGATTGGAACATAAAAGCTCTTGTTTTAATCCCCTTTATAGTTTTTTCAGCTAATATTCCTTCTCCATAAGGAAGTGTCTCTCCCCAGTTATCTTCAAGCTGCATAGCAAGAACTCTCTTATTAAAATCATAATTAAAATTATTAGTAATAGTAATTTTTGCTATATCACTATTGATTTCTGCAGTAAGATCTTTAACTACTACAGGTGGATTATCTCTTCTTGTTTGCCACTCTTGTCCATTTGTTGTTCCAGACCCATTTATTCTCCCCATAAGTTCATCATACATAGTTTCAAATCCAATATTAACTTTTACCTTGTCATTCACTTTAATTTCACTATTAAGATTTAAAATAAATTCAGACTTGTCCCTATTATCATTGGTGTTATCATTCGTTGATTGTTTCCAATCTCCTGCACTCCCAAAGATATCCCCATTCATAGAATAAATTGGATTCCCATCCATCTCTCTTGTTTGATCCAATTGATACTCCAAAGACCCATTCATTTTTATTTCACTTTGTGCTGCCGCTATTAATGAAAATAGCATAAAAGCAAGTGTTGCGGTTTTTTTCATGTCTAACATCTCCTTTTTTATTAGTAAAAGCAAAACATTATTTCTGATTACAATTTGTCTCAATTACATTTTTATACCAATAAAAGCTGTCTTTTTTGTATCTTTTTAGTTCTTTCTCATTCTCTTCGTCTCTATCTACAAAAACAAAGCCATAACGTTTTGCATATCCATTTAGCCAAGAAAACAAATCTTGGAAAGACCATGTACAATAACCGATAACATTACAACCATCTGCAATAGCTTCATCTATTGCTTCAATATGCTCTCTCAAATATTCGATTCTATAATTATCATGAACTTCTCCATCTTCTAAGGTATCGTAAGCTCCAAGCCCATTTTCTGTAATCATTATAGGAATATTGTATCTTGATGTGATTCTTCTTAGGGCTACTCTTAGCCCATGAGGATCAACAACCCAGTTCCAATCTGTAAGTTTTACATGTTCATTTGCCACACCCGTAAATAACTCTTCTGTTGGGGCTGCTTTTGATGTTGATTGGACTGTATTTCCTTTTTGCTCAGGTTGATTTTTATCCTCTACTTTTGTTTTAGCAACTGTATTTGTTGAATAATAGTTAACTCCCATAAAATCAGGTTTAGCAGACTTCAAAATCTTTTTATCTTCTTCCGTAATATCTAAAGTTATATTCATTTTTTTTAATAAATTTATATGTAGTGGAGAGTATTCTCCTCTAGCATAAACATCTAACCATAAAAAATTCGTAAGCTCTTGAGCATCTTCCATTGCTATTACATCTTCAGGTTTGCATGTTTTAGCATAACAAGGTCCAAAAGCAAAACTTGGTCCAATAAGTCCATTTGGACAAAGTTCTCTAAAGGAATTAATTGCTCTTGCATTAGCTACATTTGCTATGTGATTAACATTTATAAACAACTGATAATCAGATTTTTTGGGCGGATGAAGTTGCCATAAATAACCTAATTGTGTAAATATATTTTGCTCATTCAGAGAAACCCAATATTTTACTTTAGTTCCGTATTCTTTAAACAAAAATCTACAATAGTTATCAAAATCCTCTATAATTTTTCTTGATTCCCACCCTTCATATTCATCTTGAAGAGCTTGGGGTAAATCCCAATGATAAATTGTTAGTATGGGTTCTACGCCTGCTTCAATCATTTTATCAATGATTTTATGATAAAACTCTACACCCTTTGGATTTACTTCTCCTTTTCCTTTAGGAAATATTCTCGGCCACGATACAGAGAATCTATAGGCTTTTAATCCCATCTCTTTCATAAGCTCTATATCTTCTTCAAATTTGTGATAAAAATCTATTGCAACTTCACCAGTTGTATTCTTAAACGTATTCCCTGGGATATTTGAATAAACATCCCAAATTGATTGCCCTTTTCCATCTATACTTGCTGCTCCCTCTATTTGATAAGCAGCAGATGCACTTCCCCACAAGAAATCCTTTGGAAAATTACTCATATTATCACCTCATTTATTTTATTAGTGCTTCTAATAATGGTTTTCTCCATTCTTTTGAGAAAGCATCATATGCTCCAAAACTTGAGCAAAATTCCCAATACGTCCAAGCTATTCCTCTTTTTTCTGCTTCCCTTGCCACAAAGTCAGTCCAAGTTGCTCTTGATTTCATATCTGCGTCACTATATGCTCCAAATTCACCTATCATTAAATCTACACCTTTCAATTTTGCCTGTTCTACTGCAAAATCAAACTCTTTTGTTATTCTCTGTTTTTCCTCTTCTGTTCCAATCCATGTTGTACCTTCCCAATCGCCGCTTCCGTCTACCCAAGAAGCTCCTTGATGTGTAAATTCAAAAGGATTGTAGTAGTTAAAAAGTAAAATGATATTTTTATCATCTTTTGGGACAAAAGTTGTTGCTGTAGAAGCAAAGTTACTCCAAAATATCCCTCCAAGAGCTATTTTTCTTTCGGTCGAAGTTTTTCTTATTGTTTTAATGACTTTCTCGTATAGGATATTTAATTTCCCAACGCTCATATTTTCTTTTGGCTCGTTCAAAATCTCAAAATATAGGTTATTATCATAATCCTTAAATGCTGTACTTATTTGATTCCACATTGAATTTAATTTTTCTGAATACTTATCAGGTTCATACATAATAGAATCAAAATGATGTACATTTATTAAAATTTTGAGATTATTTTTATATGCTAAATCCACAACTTCTTTAACTCTTTTCATAAATACAGGATCAATCTTATAGGGTGCTTTGTCGCTTGTATGAGCATCCCATCTTACAGGAACTCTTACATAGTCAAATCCTGCGTCTTTCATAGCTTTAAAATATTCAGGTTCAATCGTTATTCCCCAAGACCCTTCTTCTGGAGCTTCAAGGGCATTTCCCATATTCATTCCTCTTTTTAAATTTGACTCTGCAAAACTATTTATACCAATCACCACCATAATTAACAAAAATACTAATCTCTTCACTTTGGCCTCCAAGGTTTACCTTATTTTTGATACACTCTTACGTAGTCAACTTCCATTTTTTGAGGCCAGATATTTGTATCAACACCCTGTTGTCCTCCCCAGCTTCCACCTACTGCCAAGTTAAGAATCAGATGATATTTATCATCCCATGGCCAAGTTCCCCAGTCAGCGTTAGTAGGTTTTGTCCAGTTTCCTATTAAAGTCTTATCAACATAAACTTTTATAGTAGTTTCTGTCCATTCAAGAATATAGTTGTGAAAATCATCTTCAACATTAGGAATAGTCATACTAGCTGTTCTCATTTTCCCATTCATAAAGTTATTATCTCTTGAATGTAAAGAAGTATGAATTACTCCAGGTTCATATCCTACATTTTCCATAATATCTATTTCTCCAGAATTAGGCCAACCACCATGAATATTATTAGTAGGCATCATCCAAATTGCTGGCCAAGTCCCTTTACCTTTCGGTAGTTTTGCTCTTACTTCAACTTTCCCATATTTCCATTCTGCCTTACCTTCTGTTTTTATTCTTGAAGATGAATATTCCATTCCTTGATAGTTATCTTTTCTCGCTTCAATTATTAATTTTCCATTTTCTATTCTGCAATTTTCAAGTCTTTTATCAGTATAATTTTGTAATTCTTGATTTACCCAACCTGGTTTTTGAACTTCAAAACTCCATTTTGAAGAATCTGGTAAACCATCTTTATCAAATTCATCATTCCATACTAATTTCCAGCTTGTTTCTTGAGGTTCAGTATATGATTCTACGTCTTTAGTAATATTTTTTTCTGCACATCCCACAGTAGCAAGTGATGCTAGTACAAGAATGAACATCTTTAATCTTTTCATTTTTCCCTCCAATAAAATTTATTTTTGATAAACCCTTACATAATCAACTTCCATTTTTTGAGGCCAGATAGAGTCATCAACACCTTGTTGACCTCCCCAACTTCCACCCATTGCAATATTAAGGATTAAATGAAATCGATTATTCCAAGGCCATGACTCCCAAGATTCTGAACTATCTGTTTTCCAAGATCCGATTACTATATCGTCTACATAAATTGTTATTCCATTTTCATTCCAATCGAGAATATAATCATGAAAATCATCTTCTACCTTAGCTATATATTTACTATCTGTTCTCATTTTACCGTTCATGAAGTTATTATCTTTTGAATGCATAGAAGCATGAATAACTCCGGGTTCGTGTCCTACATATTCCATAGTATCTATTTCTCCAGAATTAGGCCATGAACCGTATTTATTATCAGTAGGCATCATCCAAATTGCAGGCCAAACACCTCTACCTTTTGGAATTTTTGCTCTAACAACAATTTTCCCATAAAGCCAGTCGCCTTTTCCTTCTGTTTTTATTCTTGCTGAAGTATAATCGTTCCCATCTTTTCTTGCTTCTATTATAAGTTTCCCATTCTCAACTCTACAATTTTCCAATTTACTATCTGTATAGCTTTGTAATTCATCGTTTACCCATCCTGGTGCTCTTACATCAAAGCTCCATTTTTGGGAATCAGGTAATCCGTTCACTTCGAATTCATCGTTCCATACCATTTTCCACTCTTTATTTTCAGTATTCATTTCAATATTTTTTTCTTTTTTTAACGAAAGATATTGAGTTTTTAGCTGTTTATTTTCGCTTATTCCCAATCCTTTTAAACCCTTAGTTATAGCTTTTTCGCTTGATTTATTTATAAATAAATAGTTAGAATTTTTATCTTTATAGATTTTCCATACTTGATTATCTTCATTCATCCAAGATGAATTTTGAAGATTCCCATCTGAATTTTCCTCAAGTACAGAATTTTTGTTTAACATTATCATTTTGTAAAAACCTTTACCTACAGGTACTAAAGTAAAAGTATTTTCTCCTAACAGATTAATGCTTTTATCTGCAAAAGAGTAAGTTCCTTCCATTCCAATTATTCCTGCATTATCAAAGTAAGAGATTATTATATCTCCCAAATTAATTTGTCCTTTTTCCAAAGAAATATCTAAAAATTTTGAATTTTCATCTAAATAAGTAACTATTTCAACAAGTTCAGGTTCATTAATAGAAGATTTAAAGACATATTTTGCCTTATATTCTGGAACAATATTTTCTCCTATACTTAAAGAACTATTTTTTTCACCTGTAACATTGAGCATTATTTTATAAACTCCGCTTTTTTTAACTTTAAGATTATAAGTAAGTTTTGAATTTTCTTTTAATGTCAATGAACCTTCTTCGTTTTTATTTACATTTAAAGCTTTTGAAAAGTTATTAACATCTATTTTGTTTGGCAATATAGTTGAAATATTATTTACTTTTATTTCTGCACCAAACATTAAAGAAGATAATATAAACATTATTAATGTAAAAAGTTTTTTCATTTTATTCCTCTCTCAATTTTGAATGAGTTAAATTCTAATAACAAAGACCACCAGTTTCGTCTACCACTATTTCTATAATTTCTGGAACTTTTTCTTCCGCTTCTTTTGAAGATGATTTAAAATTTGAGATTACATCTTCCATTTGAACCGACATTTTGTTAAGTTCTATTGTCATCTCTTCTACCTTTTTATTATTATTTGCTTGTTTGTCTATTTCATTGGAGATAATCTCTGCAATATTTTTTGTTTCATTTATTGTAAAAGACATCTCTGTTATTGCTGCCAAAAGTTCCTCAGAAGAACTAGCTCCAATCTCTGTCATTTCAAGGTTTGATTTTACAGAGTCTATTGCTATTCTTGAGTCAGTAACAATTTTAAATATTTGTTCTTTAGTTATTTCTGTATTTTTAATTACATCATCCAAATTTTTCGTATTTGATTCGAATATCTTCACGGTATTTTTTACATGTGTTTGTATTTTTAGAACTATATCAGTTATCTTTTCTGCTGAATCATTAGTTTGAGAAGATAATTTTCTTATTTCATCTGCAACTACTGCAAATCCTCTACCAGCTTCTCCTGCTCTTGCTGCTTCAATAGCAGCGTTTAGAGCAAGTAAATTTGTTTGTTCAGAAATTCCTTTTATTGCAGTAATAATTCCACCAATATTATCTGCAGACTTCCCTAAATCATTCATATTATTGTGAACATCTTTAAGAGATAAAAATGTTGTATTTATTGCCAAAGAAGTCTTATCCATCATTTCGTAGCCTGTTATGGCTATTTCAGAGTTTTTTTCAACTATATTTTTTAATTCCATCGTGTTTTCACTTATAATTGAAGAACCTTTTGCAAGTTCCTCTATGGTTTTTATACTTTCATTGGTTGCCGCCACATTTGTATGTGAGTTTTCAAGTAAAGTTTTAGCTCCTACAGAAATTTCTTCCATTGTTTCCGAATTAGTCATCCCTATTTCATAAAGATTTTTTGAAGTTCCTTTTAATAGAGATAAATTAGTTTCTGTTGTATTAATCATATCTTTTATGGAATTTATCATATTAAAAAATCCATGAGCTAGAAATCCAAATTCATCTTTTCTTTGCAATAATTTTTCTGAAATGTTTATATCCAAGTTTCCTTGTTCCACAATATTCATATTTTCTTTCAACTCTACTAGCGGTAATGTAGCTTTTTTTGACATTGATTTTGCAAAATATGCTCCAACAATTAAAGTTAGAACCATGATTACAGTTAATACTATAAATATTTTGATTAAATCAGCATACGCTTCTGTTACTTCTTGTTGAACAACTATTCCCCATCCTGTAAGAGAATCTTTTGTAAAAGTTGCAATATAGCTTCTTTTTCCAACTGTGTATGTAACAGTTCCTGTTTTTCCCTCTTTTAATAGTTTTACAGGTTTAAGTGCTGATAAATCTGTCATTTTTTCTTCAATCTCTTTATTTGGATGAATTAATGTTTTCCCATTCTTATCAATAATAAAGGCAAAACCTTTTTTACCTAGTTCCTTATTTTCAATAAGAGTTTTAAAATAGTTTAAGTTTAAATTAAATACAACGGATCCTACTGGTTTATCGCTTTTAACTCCTAAAAAATTAATTTGATAAAAAGGCTTTGAAATAAGAGTTACATTCTTTTGCAGATCTTTAGAGTAAATCCCTTCTGAAAATACAGTTTCTCCCTTCATACTTCTCTTATAATAATCTCCTAGGGGCATTTCATTTGTTGAACCAGATGTTTTATACCCTTCTGATTGCTCTCCAGTAGTAGAAGGTTCCATAATGCTTATTAAACTAATTAATTCATTTTTATTAATAATTTGTTCTAAGAGAGGAGCTGCTTCAATATAACTTTTAGCTTGAACCATTTTATTTTCAGCTACTATATCTGCAATTACATTTATATTTTGTAAATTTGCTTTAATTGTATTTTCTAGCCCACTAGCAATACTCTTATTTATTGTAAAAACGTTTTTATTGATAGTTAAAACTGTATTTACAAGTATTAATAAAGTTAAAACCAGTAAAGGAATTATCAATAGTAGCAATATTTTCTTAAATAAATCTCGTCCAAAACTATTTACATTTTTTTTCATTTTATTCACTCCTTATTTCTTAGAACACTCACTTATTTTCTTACTACTTAATTACCCTTTTACTGCTCCAGCAGTCATTCCTTGTATAAAGTGTTTTTGTAACATGAAAAATATTATAAGTACTGGCAATGTTGTAACAACAGATGCTGCCATTGTTAAATCATATCTGTTTTGCATATTTCCTATGAATAATCTTATCCCTACAGGTATAGTTTGATAAGTTGCTGTTGTTGTAAGGACACTGGCAATCATAAGTTCATCCCATCCTGCAAGGAAAGTTGAAATTCCTGTTGCAAGTATTCCCGGTAAAGATAAAGGTAAAATTATTTTATAAAAAGCTTGAAATTTACTACATCCATCTATTCTTGCTGCTTCCTCAAGTTCTACAGGTATAGTTGCGAAGAATCCTCTGATTATCCAGATACTTGCAGGTGTAAAAATTGCAACATAGGGAATTATCATTCCTTTATAGCTATCAACAAATTGAATTCCTAAATAATTTTGAATAGCAATAAATATAAGATACATAGGAATTAATGTCATTGTAGGTGGTATAAGCTGAGTTCCCAACATTGTTAATCCAAATAGATTTGATCCAGGAAATTTGTATCTTGCTAAGGCATATCCTGCACAAGTTGCCAAAGTTAATGATATTAATGTTGATATTCCAACTATAACAACACTATTTTTAAAGTAACCAAAAAAGTTTATATTTGTTTGCATTTCTACATAATTTCTTCCAAAATGAGTCAAATCATCAAATTCTCTACCTGCTGCAATATTTTGACTATCTGCTCCTGACAATAACACCATGTATACAATAGGAAATAGTACTACTATTATTATTGCCCAAAGAAATACTAATGATGCAGTCTTTTTTATTTTTTTTATAGTTTTATGTTCCATTTTATTCGCCTCCTAATATTATTCTATTGTTATTGAGTCTTTAAATACTTTTAGCCAAACTCCTACAAAAAGTATTACAAAGAACATTAATATTACTGAAGCTGCTCCACCTGTTCCATATTGCATTAAAGCAAAAGAGTTTCTATTAAGATTCGTCATAACTAAATCTCCCCATTCTCCTGGATAACCGGCTCCATTTCCAAACATCATTGAAGCTATATTAAACGAATACACATGTTGAATAAGTCCAAATAATACCATCATTGCTGTAACAGGCTTTAATGTAGGTAAAGTTATATATCTAAATTTTTGAAAAGCTGAAGCACCATCAATATCAGCAGCTTCATAAAAATCTTTAGGTATCCCTTGCAGTGCTGCTAAATACATAAGCATCGTCATAGGGAAAAATCTCCACAAAGTAGTTACTATTATTGTAAATAATGCTAGAGAACCTGATTTCCAATATATAGGCTCAGGTAATATATGTAAAAAATCTACTAAAATTCTATTAATAATACCTTCATATCCCCACATAAATCCTGCTAATAAACCAACAATATATGTAGGTACAACCCAAGGTAGTAATAGTAAAGTTCTAGCAAGACTTCTTCCTTTAAATTCTTGATTTAAAATAAGAGCTAATACTAATCCAAATACAATTGTTGCAAGTAACATTACTACTGTAAAAATAACACTATTTCTTATAGATTCAAAAAGTCCTGCTCTTATTATGCTGTCAGGATTTATTAAGACATCATAGTAGTTTTGAAGTCCTACAAAAGGAGCTTTTAAAAATTTTTTGAAAGTAAACTGATTTAGCTTTAAAAATGATATATAAAGCCCTTGAATATTTGGTATTAATTGCACGATAACTAAAGCCAAAATTGCTGGCAACAACATCATGTATGCAAAACCATATTTATTCATAACTTTTTTCACTATGCTCACATCCTTATTTTTAATACTTGGCGATGCATAATTGCATCGCCAAAACTAAATATTACATTTGACTAATAATTGTTTTCATTTCTTTTTCTGCTGCTTTTAATTCTTTTACCATATTTTCTTTATTGTATGGTTTAGAAATTCCTGCAACAACATCCCATACTGCTCCCAATCTTTTTGATAAAATTGTTTCCATTGGACCCCATGTTGGAACAACTGTATATGCTCTACCAAATTTAGTAGCTTCTTTTATTACCATTCTTCCTTCATTTTTTGTGATGTAAGGAGTATTTGCTGCTGCTAGTAATGGAGGATAATTTCCTGTTACTTCTGCATATGCAGATGCTGCTTTTGTTTCTGTAGTTAGGAATTTTACTAATTCAACAGCTTCTTTTTTATGTTTTGTTGATTTGAATACTCCAAGACTAGAACCACCAAAGAATGTATATCTTCCTGAAGGACCAGCTGGTGGAAGTGCAACTCCAACTTTATCAAGAACTTCTCCTTTATTCCCTTTCCCAGCGACAGCCTTGTCAATATCTTTAGTTATCCATGGACCTGTAGAGAATATAGCAATCTCTCCAGCTCTAAACTTAGATTCTACTTCAGATGAGTTTTTTTCTAAGTATTTTTTAGGCATTAAACCTTCTATTACAAAACTTGCATAGTATTCTACACCTTTTACAGATTTGTCAGAGGCTATAAGTACATTTTTTCCATCTTTTGAAAGGAAATCTCCTCCAGCTCCCCATATGAATGGAGCCATGAAATGTGGTACATTCCAGTCATTTTTCCCTGGGAATCCTATTGGAGCTATTTCTTTCCCGTTTATTTTCATTCCTTTAATTTTTTTTGTTGCTGCTTTTAAATTAGCCCATGAAGCAAAAACTTGTTTAGGATCAAGTCCTGCTTGTTTGAAAACATCTTTTCTATAATAAAATGGTCTTACATCAGAAAACCATGGCAAAGTAACAATCTCTTTTGATCCTACCATTTTAGAGTAAGCATACGCTGCTGGTAAGAATTTTTTATCTGTTCCTGCAGGTAAAGATGAGTTTAAATCAACTAGTGCATCCATAGCTGCTAATGTAGGAACCCAAGTAGTTCCTAATTGGATTACATCAGGACCTATTCCACTAGTTGCTGCTGTAGTTATTTTAGTCCAAGCTGAACCCCAATCAAGCACAGTAACTTCTACTTTAACACCTGTTTTTTTAGTGTAATCTGCAGTAATTTTTTCTAAGTCTGTTTTTGGTGCAGCACTGTTTGGCATAATCCAAACTTTTAATGTTGCAGGAGCACTATAAACAGCAAACGACATTAACATTAAGACAATTCCTAAAATTTTTTTCATTTTAAACCTCCTATATAATTGTAAAAACGTTTTTATAGATAGTTAAAAAAATATAAATAACCAATTCTTAATAACAAATCTTCATTTATTAAAATACTTGCTTCATACATAGCTTATCACTAGCAAATCCTTATAAAATATATCTAAAAGTTTCCATGTGAAGTTCTTTTTATTGTTCATTTCATAGGTACTAACTAATTTATTTATAATACAATATAAAATGGAACTAATATAAGTGGTCTAGTAATCAATTCAGGTAATAATAAAATTAACTGTAAAAACGTTTTTATAAAATAAATATACAGCTGATTTAAAAAAATGTCAACTGATTTTTTATTTATTTTAAATGAATTTGTTCTTTTTTAGTGTTATTAGTTTTATATTAATACTAACTTATTTCTAGTGAATTCATTGTCGTATAAAATATTATAAAAAATAGAAAATTGAAGTTCTATTTAGAAATAACTTAAAGTAAATGTAATTTTATAAATTTTTATTCATTAAATTATAGAAAATAACAATTCTAATTCTCTTTGATTTATAAAGGATTTGCTAAAGGATAAGTTATATAAGTTAAGTTTCTATGATTTATTTCGTTAAAAAAACATACAAATTAAAAAACAAAAAAATATTTTTAAATTTTGATTGACAAATAATTTCAAAAGGTATACTATCAATATATAATAAGTGAATGAAGTTCATTCAATAATTAAAAAGGAGTGATTTTAATGAAAAAATTCATGGGTAATCCTAATTTAAAACCTGTACATCCAAATGATACAAAACCAGGTTTAAACACAATCGTTATGACTACTGCACATTACGGAAATCAAGAAATGATAATGGAAAAAGATGTTCCAATTAAAATGCGTGATGGTATTACAATATATGTTAATGTTTTCCGTCCAAATTATGCTGGAAAATTCCCAGTAGTAATGAGTATGGATCCATACAATAAAGATAGTTTATCTCCTTGGGCATTTTTCCGTCCTACATGGCCTACTTTGGGAGCTATAGATGAATCTGCTTATACTACAATGGAATCTCCAGATCCTGGTTTCTGGGTACCAAATGATTATATCCTAATAAAAATGGCTGCTAGAGGAAGTTCAAACTCTGAAGGAGATTTATTTCCTTGGACAAAAGATGAAACAATGGACTATTATGAAGTTATTGAATGGGCTGGAACTCAAGAATGGTGCGATGGTAATGTTGGGTTAAATGGTGTTTCATATTTGGCTATGACACAATGGAGAGTAGCAGCGCTAAATCCTCCACATTTAAAGGCTATAATACCTTGGGAAGGTACAAGCGACCTTTATAGAGAATGGTATTTCCATGGTGGAATCCCAGAAACAGCTTTTACATCAATGTTTCAAAGATCATTAAATGTTAGATGGCCAAATAATAAAGTTGAAGATATGGTAACAGCACAAAAAGAACATCCATTAATAGATAAATACTGGGAAGAAAGAGAAGTTGATTTGACAAAAATACAAGTTCCTATGCTTGTGTGTGCTAGCTGGTCAACACAAGGATTACATTGCCGTGGAACTTTTGAAGGGTTTAAAAAAGCATCTTCTAAAAATAAATGGTTATTAGTTCATGGGCGTAAAGAGTGGGAAACTTATTATTTACGTGAATCATTAGAACTACAAAAAGACTTTTTCGATTATTTCTTAAAAGGTATTGAAAATGATTGGATGGATACTCCTAAAGTTCGTTATGAAGTTAGAGATAAATTCTACAAAGGTCAAATTAAAATAGCAAATAACTGGCCAATAGAAAACACTTCATATACTGAGTATTACTTAAATGGCGAAAATATGTCTTTGCAAAATACTCCTGTTGCTGCTGAAACAAAACTTACATACAATGGAGAGCCCAGTTCTACTGAAAATAATGATTTAATCTTTAAATATGCTACTGATAAAGATATGGAATTAACTGGAAATATGAAACTTAAACTTTGGGTATCTGCAGACGATACAGATGATATGGATATATTTGTAAGTATAAAAAAATATGATAGACGTGGTAATGAAGTTTGCTTTCCTGACTTCAATCATATTGAAAATGGTCAAGTAGCTAAAGGATGGTTAAGAGCTTCTCATAGAGAATTAGATACTGAAAACTCTACTCCTTATTTACCTGTACTTAAACATAAAAATTTATTAAAACTTACTAAAGGAGAAATTGTTCCTGTAGAGATTGAAATTCTTCCTTCAGGTACATTATTTAAAGCTGGTGAAAGTTTAGTTGTTATAATAAAAGGTAGTGAAATCGTAATTGATTATACGCCAGCACCTGCAAGAGGGTATGCTCATACTCAAACAGTTAATAAAGGAACACACTCAATTTATGTTGGTGGTAAATATGATTCTCATTTATTAGTTCCTGTTATTAAATAAAATATTTAAATTTTCATACAATTCAATACTCAATTAGACCCCTCTTTTAAGAAATATTAAAGTTCTGAATTGAGGGGTTTTCAAATAAAACTGACATTAAGAAAAATATTTAAAAAAATAATTGACAAAAACTCACTTAAAGTATATTATTCATTTATAGATGAATTTAATTCATTTAAAAATGGAGGTGCCATATGCCAAGAAGTGATGAAACATTTCAGCAGATTAGAGATGACAGAAGAACTCAGATTTTGGAAGTTGCTAAACAAATGATTTTGGAAAAAGGTTTATCCAGTATTAAAATAAGTGATATTGCTAAAACAGTAGGAATGAGTCAAGGTTTATTCTATAGATATTTCCCAAGTAAAGAAGATGTACTTATTACAATAATAGAAGAAGCAACTACAGAACTAAAAGAAAAAGCAAGCATTATATCACAATTAAAAGGTAATTCATATGAAGTTCTATTTGGTTTAACAGAACATTTAATTGAAAATTTTCACGAAAATCCTAAAAGAAATCAATTAATTCGTCATGGATTAGCATATCCTGGAAAAGCTCAAGACTTAGCCAATGAAGCTTCTACTCTATTACAAAAACAAATATATGAGATAATTGTCAAGGGACAAAATGATGGAAGTATAGTTAAAGTTGAGCCTATGAAATTAGTGGTTATTTATCTTTCTCTTATGCAAGGGTTAGCATCTAGTCTATATTTCTTCAAAGATTATACAGATAGTAATTTCCCAGACATCGATACAATTTTAAGAACTTTTAAAGCATAAAAATTAAATTCTAAAGGATTTAATTTTTTTTACAAAGTTTATTGAATAATTTTCATTCAATAAATGTTGAATTATATAATAGGGAGTGATTTAAATGAAAACAATAGAAATAAAAAATGTTCATGTATTTGATGGTTTAAAATTATCAGAATTAAAATCAGTAGTTATTGAAAATGGAGCCATATCTTCTAAACTTGAAGGAGAAATAGAATATGATGGTCAAGGTGGAACACTACTTCCCGGACTTTTTGATTGTCACACTCACGTAGAGAAAATAACAGAATTACAACAAGCAGCTCATTATGGAGTTACTACAATGCTTGATTTAGCTGCTCCATCAAAAGAAATATTTGATAGTTTAATTAACCTAAAAGACTTACCAACTTTAAAAGGTTGTTATTTACCAGCAATGGCAGAAGGAGCTCACATAGTTAAAAGAATGGGTTTCCCAGAATCTTCAATGGTTATAAATGAAGAGGATGCTGAAAGATTCGTTATAGAACAAATCCTAAATGGAGCATATGTTATAAAAATCAGAATTGATGACCCTAAAACCTCAAAAGATGCTACTTTGACTCCAGAAATTATTAAAGCTATAGTTGATGCTTCTCATAAATATAATAAATTAGCTTTTGCTCATGTTACAACTATTGATACTTTTAAGATTGCTATAGAAGCGGGGATAGATGTTCTTAATCACACGCCTTTAAATGCTGCGCTTCCTAAAGAACTTATAACACAAATTAAAGAGAAAAATATTGTTACAATCCCTACAATGATTATGATGAAAGGAATTGAAAGTAATCTTAAAAATTCTCTTGCTGCTAAATTTTTAGATTTCCATAATGTGGTTATTTCTGTAAAAGCACTTAAGGAAGCTAATGCAATCATTATAGCAGGAACTGATGCAAATGATTCTGTAGGAACTGTTAATGCTGTAAAGCATGGGGAATCATTACATACAGAACTTGAACTTTTGGTTTCTACAGGGCTTACTCCTTTAGAAGCGCTTCAAAGTGCAACGGCAATTCCTGCAGAACTGTTTGGTTTTGAAGATAGAGGAGCTATCGAAGTTGGTAAAAGAGCAGATTTAGTTTTGGTAGAAGGAAATCCTTTAGAAGATATATCTATGACTAAAAATATAAAAGCGGTTTGGATAAATGGCGTGCAAGTAAGATAAAAATGTTTGGTTTTGAAGATAGAGGAGCTATCGAAGTTGGTAAAAGAGCAGATTTAGTTTTGGTAGAAGGAAATCCTTTAGAAGATATAT
>Ga0183099_1000650_pt1 | contig 23419 bp, 21 predicted proteins | sample Biomet1_FD_127788 | JGI IMG/M metagenome (GOLD analysis project Ga0183099, IMG submission 127788) | Microbial communities from bioreactor (seeded with anoxic lake sediment) at LBNL, California, USA - Biofuel metagenome 1 | ecosystem: Engineered > Bioreactor > Anaerobic > Unclassified ...
ACAAGCCCTGCCGCCTGGTTTTGATGCCAGCGGCGATACCGAGAGCTTTATCCGTCGTTTGCCGGAAGCGGATGCCTGGTTTGCCAGCAAGGTGGCAGAAGCCAAAGCACAGGGCCAAGTCTTGCGCTACGTCGGCTCCATCAAGGATGGCAAGTGCAAGGTGGCCATCAAGGCAGTGGATGAAAATGATCCCCTGTATAAGGTCAAGGATGGTGAAAACGCTCTGGCGTTCTTCTCGACCTATTATCAACCGATTCCTCTCGTGCTGCGTGGCTATGGAGCTGGAACCGAAGTCACAGCGGCTGGGGTGTTTGCAGATCTGCTGCGCACCCTGAATTGGAAACAGGAGGTTTAATATGGCGGTTGTTGCCTATGCACCCGCATCGATAGGGAATGTCAGTGTCGGTTTCGATGTACTCGGCGCTGCTTTGGCCCCGATTGACGGATCTTTACTCGGTGATCGGGTTGAAGTGCACGCCAGTGCGCAAGCCTTCACGCTGGAATGCCGGGGCCGTTTTGCCCATAAGTTGCCTGCCGATCCACAGAAGAACATCGTCTATGCCTGTTACCTGGGTTATGCCGAAGCGCTCAAGAAAAAAGGCCGCAGCATTCAGCCGCTGCATATGGTGCTGGAAAAGAATTTGCCCATCGGCTCAGGGCTTGGCTCCAGTGCTTCGAGCATAGTGGCGGCGCTGGAAGGCCTGAACGGTTTTCACGATTTTGCTCTGGATAAAGACGAGCAACTGTTGTTGATGGGGGAGCTGGAAGGCAGTATTTCCGGCTCCGTGCATTACGATAACGTTGCTCCTTGTTATCTGGGGGGGATCCAGCTGATGATCGAGGAAGCTGGAGTCATCAGCCAGTCGATCCCCGATTTCGAGCACTGGTACTGGGTGTCCTGTTATCCGGGGATCAGCATCAGTACTGCAGAAGCGCGCGCTATCCTGCCGGCACAATATCGGCGCAGTGATTGTCTGACTTATGGTCGTCGCTTAGCCGCCTTTATCCATGCCAGCTATACCGGACAGGATCAATTGGCCGCAGCCGTGCTCAAGGATGTCATCGCCGAGCCCTATCGCCAGGCGTTGATCCCTGGTTTTAACGAAGTGCGCCAGCACGCTGCGTTATCGGGCGCATTGGCGACCGGGATCTCAGGATCTGGCCCCAGCGTGTTTGTGGTGATGACGGACAGGCAACAAGCACTGCGCATGCAGGAGTGGCTGGAAGCCAATTTCATCCAGAATCAGGACGGGTTCTGCCACGTGTGTCGTATCGACCGTGCGGGCACCACGGTGAATGTAATCGAGTAAGGGACACAGGATTATGAAGCTGTACAACATCAAAGATCACAGTGAACAGGTTAATTTCGCGCAAGCCGTCAAGCAGGGATTGGGGCGTGGGCAAGGTCTGTTTTTTCCCGACAGTCTAGTTCCGCTGGCGGATGTGGAAGGCTTGCTGGCCAAGCCGTTGGTTGAGCGTTCGGCGATCATTCTGCGCCATCTGCTGGGGGATGAACTGCCGGAGCTGGCTCAGCTGGTTGCCAATGCCTTCACCTTTCCAGCTCCGCTGGTTGAGGTTGGCACGAATCAGTATGCCCTCGAGCTGTTTCATGGTCCGACGCTGGCATTCAAGGATTTCGGTGGCCGTTTCATGGCGCAATCGCTGATGGCGGTGTCGGATGGTAAAAAGATCACCATCCTGACCGCTACCTCCGGGGATACCGGAGCTGCGGTGGCACATGCCTTCTACGGTTTGCCGAATATCGAGGTAGTGATCCTCTATCCGAAGGGCAAGATCAGTCCGTTACAGGAAAAACTGTTCTGTACCCTGGGTGGCAACATTCGCACCATTGCGGTTCATGGCGCTTTTGATGATTGCCAGGCGTTGGTGAAGCAGGCGTTTGATGATGAAGAGCTTAAAAAAGCGATTGGCCTGAACTCCGCGAATTCGATCAATATCAGTCGCTTATTGGCCCAGGTTTGCTACTACTTCGAGGCAGTTGCACAATTGCCCGCCGAGAAGCGCGCTCAGGCGGTGATTGCGGTGCCGTCCGGTAACTTCGGCAACCTGACCGCTGGCCTGATTGCCAAGGCGCTCGGCTTACCGGTGAAGCGTTTCATGGTCGCCACCAATGCCAATGATACCGTGCCTCGCTATCTGCAGCAGGGCACTTGGGATCCCAAGGCGACGGTTGCCACCTTGTCCAATGCCATGGATGTCAGTCGTCCGAATAACTGGCCTCGCGTGGAAGAGCTGTTCAAGGTCAAGGGTTGGGATCTGCAAAGCCTGGCATCCGGTTCGCGTAGCGATGCCCAAACCGAAGATGCGCTCAAGCGTCTGTATGCCCAAGGTTATCTGTGTGAGCCCCATGGTGCCATTGCCTGGGATCTGCTGCAGAGCGAGCTGACGGCCGATGAAGCGGGTATCTTCCTGTGTACGGCCCATCCGGCCAAGTTCAAAGAGAGTGTGGAGTCGATCCTGAACATCCAGCTGGATCTACCGGCGCCACTGGCTGAGCGTGCGGATCTGGCTTTGCTCTCCGATGAGATGGATGCCGATTTTAGTGCTCTGCGTGCCTACTTGCTCAAGGCATAAGCCTTCTCGGTAACCTGAAACGGACAGCCCTTGTGCTGTCCGTTTTTATATGGCGTGCGTGACCACAAATTTTAAAATGCTGGCCATTCTGGTAGCCTGCCGATTGGTTTCTTTCTTCTGTCAGAGAGTCATGTCATGACACAGGTACTCAATAATCTACTTTCACAGCTGGCGTTGGAGCGCATCGAGGAAGGCCATTTTCGTGGTCAAAGCCAGGATCTGGGGTTCGGTGCTGTCTTCGGTGGCCAGGTGATGGGGCAAGCCCTCTCGGCCGCACAGCAGACCGTCGAGCCAGAGCGCATGGTGCACTCCCTGCATTGCTATTTCTTGCGCCCCGGCGATGTTAGCTGCCCGATTTTGTACGAGGTAGAACATATCCGTGACGGTAACACTGTCTCAACCCGGCGAGTCCAGGCGATCCAGCACGGCAAACCCATCTTCTATCTGAATGGTTCATTTCAACTGGAAGAGCCGGGACTGGATCATCAGGATGCCATGCCGGATGTCCCGGGACCTGAGGGGCTCAAGAGTGAGCTGGAGTGGGCTCAAGAGCTTAAGGCCTTTATCCCGGCTTTTTTGCATGACAAGCTCTTGAGTGATAAACCCATTGAGATGCGCCCGGTTAGCTTTGTGAATCCGCTGCGAGCCGAAGCTTGTCCGCCGAAGCGTCATGTCTGGTTTCGGGCTAACGGCCAAATGCCCGATGAGCAGGCGATTCATCGTTATCTATTGGCTTATGCCTCGGACTTCAATTTTTTGCCAACTGCCCTGCAGCCCCATGGCGTAGCCTTCTTCGATGCAGGATTACAGGTCGCGACCATCGATCATGCGATGTGGTTTCATCGGGATTTCCGTTTCGACGACTGGTTACTGTATGCGGTGGATAGTCCAAGTGCCTCAGGGGGGCGGGGTCTGGTTCGGGGTCAGTTCTTTACCCGTGATGGCATGCTGGTGGCGTCGACTATTCAGGAAGGAGTTATCCGGCGGCGCACACGCTGATGGCGTAAGCACCATAAAAAAACCCGCCTTCCGGCGGGTTTTTTGCAGAAGTAAACTTACTTCTTGATGCGCATCACCGGTGTTTCACCAACGGTTACTGCACCATTGAGCTTGATCAGCTCTTTGATGTCATCCATGTTGGAGATGACAACCGGAGTCAGAGTTGATTTTGCCTTGGCTTCCAGCAGAGCGAGATCGAACTCGATGATGGTGTCACCCTTCTTCACTTGCTGACCTTCAGCCGCGATACGGGTAAAGCCTTCGCCCTTCAGCTCGACGGTATCGATGCCGAAGTGGACAAATAACTCGATGCCGGAATCGGATTCGATGGAGAAGGCATGATTGGTTTCGAAAATCTTGCCAATGGTGCCATCGCAAGGAGCTACCATCTTGTTGCCTGCTGGCTTGATGGCAATACCGTCACCGACGATTTTTTCAGCAAAAACTACATCTGGGACATCTTCAATCGGAATAATTTCACCAGACAAGGGTGCGAAAATTTCGATGCCGCTGGTGTCAGCGCTGTCATCAGATACCAGTCGTCTCAGTTTGTCGAACAAACCCATAGCGTTAGCTCCTAAGAGTTGTTTTTATCTTATATGCAGTGATATTAACAGACAGCCTTTTGCTTCACAAAGGTATCCAGCACGGCTTCAACCTCAGCAATGGTAGCACAAGCCAACGCTTGGTCTGCCATGGCTTTGACTTCTGCATAATTGGCACTGCGTACCAGCTGCTTGACGCGCGGGATGGACATGGCGCTCATGGAGAACTCATCCAGCCCCATACCCAGAAGCAGCAGAGAGGCTCGATCATCACCGGCCAGTTCACCACACATCCCGGTCCACTTGCCTTCGGCATGGGACGCGTCGATGACCTGTTTGATCAGGGTCAAAACAGAGGGGGACAGCGGGTTATACAAGCCGGAGATCAACTCGTTACCCCGATCGACGGCCAAGGTATATTGCGTCAGGTCGTTGGTACCGATGGAGAAGAAGTCAGCTTCCTTCGCCAAATGGCGAGCGATCACGGCAGCGGCTGGCGTTTCAATCATCACACCGACTTCGATGGATTCATCAAACGGCAGTTGCTCATTGCGCAGCTCGGCCTTCAGCTCTTCAATTTCTTGCTTCAGTGCACGCAATTCTTCTACGGAGATGATCATCGGGAACATGATGCGCAATTTGCCGTAGTTCGAGGCACGCAGAATAGCCCGCAACTGAGTGTGCATGATGTCTTTACGATCAAAGAAGATCCGGACGGCACGCCAGCCAAGGAAGGGGTTCATTTCCTTGGGGAATTTCATGTAAGGCAGTTCTTTGTCACCACCGATGTCCATGGTGCGGACAATGATCGGGTGATCCGGCATGGACTCAGCCACTTCTTTATAGGCTTGATATTGCTCTTCTTCTGAAGGCAGAGCATCACGATCCATAAACAGGAATTCAGTCCGATAAAGACCGACACCTTCAGCGCCATTCCGGTGTGCGCCATCCATGTCTTTGATCGTGCCAATGTTGGCACACACTTCGACGCGATGACCGTCAGTTGTCTCCGCGGGCAGTTCTTTGAGTTTCGCCAGCTCGGCTTTCTCTGCTAAGAACTTGGCCTGAGCATCTTTCAGCTTGTTCAGTTCGTCTTCACTTGGATTGATCAGCACATGGTTGCGCAGAGCATCCAGCACCAAGAAGTCGCCAGACTTGACTTGTTTGGTAACGTCATTGGTTCCAACAATCGCTGGCAGCTCCAAAGAGCGGGCCATGATGGAAGTATGGGAGGTACGGCCACCAATATCCGTGACAAAACCACGCACGAAATTCAGGTTGATTTGGGCTGTTTCTGAAGGCGTCAGATCATGTGCGACCAAGATGACTTCTTCATCGATGGTGCTGAGATTGACGATTTCCATGCCCAAGGCATTTTTTACCAGACGGGTGCCGATATCACGGAAATCTGTGGCGCGTTCGCGCAGATAGGGATCATCCAGCTCTGCCATCATGGATGCGTATTGTTCAATCGCATGATGAATCGCTTTTTCTGCACTGAAACGCTCGTCGCGGATCAGAGTGACAATGTCGCCTTCCAGTTCTTCATCTTCGAGCAACATGATGTGCCCTTCGAAGATGGCCTCTTTCTCTTCACCGAATGTGCGGCCAGCCATCACTTTGATGGCTTCGAGTTGCTGAGACGATTTAGCGCGTGCGTCGAAAAAACGCGCTACTTCAGTCTCAATATTGGCCTCTGCAACGGATTCGTTGTTGATGACGATTTCATCTTCTTTGAGCAGGAGTGCTTTCGCAAACGCAATGCCCGGAGATGCCAGAATTCCAGAAATCATAGCCGTACCTGTAGTTGTGTGTGGATGCCAGAATGCTGAAGGGGGAGCTGGATTATTCCAGCTCAGCCATCAGAGCGACCAATTTTTCTACAGCCTTCTGAGCATCAGCACCATCAGCTTTGATCGTCACGGTAGTGCCTTTGGTCAGGCCCAGAGTTTGCAGCTTGAACAGACTCTTGGCGCTGGCGGATTTACCACCACTGACAACGGTAATTTCACTTTGGAACTCTTTGGCTTCTTTGACGAACTGAGCAGCCGGACGAGTGTGGAGACCGTTTTCAGCAGTAATGACTACAGATTTCTCAAACATTTTTCACCCCAATGTTGTTGATGATGATTTCAGGACGAATATTGAACCTGGAATCCTCGAGCGAGTTAAACGTGTTCGGTACTTATTGGTGTGCCTTGATTGTTGATAATTATTTGACCAGTAAGACCTCAACCGCACCGGATTATGCCTTGCTCTCGTGGTTGGCAAAAGGCCATACCGTTAGGATGCAACAAAAAATATCCATGCGTTACCTTTTGATACGTTAGCATTGAAAACCCTTGCGCCAAGTCAATGAAGGCAAATGAAACGTTTTGCATGGCATTATTCCATCGAGGGCAGACAACATATTTCTCTGTGTAAAATATGTTATTGGCAGCTTCTTTTGGGTATATAGCACGAAAAAAAGGCGCCGGATAAACCGGCGCCTCGTTTTCGAGTAAAAATAATGAAAAATTAGCTCTGGATCAGGCTTGGAGTTCTTGCTCACCAAACTGGCCCTGGAATAAGACGCTGGAGAGATAACGTTCGCCAGAGCTTGGGAGTATGACCACTATGGTCTTGTCTTTAAACTCTGGTAATTCAGCAATCCGGTTGGCTGCGACCACAGCTGCACCCGAGCTGATACCGGCAAGAATGCCCTCTTCCTGCATCAAACGGCGAGCCATCTCGACAGCTTCGTCACTGGTGACCTGCTCGACACGATCAAGCAAGGAGAGATCTAGGTTACCCGGAATGAAGCCAGCGCCAATGCCCTGGATTTTATGAGGGCCTGGTTTGATCTCTTCGCCAGCCAATTTTTGGCTGATAACCGGAGACTCCTTGGGTTCAACGGCAACGCTGGTAATAGCTTTACCCTGGATCTGCTTAATGTAACGGGAGATCCCGGTAATGGTGCCACCGGTCCCTACGCCAGCGACGATGACATCGACCTCACCATCGGTAGCATCCCAAATTTCCGGACCCGTGGTCTTGACATGAATTTCCGGGTTTGCCGGATTATCAAATTGCTGCAGCAGAATATACTTTTCAGGATCCGAGTCGCGAATTTCTTCCGCTTTGGCAACCGCGCCCTTCATCCCCAGAGGGCCTTCAGTCAGGACAAGATTGGCACCCAGAGCTTTCAGCAGCTTGCGCCGCTCCAGGCTCATGGTGGCGGGCATGGTCAAGGTAATGGCGTAACCACGGGACGCGGCCACGAAAGCCAGAGCAATACCAGTATTTCCACTGGTCGGTTCGATAATTTCCTTACCCGGGCCCAGCAATCCTTTCTTCTCGGCGTCCCAAATCATATTGGCACCGATACGGCATTTTACGCTGAAGCTGGGGTTCCGACTTTCTACCTTTGCCAGAACTCGTCCTTTACTGACCCGGTTCAGTTTGACTAAGGGCGTGTTTCCAATAGTCAGTGAGTTATCTTCGTACACTTTGCTCATGGCGCTGTCCCTATGTTTTCAGCAGATAAGGTTAGATTAATCATATAAACAGTAATCGGAAGTGACATTTAGTTATAAACATATGTTCTGTGAAACTATGTGATTGAGCTCGAGAAGGCATTGGTTCGAAACCGAGGATTGGGTTACGGTTGGCCGAGGTGTGATTCGATGTGACCTCGATCATGGCCTCCGTGGAAAGCGAATCCCCGGATTGACAGCTTGTTGTGAAACCTAAACACTGCAACGGGCTGGTATGGAACCAGTTTCTGCAGAACAGGATGTAGCAAATAACCCGTGAGGGATCAGCAATCGGGATCCCTCTACAGTGGAGGCAGGATGTTAGATAGGCAAGTCAATCGTTGGGGTATTGGATTTTGGATGCTTGGCGTCGCCATGTCGGGGCATGCGGTTGCCGTTGAGTCATCACCGGCGGCGACACCGCCTCGGCATGGTGAGGCAGTGGTTGTATTTTCTCCAACGTCCGTCTATCCCTTGCCCAGTGCTGAGGAAAGAAAAGAGCTGGCTCAGCAATTGTTGGAATTGGCGGTTGCTAATATTCATCCGCGATTCAATGAGCTCTGGCTGGCTTTGATGAATAGTCAGGATGCCGCTACTCAGGGTCGACTCTTTGCCGAGTCTTATATGACGCTGCAGCGGTTTCGGAGTCAGTGGCACCAGTTGAGCTGGGATGCCAGAGAGCGCCTTAATGTCCGGAAGTTCAATCTGCAGCCGACGCTGACGGATAGTGATGACTACCTTTTGTTGTTACAGCAAGGTGGACTCATGGCGACAGTAACTGCCTTGCGACCCCAGGAGCCAAATTATCTGGTCATGCGGCAGCAGTTAAATCATCTGCTGGATATGGCGCGTCAAGAACCCTGGCCAGATATTCCGGATGTGCGCCTGCATCCAGGGGAAAGCAGTGACAGTTTGCCGGCTATCAAGCAGGTTCTGGTCCGGGGGCAACTGCTGGCTCAAGCGGATGGCGATCCTGTGTATAACGATGCGGTGGTTGCCGCCATTAAAGGTTTTCAGCGTGCTCATGGATTAACGGATGACGGGGTCATTGGCCGCAAAACCTTAATGTGGTTGCGGGTTCCCCCTGAGCAAAAGGCGGTGATCCTGGCAAGAACTCTGCTCCGTCAGGATGTCGGTGATCAGCTGGATAGCGGGCGCTATGTGCTGGTCAACTTGCCGGAGTATCAGCTCCGGGTTCTGGAAGGCGAACATCAACTGCTGAGCAGCCGGGTCATTGTGGGACAGCTGAAGCGTCAGACGCCGATCCTTTCCAGCCAAATTGCCAGTGTAGTGCTGAATCCGGCGTGGCATGTCCCAACTACCATATTGCGGCAAGATATAGTGCCCAAATTGTCACATGATCCGGACTATCTGCTGAAGGAACGATTTGATATTTACAGTTACGATGGTGCTAAGGTCGATCCAGCCTCTATTACGCTGGATGATGCGATTACCGCCGGCTTCCCTTATCGCTTGCGCCAGCAACCGGGTGATCATAATGCGTTGGGTCGTTATAAATTCTATTTGCCGAATGATGATTCCATCTATCTGCATTCCACCTCGAAACCCAGCTTATTCAACCATGATCTCCGGGCCATCAGCTCCGGGTGTGTGCGTGTTGAGCAGTCTGCCGATTTGGCGGAGTTATTACTTAAAGATTCAAAATGGAGTAAAGATAAACTGGATGCCATCTTGCAGAGCAAGGCAACCAAATGGGTACCATTAAATACCCCGGTTCCTGTATATACCGTCTATTGGCGCAGTTGGGTGGATGCCCAAGGCTTGCTGCAATTTCGAGACGATATCTACGGTTTTGATAGTGGCAAGATCGATGGCGATGGTCCCGTGATGCGAAGTTTGCGTCGCCATCAGAAGGTATAACCTGGAATAAGATCGTACTGATAACGCGCCTTGTGGCGCGTTTATTCTGTGCGATAGCTCATGATTCAATCGATTTTATCGACCAGAAAGGGTCCTTTGAGTCGTTATTCGAAATCGTTGTTTGACACTGGTTTTATCCAATCGTTATCTTCTTTGCCTACTGTTGGGCATAGAGTCGAGCCTGGTTAGTCCGTGCTTGTACGGGAAAACCCATGATGGGAGGGGCGTTCACATGTTGGATCTGGAAATCAGTCGTCGTCGTTTGTTGTTGGGCAGTGCCTGCTTGATGGCAGCAACTCTGTTGCCCGACACTGCGTATGCCAGTCGCACTGCTCCTGCCCGGCTGTTGCGTTTTTATAATCCGAATACGGGAGAACGCGCGTCCGCCTGTTATTGGGAAAACGGGCGCTATAACAAGGATGGTTTGCAAGAGTTTAGCTGGTTGTTTCGTGATCACCGTGCAGGCGATGTGCAATTGCCGATTGATGCCAAGTTGTTCGACCAGTTGTTTGAGCTGCAGCGTAAATTAGGCGTGCAAAAAGAAATTCATGTGATTTGTGGCTATCGCTCACAGCAAACTAATGCCGCGTTGCGTCGTTCCAGCCGAGGAGTAGCGAAGAAGAGTTTGCATATGTCTGGCAAGGCGGTGGATTTGCGTATTCCTGGAGTGGAGCTCAATCATATTCGTCGCGCTGCCTTGGCTCTGAACTCGGGGGGCGTCGGTTACTATCCCCGTTCCAATTTCGTTCATCTGGATACTGGGCCGAAAAGGCACTGGTAATTTGGATGACATAAAAAAAAGCGCCCTAGGCGCTTTTTTTGTATCTGCTGCAGCCTTCGTCAGGCGGCTGGCATATGCCGTGAGCGATACAGATCAACCCACATCGCCGTAGCGCCACAGACAGCCACTGGCATGATCAGGAAATTGATCAGTGGAATTGCGGTGCACACCGAGACGGCAAAGCCAAATCCCAGATTAGGGAGGCGTTCTGACTTGAGATCATCACGCATGACGTCAAACGGGATCTTGTGATTGTCATAGGAATAATCAGCGTATTGTATGGCCGCCATCCAGGCCGATAACAATACCCAGAGCAGCGGTGCCAGGGTTTGCCCCAGTAGTGGAATAAAAAACAAGATCAGACAGCCGATAGCCTTTGGCAGGTAATATTTCAATTTTTGCCATTCCCGTTTCAGAATTCTGGGAATATCCGCTAGTAGTTGGCGTAGCGAAGTATCTGGCGGGGTGACGCCGGTCAGTCGCGCTTCCACCTGTTCGGCGAGCAGGCCATTGAATGGCGCCGCTATCCAGTTCGCAACCATGCTGAAGATGAACGAAAAAAACAGTAATACGACTATGATGGCCAGGGGCCAGAGTAGATATTCGAGCCATGTCAGCCAGGAGGGTAATTGCCCAATCCATTGATCGGCCCATCCAGATAGTCGGGAGAAAAGCCAATAAAAACATGCTGAAAAAAGAATCAGATTTGTCAGCAGTGGCAATAGAACAAAACGCCGCAAGCCTGGCTGGCAGACCAGCGACAGCCCTTGGGTTAAGTAACTGATACCACTTTTCTTCGTGATTTTATAAACCATGCTGCTTTCCCGCGTACAATAGTGTTACAGATATTACAAATAGTGTCTCATTTTGGTAAAGTCATTGCAGCCATACTCGACGGACTCTGGCTATATTCCTAAGGGCCAGTTCATCATATGGCCTCCAGAATTTGAGAAGGACGCGTCAGTCATAGAATTACCGATTCTATGATCGGCATCGAGGGCAACCGCTGAATTGCCCGAATGGGCTCAATAGAATTAGAAAGAGAAACGGCAATGCAGGATTTGCGAATCATACTGGTCATCATAGGTGCATTAGCAATTGCGGCCTTGGTCATTCATGGACTTTGGACTAACCGTAAGAACAAGCGCATTTCCATCAAGGAAAAGCCGCTTGGGCGTATGCCGGATGTAAAATCAAAATATCGCGATGACGCCGAGAGTGTCGGTGATGGTTTTGACGAAGATGGTATTGGCAAGGTTCGTGTCGTTTCTCGTCGGCAAGAGCCGAAAATGCCGGTGAGCGCACCGAAACAGTGGAGTAGCGCTAAAGTCGAGCCTGGGTTGACCATGGCGCCTATCATGACGGATGAGTCTGTTGCAGCGGTATCGGCCGCTGAACCCGAGACGATTGTCGAGGCCGCCCCCAAGGTGATTGATCCGTCTTGGAGTGATTTCTATCAGATCAATATCATGTCGCGCGAGGGCACTCAGATCGCCGGTGAAGATTTGTTGTTCATTCTGAAAAAATTAGGTTTCCGTTATGGTGATATGTCCATTTTTCATCGTCATCTAGAGCCGAACGGCCACGGTGATGTGCTGTTTAGTCTCGCGAATATGGTGAAACCAGGCACTTTTGAGCCGGCTCGCATGGCACAATTTACCACTCCGGGTGTCTCCTTGTTTATGGAATTACCGCATCCAGGGCGAGCCGAGGCCCATTTCAAGTTGATGTTACAAGCCGCAGAAAAAATCTCTGCCGAACTGGATACTCTGTTGATGGATCGGCAGCGCAACCCGCTGAGCGAATATCTGATTAACCAATATCTTGATGAGTTGCGCGCTTACGATATGCAGTGAGAGTAGCCATTGTAGGTTTTAATGCGGCTACGGCCGCATTTTTTATGGTGATGAATTTTTGACATCGAAGGGCGTCGTTGATGAGTGAGATCAAGCAACAGATGGTGGAGCTGATCCGGCAGCTGGCTCGCTACGAGCATGAATATTATGTCCTGGATGCACCATCGGTTCCGGATAGTGAATATGATCGGTTACTCCTGAAGCTCAAAGCGTTGGAGACCGCCTATCCTGAGCTGATCGAGGCGCATTCGCCAACGCAACGGGTTGGTGGGTCGCCTTCCTCTGTCTTTACCTCGGTTCCCCATGCCCAACCCATGTTGTCGCTGGATAATGTATTCAATACAGAAGAACTACAGGGCTTTGGTCATCGCGTTCAGGAACGTTTGAACCTCGTGGATGAGGTCGCGTTTTGTTGTGAGCCGAAGCTGGATGGCCTAGCGGTTAGTCTGCTGTATGAAGATGGCATTCTGATCCGTGCAGCAACGCGTGGCGATGGCAATACCGGCGAAGATATTACTCATAATGTTCGGACCATCCGCTGCATTCCGTTGCAACTGCAGGGCGATAACTGGCCTGCTCGTCTGGAGGTTCGGGGTGAAGTCTTCATGCCCAAAGCTGGCTTTCAGCGTTGGAATGAACAGGCGCTAGCTCATGGCGAGAAGGTGTTTGCCAACCCACGTAACGCGGCGGCAGGGAGTTTGCGGCAACTGGATCCACGCATTACCGCTCAACGCCCCTTGGCTTTTTATGCCTATGGCATCGGGGTTGCGGAGGGTGTGGAGTTGCCGGTATCCCATTACGCTCGCCTGCAGTGGCTCAAGGTGCTTGGCTTACCGGTCAGTGACGATATTCAGCGGGTTACCGGGATTGCGGGCTGTTGTCAGTATCACGACGCCATTCTGAGTCGTCGGGAGAGTTTGCCGTTCGAGATTGATGGTGTGGTGTTCAAGGTCGATAGTATCGAGCAGCAACAAGCCTTGGGGTTTGTCTCCCGAGCGCCGCGTTGGGCGGTTGCGCATAAATTTCCCGCCCAAGAAGAGCTGACACTCATCAATGGGATCGAGTTTCAGGTTGGCCGGACTGGGGCCATCACGCCCGTTGCTCGCCTGGAGCCGGTATTTGTCGGTGGCGTGACTGTCTCCAACGCTACCTTGCATAATGCCGACGAGATGGAGCGGCTGGATATCCAGATTGGCGATACCGTCATTGTGCGCCGGGCCGGGGATGTGATCCCGCAGATTGTCGGGGTAGTCCTGGCGCGTCGAGATCCTTCGCGGTGTGTGCCGGTTGTTTTTCCAGACCGCTGCCCGGTCTGTGACTCCGAGGTTGAGCGACTCCCGGGTGAGGCCGTTGCTCGTTGCAGTGGCGGATTATTCTGTGAGGCGCAGCGTAAAGAGGCGTTGAAACACTTTGCCTCTCGCCGCGCCATGGATATCGAAGGCCTGGGTGACAAGCTTATTGAGCAGCTGGTGGATCGCCATCTCGTCGAGACTCCTGCCGATCTCTTTGCATTGGATGAGGCGACCCTGGCCAGTCTGGAGCGCATGGGGACCAAATCAGCACAAAAGCTGCTCCTGGCTATCGATAAAGCCCGCACGACCACCTTGCCCCGCTTCCTGTTCGCACTGGGGATCCGCGAGGTGGGTGAGTCGACAGCTTTGGCGCTCGCCAACCATTTTGCCGAGCTTCCGGCTATCGCAAACGCCAGCATTGAGGCACTGCTGCAGGTACCGGATGTGGGTGACATAGTCGCCAAGCATGTCTATTACTTCTTCCGGCAAGCGCATAATCTGGCGGTTCTCGAGCGATTGCAGCAATCTCGCGAGGAGGGCGGAGCCGGGATCCTGTGGCCGGACATTCAACGTCCGAGTGCAGATGAACTGCCGTTGCAAGGCAAAACGCTGGTGCTGACTGGTACTCTTCACCAGATGACCCGGGACGAAGCCAAAGCCGCGTTGTTAGCCTTGGGAGCCAAGGTTGCAGGCTCGGTCTCAGCCAAGAGCAGCGCCGTGATTGCAGGCGAAGCGGCTGGCTCCAAATTAGCCAAGGCTGAACAGTTAGGGATTCCAGTTCTGGATGAATCAGCGTTGGTCGAATTGTTAAACGATCCGCAGCAATTCGATTGGCCTGGCTAAACTAATCTGTTTGCCCGAAACACAGAAGGCCCCGGTTGTAATGCCGGGGCCTTCTGTTTTATGGCGGTAACTCTATGTTGGTACGGCAGTCGCTTGGTTTAGCCCTTGATGATCAAGGTTTGACCGGGTTTGAGCTGACTGCTATTCGACAGACGATTCAGGCGTTTGAGCTCATCAATGGAGACCTGAAAGCGCTGGGCTATGGAGTAAAGAGAGTCTCCGCGGCGAACCTCATAATTTTTACGCGGCTTCTGCGGTGTGTGCTTGGCTTGCAGCTTGATGGTTTGTCCCACCTTCAGCTGGTGATGGGGGAGCTTGTTCCAACTCAGCAGCTGAGCTTTGGTTACCCCATGCGCCTTGCCGATACTCCACAGACTATCACCTGATTTGACGGTATAGCTGGTTAATTGTGCCGCGCGTTGACCATTGCTTTTGCTCCGGCGTTGCGAGGCTAATTGGACGCGCTCCTCCTCACCCGGCAGGACGAACTGCTCACCAGGCTTCAGACGACGACCGGAAGGCAATTCAGCCAGTGCCAATTCCAGCTCCCGAGCATCTTTTTTCGGTACCAACAGGTGGTGGGGACCACGGCTGGGGGTCGAACCACGCAGATAGCCAGGATTGAGTGCTTTGACTTCCTGCAAGGACAGGCCAGCCATCTCTGCGACGACTGAGAGCGAAACCTGACCACCCGCATCAATCTGTTGCCATTGCTGCTTATTCGGGTGGCTGGGGAGTTTCACGCCATAGCTGTCAGCATTTTTGATGATATCTGCCAGTGCCAACAACCGCGGTACATATTCAGTGGTTTGGCGTGGCAGATCCAGTGACCAGAAATCCCCGCTCTTGCCTGCGCGCCGACTTTTGTCGACCGCTTTTTGGATCCGACCCTCACCGGCATTATAGGCGGCGATGGCGTGGAACCAGTCACCATTGAAGTCATCGTGCAATTTTTGCAGATAGTCCAGCGCCGCATGGGTGGAGGCTTGAATATCGCGGCGCCCATCGTACCAATAGTCCTGTTTCAAACCATAACGTTGGCCTGTTCCTGAAGTGAACTGCCATAGCCCGACCGCATTACTGGGCGAGCGTGCATTCGGGTTGTATGCGCTCTCGACCACGGGTAATAGCACCAATTCCATGGGCATATCCCGCTTTTCAATTTCTTTAGCGACCAGGTACAGGTAGGGGGCGGCGCGTTGGGTAACGGTGTTGAGGTATTTGGGATGCTTGAGGTACCAGTCGCGGTAGCCGATGACTTCGGCGCGGTTGGGGATTTCCATCTTCATTTCATTACTGGCGTGTCGCCAAATGGAGATCCGTGGTTGTTGCTCTTCCGATCGATCGAGCGCTGAGTGCGCTGGGCTCGCAGTTTGGGCAGTCCGCTGATCATCAGTTACTGCGTCATTACGGGTCGGTAATGTCTGGCAGCCCGTGAGCAACAAAGTGGCCACTACAGCCAGTCGTAGCTTCATGTTCATCCAGTTTTCATCCTCTCAGTCAGTCGCCGATGGTAAGTGTGATCGAAAACCAGATCAACTAATGCAAGCTTTGTGCTCAATTTATGAACCGAGTTGGTCAAAGATTATTCTTTTTTTCTCTCAGAATGGCAAAGACATGGATCTCACTTTTACATTCGCAGTAGGCATTTTGTTCTGCCCAGTGCCGTACGCTGGTCATCTGCGTCCGAAGAAAGACGTTGGTGGCTAGTTCGGTGGCCAGGTCACTAGGAAGGGTGGGGAGGCCTTGACGACGTAGTTTACTCACTGACTGGATGCGATCCGTGAGTGCAGCATTATCGGGCTCGACACGCTGGCAGAATGCCAGATTACTTTGCGTGTACTCATGAGCAGCATAGATCCTTGTTTCTGGAGGCAACTGTTTAATCCGCTGCAATGAGTCATACATCTGCTCCGGTGTCCCGTCGAGCAGACGACCACATCCGCCGGCAAACAACACATCACCGCAGAACAAGGCGCCATGGCCGTAGTAGGCGATGTGCTCACGGGTGTGGCCAGGTAATGCCATGATTTCCAAGCTTATATCGAGCGTATCCAGAACAATGCGCTGGCCGTTGTGTAACGGTTGCTGGGTTGGTAATAGCGGATGTTCGAGCGCAGGGCCGTAGCAGATCGCGTCGGGATAGTGGGCTAATAGCTGTGGCACACCATCGATATGATCGTGATGATGGTGCGTGAGCAAGATAGCATCCAGAGTCAGACCTAAGGTGTTCAGCCGCTCTAGCACCGAGTCGGCATGTCCTGGATCGACAACCACAGCGTGCAGCCCTTTCTTGAGTAACCAGATATAGTTATCCTGCCGAGCCGGGATAGTGACGATCTGTAACATGGATAGGTCCTTTTGCTTGTTCGGATGCTCATTGATACGGTGAACTGTCATCGTGCGCAATATTTTCTGCAGGAGTGAGTGTGAAGCCAGCATTGACGCAACGCCAGATCGTTCCGCCCGAATCCTGGGATCAACTCCCCATGGGCGATTGGCTGGCCGCCGAGATCCAGGAGCGGTTAGACCTCTGGTGTCCACACCTATTTGGCTATCATTTGCTCAAGCTTGGTGCGTTGAGTAGCCATTTATCGTGCAGTGGTTCGGCGATCCGGCACCAGGTTTCGCTGGGATTGGCGGGCGCTGGCTTGGGAGTCTTGGCCGATGTGGCAGACTTACCGATCCGTGACACCGCGATTGATGCATGTTTGTTAGCTCAGACGCTGGATTACACGAATGACCCGCATCAGGTGTTGCGCGAGGTGGAACGCGTGCTGACGGCGGATGGCTGGTTGATTCTGAGTGGATTTAATCCTCACAGCCTAGTTGGCCTCGGCCGGTTATTACCGTTCATGCGACGCCAACATCCTTGGCATGCCCGGATGTTCTCACCCGAGCGGATCCGCGATTGGTTGGAGTTGCTGGGATTTGAACTGGTACATTACGAGGCTTTCGGTTTTAGCAGTCTCTCGTCCGGTAGCAAGATCCATTGGTGGCGCGAAAATCTAGGGCGCGATTATTGTGGCTACTTTGCTTCGGTTTACATGCTGGCGGCCCGTAAAAGAACCATTCCCCTGACTCCCGAGCCCGAGCGGCGCTGGGCTCGGAAACCGCTGATCGTACCAGGCATGGCACGGATTTAGTCAGTTTTGCGGCGAGGCGAAACTGTACCCTGCCTCAGGGTTGATAACCCGTATCCTCCAGCAGATCGTGACTCATGGCGGCATCTCGGGCCAAGATATCACAGCGCTCGTTTTCATCATGCCCCGAATGTCCTTTGACCCAATGCCAATCCACCTGATGCCGTTGGACTTCGGTGTCGAGCAGTTTCCAGAGATCGACATTTTTCACCGGCTCCTTGCTGGCGGTTAGCCAGCCTCGCCGCTTCCAGTTCTGGATCCACTGGGTAATGCCCTGCTTGACGTATTGACTGTCCGTGGTGAGTCGCACCATGCAGGGCTCTTGCAATGACTGTAACCCCGCGATGGCGGCCATCAGCTCCATGCGGTTATTGGTGGTCAAACGGTAGCCTTGGGATAGCTCCTTCTGGTGTTGTTTATAGACGAGAATAGCGCCGTAACCACCCGGCCCGGGGTTGCCGAGGCATGAGCCATCGGTGAAGAGAGAGATCTGCTTTAACATTGGAAAGTGCGGTAACATGGGGTTTTGCGCAGTGTGACATAAAAGGCTTATGAACCCAATCCAATCCATGCGCCAGGTAATTCTGGATACCGAAACCACGGGGATGAATCTCAGTGGTGGTCCGCATTACTTGGGCCATCGCATCATCGAAATCGGCTGTGTGGAAGTGATCAACCGTCGTCTGACCGGACGCCACTTCCATGTCTATATCAAACCAGACCGGATCGTGGACGAAGAGGCTATCCGGGTTCACGGCATCACAGATGCATTTTTGATGGATAAACCGCCGTTCGGTGCCATTGCCGATGAATTTATTGAATTTATCCGCGGCGCTGAGTTGGTGATCCACAATGCCCCCTTCGACGTCGGCTTCATGGACTATGAATTCGACAAGCTGGGGTTAGGGCTCAAAACCCGGGAAATCTGTGGTGTTGCCGATACGCTGGTCATGGCGCGGCGGCTATTCCCCGGCAAGCGAAATAGCTTGGATGCCCTCTGCTCGCGCTACGGCATCGATAACAGTCATCGGACTCTGCACGGCGCGTTATTGGATGCCGAGATCCTGGCCGATGTTTATCTGATGATGACCGGCGGGCAAACCCGCCTGGACTTAAGCGCTGGCGAGGCTTCGTCATCCCAGCAGGAGCAGAATACCGAACCTCAGCGTCTGGAGCGTCTCGCCGGAGCTCTGCGGGTGATCGCGGCTTCGGCGGATGAGCTCGTGTTGCATGAGGGGCGGCTGGATCTGGTCAACAAAAAGGGTGGCCGCTGTTTGTGGCGGGAGTGAGAACATCGGATTCTATCCCCGCGGATCCCGATGCGAGGTGGTAATAAAAAAGGAACCGATTGGTTCCTTTTTTGATCCACCTGACCGATTATTCGTGCCCTTGGAATTCATCCCGATAGGTATCCCGGATTGCCAGAAAATCATCGAGATTGGCCAGCATGAGTTCGACCAGCGCTGGATCAAAATGACGTCCCTTCTCTTCCTGAATCAAGGCCAGGATTTTATCCAGTGGCCAGGCGCGCTTGTAGCAGCGATCGGAGCCTAGTGCATCAAACACATCGACTAATGCCGTAATGCGTCCTTCCAGCGGAATGGTGTGACCGGTCAGCCCCTGCGGGTAGCCAGAGCCATCCCACTTTTCGTGGTGATTGAGGGCGATCTGCGAAGCAACTTGAAACAACTCGATATCGGAGCCACTGAGCATGTCGTAACCGATCTGGGCATGGGTCTTCATGATTTCCCATTCGTCGGCATCGAGTTTGCCTGGCTTGTGCAGTATGGCATCCGGGATACCGATCTTGCCGATATCGTGCAGTGGTGAGGCGCGTTTGAGCAGTTCGGTTTTCTCTTCGGGAAATCCCAGCAGGCGGGCAAAGAGCTCACAATACAAGGCTACTCGTTTGACATGCAGGCCGGATTCTTTGGAGCGCGTCTCGACAATTTCACCGATCCGGTAAATGATTTCGCGCTGATTGTCGGCCAGCAATTCATTGAGGCGAATATTCTCCAAGGCGATGATGATGTTTTCGGTGAACAAATTGAGCAGATAGGTATCCATCTGACTCAATGGGCGAGTGCCTTCAATATGAAAAATCAGACTGTGCCGAGGATTTTTGCAGTAGATAACCAACTCATTATCACGGAATACGTTCTGTTTATTCGCCAGTGCCTGCTGGATCACACTCGAATTCCGGTAATGGGTCTGGTCTTCTTCATTCAGGATCGGCTCCATGTCCGTATTCCGAATTTCGTAAGCATTTTGTTTCAGCTGAAACAGACTGGTTTCTTCGAGCGCCAGCAGGGCGCTGAGTTGATCCAGCGTGCCCTCGGCAAATTGCTTGAGCGCCTGCTTTTCAAAAATGCCTTTGGAAGCTGCGATGACCTTTTCCAGCCCCTTGCGGTTATGTTCCAGAGTACAGATATCACGATACGAACGCAGGCTGGCCCGGATCAGGGTGCGTAGCTTTTGCGAGGTCAGTTCGGTCTTGTCTTTGTAATCATTGATATCAAAGTTAGCGACCACATCATCTTCTGGGGCTTGTCCGGGTTGACCGGTGCGCAGGACGATGCGCACCTGCTGGTTATGAAGCTCGGTCCGGACATAGCGCACCACATCAAGCCCGGCGCTGTCGGTCTCCATGACCACATCCAATAGGATCAGCGCGATATCGGGTTCGTTGGCCATGATGGCTTTGGCTTCGGTGCCGGTATAGGCATGGAGAAATTCAATCGGTTTGTTATCAAATAGAAACTGAGCCAAGGTCATCTTGGTGATGCGGTGTACCTCGGGCTCATCATCGACGATCAGTACTTTCCAGCCCTGCTTGATGTGTACGGACTCGGCTTTTTCGTCATCAATAATCAGGATTTCATCATCCATTGGTACAGTCCTGGTTAGCGTACGGCTACATGGCACTCTAATCATATTAAAAGATTTTAATAAAAAAAGACGCCGATTATTTCTTTCCCATTAACAAGGTGACAACACCGGCAATTCGCACCCGCTACCCCGCTTGGCGCTGACGTCTTTGCCAACCTGTGTCAGAATAAAAACCTATTGCCAATCGACTGGGGAAAGAGATGTATCAAGAGTTGATCCGGAGTGAGTTGAATGAAGCGGCCAAGGTACTGCAAGACTTCATCAACGAACCACAGAATTTGTTGAATATCGAGTCGGCTGCTCGCCTGATCGCGGACTCTTTCCGGCAGCAGGGTAAGGTGTTGTCTTGTGGGAATGGCGGCTCCCATTGTGATGCGATGCATTTCGCTGAAGAGTTGACCGGGCGTTATCGCGAAAATCGCCCCGGTTATGCCGGTATCGCTATCTCGGATCCCAGCCATCTCTCCTGTGTGTCCAATGATTTTGGCTATGAGTTTGTGTTCTCCCGCTATGTGGAAGCGGTGGGACGGCAAGGTGATGTGCTGCTGGGTATTTCCACCAGCGGCAATTCTGGCAATATCTTGCGCGCCATTGAAGCGGCCAAGAGCAAGGGCATCAAAACCATAGCCCTGACCGGTAAGGATGGCGGCAAAATGGCGGGGTTGGCGGATGTCGAGATCCGGGTTCCGCATTTTGGCTATGCCGATCGGATCCAGGAGGTGCATATCAAAATTATCCATCTGCTGATCCAGTTGATCGAAAAAGAGATGGCCAGCCAATCCTGATGCGAGGGGTTAAGGACAGGGAGTAACTATGTGCGAATTACTGGGCATGAGTGCCAATGTCCCGACCGACATCTGTTTCAGCTTTACCGGCCTGATGCAGCGGGGGGGCAAGACCGGTCCTCATCGTGATGGCTGGGGCATTACTTTTTATGAGGGCAAGGGCTGCCGAACCTTCAAGGATCCGATGCCCAGCTGTCAATCGCGCATTGCTCAGCTGGTGCAAGAGTATCCCATCAAGAGTTGTGCCGTGGTCAGCCATATCCGCCAGGCTAATCGCGGCGGTGTGGCGTTGGAAAACACCCATCCCTTCACCCGTGAGTTATGGGGGCGTTACTGGACCTTTGCCCACAATGGCCAGCTCAGTGGCTACGAAGAATGGGCCACAGGACGCTTCCTGCCGGTGGGGTCGACGGACAGTGAACTGGCTTTTTGCTGGTTACTCAACCAACTGGAGCTGGCTTTTCCCACGCCGCCGCAAGATATGCGGGCGGTTTTCACGTTGGTGGCCCGTTGTTGCGATCGGCTGGCAACCCTCGGGGTCTTCAATATGTTGCTCACCGATGGTGATTATGTGATGACCTACTGCACCAGTAATCTGCATTGGTTGACCCGACGCGCCCCGTTTGGCCAAGCCCGCTTGCTGGATGAAGATGTCAGTATCGATTTCCAGCATGAAACGACGCCAAATGATGTGGTCACCATCATAGCGACGCTGCCGCTGACTCAGGATGAGCGTTGGCAAAAAATGGCGACGGCTGAGTGCAATCTGTTCTATTACGGCGAGCGGATGCTGTGGGGGAGAGCCGATTCGATCCAGGTTAATGACTCCCTGGCTCAGGGCTGAAGCAGGCTGTAACGTCAGGGAAAAAGAAGAGGGGAGCCATGGCTCCCCTCTTCGTTATTGTGGATATCAGCTTAACGCCAAATCTTCGTCGTCACTGGCATATCCCAATGCCGGTAACGGTTGTCCATCCAACCAGGCATGGCCATCCTGCATCCGTAGCCGTTGCTGGCAAAACCAGTTCACGACCAGCGGATAGAGCTGATGTTCCTGACTCAGCACCCGCTCGGCGAGTGAGGACTCGTCATCTTCAGGAAAGATGGGAACTTGCGCCTGCAAGACAATGGGACCGCCATCGAGCTCTTCGGTCACAAAGTGCACCGTAGCGCCATGGACCGTGTCGCCAGCGGCGATGGCCCGGGCATGAGTCTTCACCCCTTGATACTTGGGTAACAAGGAGGGATGGATGTTGAGCATGCGTCCGGCAAAGTGTTGGACGAATGCCGGAGTCAGGATGCGCATGAAACCAGCCATCACCAGCAGATCCGGTTGCCAGGTTTCTAGCGCCTGAATCAAGGCGGCATCATAACTGTCACGATCACTAAAGGCCTGATTGCTCAGAACCTGGGTGGCAATCCCTGCTGCTTTGGCTCGTTCCAGCGCAAATGCGTCGGGGCGGTTACTCAGCACCCCGACCAATTCACCCTGGATGCGACCCGCAGCGCAGGCATCCATCAAAGCCTGTAAATTACTGCCGTTGCCTGAAACCAGTACCGCGAAGCGCATCAGCGGATCTCGACCTGCTCTTCACCCGCCGCCGCATCGGCGATGTGGCCGATATGCCAGGCTTGTTCGCCTTCGGCTTGAAGCAGAGCCAACGCAGGTGCAACCTGTTCGGCAGGCAAGGCAATGATCATGCCGACGCCACAGTTGAAGGTCCGGTACATTTCGTAGGTTTCAACATTGCCGTTGGCTTGCAGCCAGGAGAACACAGCAGGCCACTGCCAGCTGCTACCGTCAATCACGGCTTTGGTGTTGTCGGGTAGTACGCGCGGGATATTTTCCCAGAAGCCACCGCCGGTGATATGGGACAAGGCATGAATGTCACAGGCCTCGATCAACTTCAGCACCGGCTTGACATAGATGCGGGTCGGTTCGAGCAGGGCATCAGCCAGGCTCTTGTCGCCGACGGTTTGTTGCAGATCAGCCTTGGAAACTTCCAGGATCTTGCGGATCAGCGAGAAACCGTTGGAGTGCGGGCCGGAGGAGGCCAGCGCGATCAGCGCATCACCCGCCTTGACCTTGGTGCCATCGATGATTTCTGAGGCTTCAACCACGCCGACGCAGAAACCGGCGATGTCATAGTCTTCGCCCTCGTACATGCCGGGCATCTCGGCGGTTTCACCACCGATCAGCGAGCAACCGGACATCTCGCAACCGATACCGATGCCGGTGACCACAGCCGCAGCGGGATCCACGTCCAGCTTGCCGGCAGCGGCGGAATCGAGAAAGCA
>Ga0183099_1000651_pt1 | contig 23395 bp, 9 predicted proteins | sample Biomet1_FD_127788 | JGI IMG/M metagenome (GOLD analysis project Ga0183099, IMG submission 127788) | Microbial communities from bioreactor (seeded with anoxic lake sediment) at LBNL, California, USA - Biofuel metagenome 1 | ecosystem: Engineered > Bioreactor > Anaerobic > Unclassified ...
GAAGCCAGTCGAGGTTAACATTCGGATTCTGAAAGATTAGAAAATAAGAAACGGAATTACTGTTATAGCCCAGTGCCGGTGTGTTATCTATTTTACGGTTGGTATAACTTGTCTTGAAATTCAATTTTAGCACTCTGGATACTTGTTGTTGTGCAGAAACACTAGCTATAACACGTTGGAAACCAGTATTGGGTAGAATCCATTCATTTTTGGTGTGTGTAATTGAAGCACGAATAGATCCTTTATCATTCTTGCCGGTAATAGCAACTGAATTGGTTATTGTATATCCGGTTTGAAACAAATCTTTCCGGTTATCTTTATAAGCAACCCAAGGAGTTGCAGTTGTTGCACGTCCCTGAGTTTCGGGATCATATTGATTATAAAGTTGATTAGCATCAAATCTGGCACCATAAGCACTACTTGTTCCGCTGGTACTACTATTCCCATCGGGTGAAGCACCGTAGGAATAATACAAATTTCCGGCATATTCTGTTCCGACCTTACCAATATTAGTTGGCAAACCCTGCCCAAATTCATATTGGTAATCAGGCCACTTCATCACATCGTCCATACTAATGTTTGAGTTGAATGTAACGCCAATGCCTTTCTTTGAGTTATTCCCTGATTTTGTGGTAACCATAATTACCCCGTTTGCAGCTCGTGTTCCGTAAAGAGCAGTTGCACTGGCTCCTTTTAAAATCTGAATATTTTCAATATCATCTGGATTAATATCAGAGAACCCGTTACCATAATCTACTGAAAGTTCTGATGATGATCCTGCTCCATAAGCAACTCCAGGATTGCTCATCGGACTACTCATGGGTACTCCATCTACAACTACTAAAGCATTATTCCCATCCTGATTCAGAGATACATCACCCCGCAATGAAATACGGCTGGAGCCAAGAGGGCCACCAGGAGAAACAATACTCAGACCAGCTACTTTTCCACTGAGTGCTGCCGACCAGTTATTAGGCATTGCATTCGTTATCATATCTCCGTTCACCGTATGTGTGGAATAACCTAGTCCACGTTCTTCTCGTTTAATGCCTAAAGCTGTTACAACCACATTATCAAGTTCAGTAGCATCATCTTCCAGTTCTACATTGATAACTAAATTTTTAAAAACGACTTCCTTACTTTTGTAACCAACATAGCTGAAAACAATAAAATGCTTATTCGTTAATTTGTTTTTTGTATTTAGGGTGTATTCACCATTTACATCGGTAACTACACCATCCGTTGTGTTCTTAACATAGACTGTAGCACCAATTAAAGGTGATCCTGATTTATCAGTAACCTTTCCTTTCACTATACTTTGTGCAAAAACTATTCCCGGAAGAATACTAAATAGCATAATTAATAAAATCCGGTTTAGCATTGACGTAGAGATTCTCGTGTTCATAAATTATTTAATCTATTATTAATATTCAAATTCAGCAAAAAAGCTTTCTTTTCGACTGCAAAGAGACTGATTTGACATTAACATAATATGACCATAACGTTAAGAGCATGTAACAAAATTATATAAATGTTATTACAGCTTTAATATTTATTAGTAATGAACAGGAGAATAAGAAAGATAAATGAAAAAATAAACGAGGGAGGGAAAATATAAAGAGGCACCCAAAATGGATGCCTCTTTATATTCTATATATTAAAGGATTATACTCCGCTGAAAGAGCTGAAGCCACCATCAATAGGCAGAACTACACCTGTAATAAAACTAGCTGCATCACTGCATAGAAATTGAACAGCTCCGTTTAATTCCTTGATATCTCCGAAACGTTTCATTGGAGTTTTAGCTAGAACCTTTTGACTACGTTCTGTCAATGATCCATCCGGATTGATAAGTACAGCTCTGTTTTGATTTCCGATGAAGAATCCGGGAGCAATAGCATTTACCCTGATCTTTTCGCTGAATTTTGTAGCCATCTCCATCGCCATCCACTTCGTAAAAATCTCAATACCGCTCTTTGCAATAGAATATCCGGGTACACGGGTTAGTGCGGCAAATGTAGCCATTGATGAAACATTGATAATGCTTCCATATCCTTGTTTTGCCATTACTTCGCCAAAAACGAGACATGGGTAAACTGATCCATTGAGATTAAGATCAATCACTTTATTCATGTCATTTATCTTCATATCAAAGATAGACTGACCTTCAGTAAGTGTTCCTCCGGGAATGTTTCCACCGGCTGCATTTACAAGAATATCGATTCTACCCCATTGGCTAAGAACCATTTCTTTTACTTTATTGAGCTCTTCCATATCAAGCACATTGCATGCAGTGCCTTTGATTTCGCCTAAAGAAAAAATTTCATTCAATGCTTTATCTACACTTTCCTGATGAGCTCCTAGAATAAAGACTTTTGCTCCGGCTTCTAATAGGCTTCGGGAAATATTACTACCTAATACACCAGAACCTCCGGTTACTATAGCTACTTTACCGGCTATATTAAATATTTCATTCATATTAATATGTTTTTAGTTATTTATTTTTAAATTCGTCTTTGACAGTTGCCATTATTCCATCTACCTGAGCAAGCGCGAACATGCGCCCGTGAAAGGAATAACCAGGGTTGTAGCCTTTGTCACCATCATCGAGCATCAGTCGTCCATGGTCCACACGCATAGGAACGGCAGGATTCTCTTTTTCAAAAATGCGAACCAAGTCGATAATGTGTCCTCGTCCACCCAAATGGGAAGACTCCATAAAGTTACCATCGGATGTAGCTTCCGTGCTTCGCAAGTGTACAAAATGTGTGCGGCTGGCATACTTCTTTGCCAGGGTAGGCACATCATTATGAAGTCCGGCACTTAGAGATCCGGCACAGAAGGTAAGCCCGTTATGTGGATTATCAACCGCATGGAGGAACCAGTCGATGTCTGCCTCTCCGGTAACGATGCGCGGTAAGCCTAGTATCTGGAAAGGAGGATCATCAGGATGCACACACATATTTATTCCATATTCATTGCACACAGGCATAATCTGTTCGAGAAAATATTTCATATTCTCGCGAAGAGTATTCTTGTCAATGCCATCATACAGAGACAACAACCGACGGAAGATAGCCACAGGATTCTGATCACCTTCTTTTATATTTCCGTTAACAAATCCTTGTGTCTTAACGATGATGGTATTAATCAAATCATCTTTTTCTGCTTCGGTAATAGTTGTATCAAGTTCATTAACCTTTGCTAGTTCTTCAGGAGTATAATCCAACTGGGCAGCTTCACGTTTCAGTATGCAGCAGTCAAAGTAAGCAAAGCGTATTTTATCGAAGTAAAGTGAACTGGTTCCGTCGGGCCATGGATGTTCCAAATCGGTACGAATCCAGTCGATTACCGGCATAAAATTATAGCAAACAGCCTTCACACCTGCTTTTCCAAGATTAGCCAGACTCACTTTGTAATTGGCAATAAGTTGATCTCTATCTGGTCCGGCATATTTAATGCTTTCACTTACGGGAAGACTCTCTACAACCGACCACCGAAGGCCTGCCGCTTCAATATAATTTTTAAGTTCGTTAACGGCTTCAAATGTCCATATTTCACCATTGCGCACATTGTGCAAGGCAGTCACAATGCCCTCCACTCCTATCTGTCTGAGCATAGCAAGCCTAATCTTATCATTCTTGCCAAACCATCTCCAGGTCTTTTCCATTCTTATTCTTTCTAATTATGATGTTTCAAATTCAATTTTATTTTTTTCAAATCGTCCAACTCATTCACAGGGCGTTCAATATCGTAAGGAATGGTCAGACGGGAATAAGTTTGAAAGTAGAGCAGACAAGCATCTTTCCACCAAACGGCATCCTTGCTTTGTATTTTCAAGCGGGATTGTACTTGTTGAAAACGTTGCACGTCGACATAAGGTTCTATTCTATCCCATATTTTCTGGAAACTGCGCACTTGTTGCACTCCCTTATCGTAAGTATAACATAGATTAAACCATAAAGTCCGTCCATTTTTCATTTCATAACTCCATGGAACATGATGAAACCAAAGGATAAGTTGCTCCGGACAAGTGTTCAGTTCATTATATTCTTCCCGCAAAGGTGAGTTATATTGTCCCACTGCGCTACTGCCATTCATTGTACGATCGAAACCGATACCTAGAGAGTCGGCTTTGTGATAATAAGAAGGTAGCCAATCGGGCCGTGCTCCCTCAACAGCACACCAAGGTTCGGGACCGTAATGATGTCCCCAAGCAAACAGGTGATGAAGTCCCAAAGGCATCATGTAGTTTACCGCTGCTTCACGCGAAGTAAGCATCATTTCCTTTACCGGATTCACAAAGTCTTTTTGATTATTAAAAGTAAGCTTGATCCATTCGTCGGCAATCTGCTCCGAAGTAAGTCTGTGATTCCATGCTAGGCGACCAAAGGCATACCAGTTGGCCTGTGCAAACGAATGTCCGCACCAGTTGGTATCTTCTCCAATATTCGCTACCCCGGCTATAGCAGTAAGAAAATTAGGAAAGAGCGTTCCGTCTGTAACACGGGCTACAGTAGAACCTTTTCCTGAATAATAAGTATCGCTATCCAAGCATTCTTTATAAAGCGGTGCAAGATAAACCAGATGATTAGATTCACCCAGGTATTCCTGAGTAATCTGAAACTCCGGCATAACGGGCGTTTGCTTTAATGCACCAAATAATGGGCTGATAGGTTCACGGGGCTGAAAGTCAATAGGACCGTTCTTCACCTGCAAAATAACATTGGAACGGAATTTACCATCGAGCGGAAGAAATTCCTTATACGCTTGTCCGGCTCTGTCATCCATTCCTGATTTATAAACGAAAGCGCGCCACATCACTATTCCATGGTAAGGTTTCAAAGCATCAGCCAACATATTGGCACCATCAGCATGAGTACGCCCAAAGTCCTGCGGACCGGGAAGTCCTTCTGAATTGGCTTTCACCAGAAAACCTCCAAAATCGGGGATTAACGCATATATCTCCTTTGCTTTTGCCTTCCACCACTGCTGTACTTCTTTATTTAAGGGATCAGAAGTGGGTAAACCACTTAATGCAGTAGGTGAAGAGAAGTTCACGGAAAGATAAACACGGATACCATAAGGACGAAATACATTTGCCAGAGCTTTTACTTTTAACAGATAAGCGACATTCAGAATCTCAGGACTGGCATTTACATTATTGAGTACACTTCCGTTTATTCCTAACGAAGCATTGGCACGGGCATATTCTTTGTATCGGGGAGAGAGTTTCCCCGGAAGGTCATCCCATTGCCAAAGTGAATGTCCGGCATATCCGCGCTCAACTGTTCCATCAAGATTATCCCAATGATTGAGTATTCTTATTTTATAAAGCGGAGCTTCTTTCACATCCAAAACAGGGGGAAAGGGAATGTTTGTCTGCATTGTTCTTAATAGATTAAAAACTGCATATAACACTCCACAATCTCCCTGCGAAGCAAGTACCATGTGCTTTTTCCCCTTGTACTTCATTGTTCGGATAATGAAGCCATCTTTACCCAATACCTGTAATTCTCTTTTTAGTCCTAACGACTGAATAAGTTTGCTTTTACTTGTTCCCATAATCAGTGAATGTTCCTGTAAAGAGCAGGCAAGCGTAAGTTCTGCTCCCGTGAGCTGTTTCCAGGCACTCCGCAGCTCACTAATAGCTACATTCACGTTGGATTCATCAGTTATCAGTGAAGTGATACCGGCCTGCAGATTCTTCACCTGTTCTGATGGAAGCGGCTGATAACGCAGCCACAACTGGGATCCATCTTCGGCAGAAAGAAACCCTGGAATCAATAATAGGAATAGTGTATATAGAAAAACTTTCATCTTATATTTATTAAGGTCACGCAAATATACTTTTATTTTGAATTGTAATCACAACACAAGCCGTTTTATCTAAATAAACTGGCAAGAGCAGACTCTTATCTTATATAGAGTAAACTATATAAGATAAGAGAAATTCTATGCTTCCCATTAATAATTAGGATGGTAACTACAGGTTCTTATTCCTGAATATAGAAAGTCTTTCCTGTTATCTGTATGTCCTTTTGGATTACTTCCCTAGAAGCAATTGATTTGGCATCGGGTTGTTTACCGCCAACAGATATTTGTACAGTTCCGGCTTCTACTACAGCAAAGTTATCTTTATTTCGGGCAGAGAACTGAATAGGCTTTAAGTCAAATTCAACAACCTTTGTTTCGCCTGCTTTCAAATGAACACGCTTGAATCCCTGCAAAGAGCGAATAGCTGTTTTAAGATTGCTTCCAGGAAGAGACACATAAAGTTCTGCAACTTCGTCTCCATCATATTTACCTGTATTCTTAACTTCTGCAGTAATCTTGATATTTTCTCCTGCTTTTACAGTAGAAGGCACATCCTTCATTGTATATTCAAAAGTAGAGTAACTCAGGCCGTAACCAAACTCATAAAGAGGTTCGCCTTTGAAATAGCGATAAGTTTTACCGGTCATATCATATTCGCTGAAAGCAGGAATCTGATCAATTGATTTATAGAAAGTAAGCGGTAAACGTCCGGCAGGGTTGTAATCACCGAAGAGAACATCGGCAATGGCTGTTCCTCCACCTTGTCCGGGATACCAGGCCTCAACAATAGCAGGTATGTTTTCATTTTCCCAGTTAAAGGACAATGAGCTTCCGTTAAGAAGTACCAGAACTGTTGGTTTTCCTAACTTTTGAATCTCACGAATAAGTTCTGTTTGTGTCTCTGGCAAATTAGTGTCCAAACGGTCGCCACCAGAGAATCCTTTTACCTTAACCGGCATCTCTTCACCTTCGAGCAGCGGACTTAGTCCCATGCAAAGTACAACTACATCAGACTGTTTTGCAAGATCGAGTGCTTCTTGTTTCATATTTGGTTTCGGAGTATCCCACAACAGGCGCATAATAGCATATTCCGTATTAGTCTGTGTATATTCCAAGCGAATATTATAAACTTTGCCTGCTTCTAAAGTCATCAGTTCATATACTTTCCGTGGATGATGAATATCATTCCATTTTGTAACCAGTTTATCGTTCACATACAGATTAAATCCAGAGAACCCTTCACCACCTAATGCATATTCACCAGTAATGGGAGGAACAAGCACCCCACTCCATTTTGCTGAGAACTGATCATATTTCATATCTTTAAACGGAGCTGTTGTACGCCAGATGAAATCTATATTCTTATCAATCCGTGAATGTGCCGGTTCGCCTTTCCAATCACTGTTATTATAATAATCAGCTTTCAATCCTTTTTGCTGCATAGTTGCATCCGTAAAGAGATAGTCTGTAGGAACAGCTGAGAAACAAGGAAGCTTCTCGGCCAGCTGGCAACCTTGTGCAAAGGTAACCTCTGCCTGGGGAAGCTTTTCACGAAGTCCGGTAAGCGGAGTTTTAGGATTAGTTGGATAGCCATTATAATTACCCAATAATACTTCAAGATCGTCTGCATTTGGACCTATCACTGCAACTTTTTTTACATCTTTGTTTAAAGGAAGTATGTTGTTTTCATTCTTTAGCAAAACAATAGATTTACGGGCAGCATCAACAGCCAAAGCCTGATGTTCCTTGCTATCAACCACGCTATATGGAATCTTTGAGTATTTAACCATTTCCTGAGGATCAAACTGTCCAAGTTTCATACGGGCAAGGATGATACGTTTCACTGAAACATCCAGTTCCTTTTCTGTAACCAGTCCTTGTTTAACAGCATCCTGCAGATGAATATATGTGTCACCGCAGTTTAGATCCGTACCTGATTTGATAGCCATAGCAGCAGCTTCTTCGGGAGTAGCCACTACATGATGTGCTGTTTTTTCATAGAAATCTCGGATAGCCCAACAGTCGGATACAATATATCCCTTGAATCCCCACTGATTACGAAGCATATCTTCAAGGAACTTATTACCACAGCAAGGTGCACCACGAAAACTTTGGTAAGCACACATCACTGAGTAAACTTTAGCTTCCTCAACTGTTTTCTTGAAATGAGGAGTATAGGTTTCTGCCATATCATAATCACTAGGCCATACATCGAAAGAGTGACGGGTAGACTCCGGTCCGCTGTGCACAGCAAAGTGTTTTGCAGTAGCTATCAGCTTATAGTATTTAGGATCATTTCCCTGTAAACCTTTGATAAAAGGAACGGCTAGTTCACCTGTAAGGAAAGGGTCCTCACCATACGTTTCCATTCCCCTACCCCAACGTGGATCACGGAAAATATTGATATTTGGTGTCCAGTATGTCAACCCCTGATAGATTCCTCTTTTACCGCGAGAAGCATATTCGTGATGCTTGGCACGAGCCTCATCCGAAATTGCATCTGCAATGGTAAACATACCATCACTATCCCACATAGACGCCATACCAATGGCCTGCGGAAACACCGTAGCTCTTCCCGAACGAGCAACCCCGTGCAGACATTCATTCCAGAAATTGTGAGCCGGAATGCCAAGTCGAGTAATCTCAGGTGAATCGTATCTTACTATTTCAACTTTCTCTGCCAGCGTCATTCTGGACACTAAATCTTCTGTCCGTTGTTCAAAATTCAGAGTTATATTCTTGTAAGGTTCAATCTTGTGGCTGCATGCTCCAAGACTTATCAACCCACACGCCAGGAGTAGATGTTTGCAGTACATTTTTGCTTTCATTATTATTCTATTATCAGTTAATTATATTTTAGATTCTATTTATCTGTCCTGAACGGAGAAGCCGGAAGCCCCTCCTTGTTTTTTAAATTTGCCCCATCAGGATTATCAGCCCATGCATATCTCACAGCAACCGGATACTTAATATCTTTATTCCATACCGTAACTTTATTACCTTTAATACTGGCTTTTGCCCATACAAACTTTTTATCGGAACCGGCAATTGCAAATCCTTTTAATTCACCATCAGCTGTTAATCCGCTCCCCAATTCGGTAAATGAGAGGATCACCTTGTTACCTTTGATGGTCATAGACTTATAGATAGGGCCGGAACTGATTACTTGTTTTTCACCATACACCAGATTTTGTGCAGCTAAAGACAATCTGTGGCCAACTTCTTTCTTCTTCAGTGGATGAATGTCATTCCATTCTCCTAAATCAATGGCGACCACCATAGCCGTATTCGAAACTTTGAGGGTATTGAGCTGAGCCTCTCGCAACATAGCCCAACTACTTTCAGACGGTTCTTTCTTTGCTTCCATAAAATTAGGTAACTGCACATAGATAAAAGGCAAAGCGGGCTTTTTCCATTTATCTCTCCAGTTTTTAATCAAAGACGAAAGAAAAGATTCATACTCACCATAACGATCTGCATTTGATTCTCCCTGATACCAAACTACTCCTTTGACAGCATAGTTTGTGATGGGTGCTATCATTGCATTGTAAAGTCCCATAGGTTTATATTGAATGAAAGTGGCAGACTTCAATGGCGCCATCTGAGCGCCAACCTTATATTTCCATTCACCAATAAGATTTATTGCTTCATCGCCAATAATCAGCTTATAAGGTTTGTCTTTTACAAAACCACCCCTGCCACTGTAACTAATCACCCTAATTGTTATCGTATTGATACCCTCTCTTAAAAGTACGGCTGGTACAGTGTAGATACGTGGAGGATATTGATAAGAGATTGTTCCCACAAAAGTTCCATTTACAAAGGCTGAGTCGCAATCTGAAATGCATCCTAATCTTAACGTAGCAGGTTTTCCAATCATTGAAGCAGGTAAATCAATTGTTTTTCTAAACCACACCGAACCGTTTACTGTCCTTAACCCATTGTCTGCCCAAAAAGAAGGAAGGTTCATTGTGTCCCAATCAGAGATATCGCAACTATTTTCAAACCATTTTATTGAGCCGGATACTCCTTTGTCTGATTTGTATAGTGCAGCATTCCACTCAGCACTTATTCTGTTCTCTCTTGTTCGTATACTATCTATATATCCATCGGAACGAAGTACTTTTGCTTTCTCCAGATAAGAAGGATATTGCTTCAAAGCATTCTCGCTTAACCAAGCTTCAATAGGAGAACCTCCCACTGCAGAGCGGATAATACCAACCGGAACTCCGTATTTTTCATATAAATCTTTTGCAAAGAAGTAGGCCACAGCAGAGAAACGAAGAACGCTCTTTGGATTAACTGACTGCCAGGAGCCTCCCGAAAGATCTTGAACAGGAATGTTGAAATCATATTTCAATGGAACAATGAACTCTCTTATTTTACTATTTTCCGCAGTATCCATTTCTTTTTTATAAAGATCGAGCACCCTGCTCACCGGCAATTCCATGTTTGACTGACCGGAGCATAACCATACATCCCCTACTAGAATATCTTTAATTTTCTTATCATTTATAATCATCGTATAAGGGCCACCCGGCTTTTGAGAAGGAAGTTTTACTTCCCATTTACCAGTTGCATCTGCCACAGTGTGATATGTTGCATTCATAAATGATATTTCTATCTTTTCCTGTGGTGAAGCCCATCCCCATAATTTTAGTTCTGTGTTTCTTTGCAAAACCATGCCATCAGCAATCAACTTAGGTAACCGGACTTCTGCATTAACAGAGGTCACAGATAAAACAAGAAGCAGAAATAATACTACCCCCTTCCATAAACCTGTATAATATTGCTTATCAAATCTTTCCATCAATTCATCAATTTATTATATTCTGTACTATTCTCATTAAAAACCGGACTCTCAGGGGCTCCAAGATAACTAGGTTTCAAGCCTCCCATATCCAGCAAAATCTTTTGCATAACAATGCCCGAATCAATTACACGATATTTTATTGTATGAAGCCCCGCGCTGACAAAATGATGTTTCGTAACCGATTCAATAATACTGTTTGCAACCCAATATTCTCTTTTATGCTCAGAAAACTTTTCATTGAAGTTTACAATCTGCTCTTCTCCCCCATCAATGGATACGGCATAGCGCAGACCTTTATTTGCATTAAAGTTAAGCGTAGGCGAGAGAAGAAGTTTCAATGTGGCATCTCCCGCTGATTGCAAATAAACATCATATTCTAATGATACTCCTGTTGTTGCATCGCCTTGTGGAGCCGCCGTAACAGGAAAAGTGGTAATACCCGAAAGCGTTTTCCCTAGTCCGGGAATCACCTGCCAGGAAACATCCTCGTTATTATTTGCTGCAGAATAATGTTCTGCAGCAATAGAAACAAAACCATTACTCTCCATGAAAGTTTTACGCCTCAAATCCTCTGGAGCCTGCAAAGAATTAGCCTCAACCTTTACAGTTATTGACTTACCTTTGGTACTTACAATGATTGTTGCCTCATGCTTTCCCTTCGGAATTCTATTCCAGTCTACACGAATATTTATTCGCCTGTCTTTTTCAATTATTGGCCTATCGTTTTTATTTATTCCTTTATAATCTGAAATTATTAACCAATCATTTGAAGCCCTCAAACTATACTCAAACGGAGCCTCTCCGGCATTGAACAAGTCAATATAATATTCCTGTTTACCAAACGAATCGAATGCCGGCAAGCTGATGACTGATTTATTCAAAGCAGCAACATCCTGAGAGCCCTCTACCGAAACCCTTATATCAGCATCCCTGGGAACTGAGACGAAAGAGACTTTCGGCATCACATTTTTTTCGGGTTGCTGCCAGTAGGTATATCCAATGTGAGTTTGATCCATCATATGATTCCATTTACCACCAGCAATCTCTCTGTTGTAATGTATAGTCAGCAAAGAATCGCGTTCATAAAGTTGTTTCACTTTCATTGCCATGTCATTGGCTGAAGCACGTCCTTGTGCAGTATATAATTGATTAAGTGCTTGTGCAGCATACATTTCATTCAAATTGGCACATGCCTGAATGGGAAACAATACCAGCTGATCGAAAGCATCACGAGTCTCGGCTGGTAAACAGTTGTAAAGTTTTTCTGCTTCTTTTTCCAATTGTTTGTAATCCTTCACTACCCCATCAAATTCACGGTAATTCACCGTACTGTATGTTCCGGAATTTAATAATTCGGGAGTAACCCTTCTGTTGTATTTGGTATATGAGTTAATCATGCGGGCAGCATCTTTAGCAAAAGCATCACCAAACTGCTGAGCGCACCATTGTTCTGTATGTTCAATCAGATTATCAGCATTAAATTTATCTGGATTCCATGCCATATCGAGGAAGAAGCTGATAGGATATTCCATTGGTTTAATATCGCCTACGTTCACAACCCAAAGCTTATCAACGCCATAACGATAAGTTAGATTCATCTGCTCCCACGTCCGTTGTATCTGAGAAACGTTCAACCATTTATAATTACGGGGACCACCCACATAATCAAAATGGTAATACATCCCATATCCACCTTTGCGGTGAGAAGCACCAAAATCGGGCAGTTTGCGTACATTGCCCCAATTATCGTCACAAAGAAGTAGTGTAACATCATCAGGCACACGCATTCCTTTATCATAATAATCCTGTACTTCTTTATAAAGAGCCCACATCTGTGGCGTTTCTTCGGCTTTCTTACCAGTAGCCTTCTCTATAATAACACGTTGATCGGCTACAATTCTTTCTAGCAAAGCAATGTTACTCTGTTCGCTCATTGGTTCATCACCATCACCACGCATTCCTATTGTAACAACACTCTCCCAGGTACGCAGACGTTCCACTCCTGATTCCCAGAATTTCTGCAAAGTCTCTTTATTTGTATCGTAATTCCATGCACCACTTCCGTATCTGGCCCACTCTGCATGAGCTTTGCCTAACGGTTCGTGATGTGATGTTCCTATTACAACTCCATATTCGTCGGCCAATGGACCATTGAGCGAATCATCATCATAGAAAGCACTTCCCCACATGGCAGGCCACAAATAGTTACCTTTCAGACGGAGAATCAATTCAAATACTTTTTCATAAAACTTGTGATTGAAACCACCAAAAGTAGCATTGCTCCATCCACTAAGCGCGGGTGCTTCATCGTTGATGAATATACCACGGTATTTCACAGCCGGTTCGCCATCAGTATATTTTCCACGAATCACATAAATATCTTTTTGTTTTTTCACAGGCACATCGGCCCAATAATACCAAGGAGAAACTCCTATCTGAGCAGAGAGCTCATACATACCGTAAATAGTGCCACGCTTGTCACTTCCGGCTATAACCAATGCTTCATCCACTCCCTGAAATGGATGAGCAACGGTTTGAATCAAGTATTTTTCATTTTTCCCATTAAGCTCAGCAGCATCTATCTTACCTAATTTTGCGAGTTGGTTAATAAAAGTACTCTTTCCCAAAGTACCAATTATCAACAACTGTTTTTCTTTAGTCAGTTTATTCTTTGATAATGAAGGTAAAGAACCAGTTACATTGCTTATGTCATTCCTTAGATTATTAACTACCCGAAGCACTCCAGCATAGTCTGCACTATCTACCATTACGGAGATAGGATTACCAGAAACAACCAGGGGGAATCTATCTATGCTTTCTGTATTCAGTATAAATTTCCGGGCTGTACGTCCAACGGTACTGAATGGTAATACAATAAATAATAATATTGCAACAAGATATCTTAATTTCATAATAAACTATTCTTTAATCGTACTTACCTTATTCCTTCTCAATAAGTTCCCAATAAGCAGGAACCAATACTGTATTGAACCCCATCTTTTCAAGTTTCGGAAAAATTCTATTTAGATCATATAAAAAAGAAGCCTATGAATTGCCTTACTCCCCTCCTAACATAAGGAATGATCTGCCATTGACCATTAGCTGAAGGCAGTACTCTTTTTTACTCAATTTGGAGTCTCAATATTGCCAGATCTTACAGATAACGTTGCAAGGAAAAAAGACAATGCTACAAACACAGCACGGGTATATAACATTATAAATTACTTTAATAAAAAAATATGGTTGAAAGAAAATCAGACTGTCGTAAGACCTCCAATCAACCATATTTAAAACACTATTTATATTAACTGCGCTAAATTATAAATTTAAATCAACATCGTTAGTAATTTGGATTCTGATAGCTTGCCTTTTGTGAAGGATCACTTAACAAATCAATCTGAGCCTGAGGGATTGGACGAAGTAAATGAAAATCTTTGATATTAGCTTTAGCTTTTAGATTATATAGTTTAGCACGTTCAAGCAATTTGCCTGTACGAACCAAATCAATCCATCTCCAGCTCTCACCACATAATTCACGAGAACGTTCATCCAAAATAAAATCAAGTGTAACATTACTTTCTGTAATATCCATAGCAGCTTTACGTACAGCCACCTCAGCATCAGTCAAATTTGAGCGATAAGCAGCGCGTTCGCGAATTACATTTATTAAATCTTTAGCCTTATCTTTTTTATTCAGATACATAGCAGCTTCAGCAGCAATCAGATAAGTTTCGCCTAAACGAGCCAAAATAAATGGACGATTAGAGTCATAATTCATATTTGATCTCTTTGTATCATCATATTTTTTCAAGTCAGGGTAAATGTACTGAACATCGCCATTCTTATATGTACCATCAGCGTTATAAAGCATGCCCCAATAGTAAAGTGCATAAGGCTTGTAGATTACGCCAGTAGAAGCTACAGAATCTTCAGCAGCAGTAGTTTCTGTATTATTCAACGAAAGTTTAATAGCCAATGAACCAGTTTTTACAGTACGCCCCTTAACAGTAAAATCAATGCCTGCCAACCATTCTGTACGGAATGAACCATCAAAGCGGGAGTCATTCACTTTATCTGCAAATGCATCAAATATCAGCCACTTTGTTGGCATAATCATACGCCATGGACGCTGATATGTCACATTACGAGGAACAACAGCTTTTGTAGAAGTACCTACCTGCACCTTTACATTTTCATAACCAGATGTAAAGTAGAAATTAGCACGGTTACCTTTGTTGGATACTGCAAAGCTACCATCATTAGACTCATCAAATGTCAAATTAGGGCCTGATGAAGTCCAGGTACGTTGCACATTGAAAAGAACTTCAGGATCGTTTTCATGTCCTTCCAAATTAACATTCGCAAAATCTTTCGTCAAAGAAACCCCGTAATTTGCTAGATTATTTATCAAATTCATGGCTTCATCATAAGCACTCTGGTAGTCAGAAGACTGAGCTCCTTCCATGGTAGCTCTTGACAAATAAGCTTTAGCCAGGAAATGCATAGCTGCAGGTTTAGCTACACGTCCACTTTCAGATGGTTTGTCTAGCAAATTTTCCTTAGCATAAGTAAAATCTTCAATAACAGCAGCCAGCACATCTGATCTCGAGTCACGTACAGAAGTCGTTGTAGGAGTAGTGTTGAATTTCAGTTTGCCAGAGCCCAGATCCAAAGGAACTGCACCATAATACATAGTAAGTAAATAGTAGTAATAACCACGTAAGAAATGAGCTTCGGCTAGCAATGCCTTTCTTTCAGCATCAGTGAGCCCTGAAGCTGTTTCACCATACTGAATTGCACCATTACAGGTATTGATAAATTGCAGGCCATTTCCCCAATAATTGGCCACAGAACCATTTGACGAAGATAAATTATTATCATAAGTATCAAATGAACCTAGTGTTCCATTCATAGCATTGGTACTTGTAAACTCGTCGGTACCAGCAACTGTAAAGCACAAAGCACCATCAGGTCCGTAAAGCCATTTCAAACCTGAATAAGCTGAAATAACGCCAGCTTGCAATCCTTGAGCAGTCTGGAAAAACTCAGGAGTAAGCGTTGATTTGGGCTCCTCATCCAACATGTCCGAGCAAGATATCGTTCCCAGACTAAGTGTTGCAGCTAATAATAAGCTGATATATTTATTTTTTTTCATAACTATCTATATATAAGATTATAATTTGAAATTAATTCCAAACAAGAACTGGCGTGAAGGAGGAGTATTCATTCCTACTGTGAGTTGACGGCTCTCCTGTTTTCCACCACCATTTTCAGTAGTGAAATAGCCTGTTGGTTGAGGATCAACACCACCAGCATTGTTCATGTAAGGTGAAAATAGAGTTGCAACATTATTGCAAGTAACGTAAAATCTCAAGCCTGAGATCTTCAATTTACTAATTAATTTTTCAGGAAGCGTATAACCTAATGTAATTGTTTTAATCTTCCAATAAGATGCACTATAGTATCCTAATGTTGAATAATAAGTATCAGTCATTGCAGAATTAATGCGTGGGAAAGCATTGGTTGGATTATCTTCTCTCCAGTAGTCAACCTTCAAGTTGTTACGACGACCTTCCAAACGGTTTATGTATGCTTGTGGCTGATGAATAGTACTAACTAATGTACCACCTACCTGTCCGTAAGTTACAACATCCATATCAAAGTTCTTATATGTAAAACGGTTTGTGAATCCAAATTCAAAATCTGGCTCAAATTGACCTGTAATATAACGGTCTGTAGCATCAATTTTACCATCATCATTATGATCTTCAATCTTAATATCACCTGGCTTGCAGCTATATTTAGCAGCTTCTGTAGCTTCTGCAGTTTGCCAGATACCAATCTTTTTGTAGTCGTAAATTACGTCTATAGGGTGACCAACGAACCATCCGTTACCTTCATCTTCAGTTACACCACTGTTAAGTTCAATCAACTTGTTACGGTTCAAGCTCAAGTTGAAATCTGTATCCCAAGTAAAGTCTCCTGATTTATTAGCAACAAAATTCTGTGAATGTAAAGCCATTTCAAAACCTTTATTCTCGGTTTTTCCTACATTGACTAAGATCGTTCCGCTAACACCACTTGAAGCAGGAAGACTCTGATCAACCAGCAAGTCGTGTGTTTTCTGAAGATAGACATCGAAGTTACCACTAATTCGGCCACCAAAAACAGCCCAGTCAATACCGGCATTATAAGATGTAGTGTACTCCCAACCTACTTCAGGATTAGGCAATGAACTTACATAATAGCCATATACATAATCATTTCCATAATTATATTTGTTCTGTGACAAAGAGCCCAATGTGCTATAAGGATTAACAGACTGGTTAGAAGTCTGACCATAACCCACACGCACTTTCAATACATCAAGCCAGGAATTATCTTTCAGGAAAGACTCATTCTTTGCATTCCATGCCAAAGCAATAGCCGGATATGAATGCCATTTGTGTCCTTTTGACAATACTGATGAACCATCAGAACGGAAAGTAACAGTTGCCATATATCTGCTGTCATAAGAATAGTTCAAACGTCCCATATATGAAAGCAAAGACTTGCGATAATATTTCTGTTTGCTGGCATCAACAGCAACTCCGTCAATAGCCATACCCATATTGTAGAACTGCATATAGTCAGCAGTCATATTAGAACCTGCTAAACTAGAATATTGATAGTATGTATCCTCTACAGACTGCATCAAGGTAGCACCTAAATGATGTTTCTGATTGAAAGTCTTATCGAAATAGAGTAAATTTTCAACAGCATAATTGTATTGTGTAGTGTAGCTTGTTGATGCAGAAGACAATCCACCACTTTTAAAACATGATTCAGATGAATAAAAATCACCATAATCATCATGAGAATAATTCAAACCAACATTTACACGATATTTTAATTCCGGCAAAAACTTAATTTCAGCATAAATAGAATTTAATGAACTGATGCGCTTACGTTCCTGAGTCCATGTACTTGAATCTTTTGCTAATAGTGGACTATATGAATCTTCACGAGGATCATGTGGTTTTTTAACTATACTTCCATCTTCATTATATGGAGCCACGAGTGGGCTATTTGCCAACATGTTGAACATATAGTTGGCATTCTCACCGTTTGTAATACCAAATGCATTCTGTGTATTTAGGCCAAAACTCAACCAATTATTAATCTTGTAATCCATTGCTGCACGCACTGAAAAACGCTTATAGCCTTGACCTGGCAAAACAGCTGTTTCATTATAATATCCTAAACCAACACTTCCGGAAAGATTTTCTGATCCTCCTTTAAAGGAAAGATCATGACTATTAATTATAGCAGTCTCATACATTAAATCTTGCCAATCTGTATCAGTGCCATTTGTCTTTCCTTCCTCTTCCTGAGATAGCAAAGGCCAAGTAGTTCCCGGCTGTGATTTCATTTGAAGGAACTCTTCAGCATTGAACACCTCATATTTCTTTGCTACATTACCAAATCCTGCATAACCGTTATATGTAACAGTTGCTTTCTGATAATTTCCGCGATTTGTTGTTACAAGGATAACGCCATTGGCACCACGAGAACCATAAATAGCTGTTGCAGAAGCATCTTTTAGAATATCTACAGACTTAATATCATCCGGAGCAATATCATTAAATGTTCCACCAAAAGGAATACCATCAACAATAATTAATGGGTCATTGCTAGCAGTTAATGAACGGGTACCACGTACACGAATCTGAGAAGTTCCACCCGGACGTGTTGAAGTTTGCTGAATCTGTACACCAGCAATACGTCCCTGCATAGCCTGAGCAATATTTGAAACCGGAACTTCTTTCAAAGTTTTTTCATTAATAGATGCTATAGAACCGGTAACATCTGATTTCTTTGCTGTACCATAACCAACAACAACAACTTCATCTAAAGTTTTGCTATCTTCTTTCAAGGATACATTAATAGTAGTACGACCATCAACATTTACAGTCTGATTAATATAACCAACAAAAGAGAAGAGAAGTTTTGCATCTTTTTTTACCTGAAGAGAATAGCGGCCTTCAATATCAGTAACAGTGCCTATAGCTGTTCCAACCTGGCGAACATTAACTCCTAGAAGAGATTCACCATTGACGTCGGTTACAACGCCTTTCACAGTGATGTTTTGGGAAAAGGCCCAAAACGGAATAAAACAAAATAGAAATAAAAGCCCAAAAGGCTTTATCAGATTTGTGTTTTTCATAAAAAAAGTCATTTTAATGATTAGTAATGAAAAGTTTTTTTCTTCATAATTTAAGAAATAACCAAAGAATTTCTAAGTTTTCATAAGTTTATATTTTAAGGTGTTCAACAATTCTTTTTCTTAATGTTACAAAGATATAATAATAGGTTCTCACTTAAAAGTATAATCGTATCCTAAACTTAACACGCCGTTACATCTATTTACAGACTCGTAACATTTTATATTGTACTGGTAACATTAAGTCTTATTCTTTGTTATATATCTATTTATTTCTATAAATTTGTAGCGAACCGAGTTTGAAAACACAATTATGAAAAACACAATAGTCTTATTCCTCTTTATAATTATACTCCTATTTGTATCTGGTAATAGCTTTGCACAAGTGGAAAAATTCTATTCTACTGACAAGGATATATCAAACAGTTTAATCAATAAAGTATATCAAGATAAGAAAGGATTTATATGGATCGCAACGGAAGATGGTCTCAATAAATTTGATGGTACCAAGTTTACCATATATAAGAATATAGCCAAAGATAAGACATCGTTAAAGAACAACTATGTAAAGACAATGTATGAAGATAACCAAGGGCACTTCTGGATATGTTGTATCAATGGATTGCTTTTATATAACCGGGCTAAAGATTCTTTTAAAGAAGTTGATGCGTACAGAGGTAATCAGATAATTCACCCACAGGTAACATCTATAGTAGAATCCAAATATGGGGATATATGGATGACAACTTCAGGAGAAGGCATTGTTTCAATAAAAAAAGGGACCGATAAGTGTACTACTGAAAATAATATATCCAAAAGCTTATGCAGCCCTTTCCTTACTTATATTTTCGAAGATTCAAAACATCAGCTATGGATTGCATCAGAGAATAAAGGTCTCAATGTATATAACCCTTTTACAAAAAAGACAAAGTGGTTTGGTGCTCCTAACAATATTACAAACAACAACGTATCCTGTTTATGTGAAGACAAAGCCGGAAATATTTTTATCGGAACCCTTTCAGGAGGACTTAATCTATATAATTCTAAAACGGGAAAGATTTCAGCCATTCCTTATAAGAACTTATCAACTAAACTACGAATCAAATCTTTATTGATAAACAGCCGTGGAGAACTTCTAATCGGGACAGACGGACAAGGACTAAAGACTTACAATTATGCCAGAAATGTAATAGATGATTATGAAATTAATACCACACTGTTTGATTTCTCCAAAGCAAAGGTACATTCCATATTAGAAGATAAAGCTGGAAATCTATGGACTGGCCTTTTCCAGAAAGGAATTTATTTCATTCCGGGTAACTCAAATAAGTTCAACTACTTTGGATATAGATCTCTTAAGCAAAACAACATAGGATCGAGTTGCGTGATGTCTATTTTCAAAGATAAAAAAATACTATATGGGTAGGTACTGATAATGACGGACTTTATGGTATTACTGATAATGGAAAGAAGGCAACACATTATACGCAAACAAATAATTCAGCTTCTGTATCAAACACGATAATGAGTATATTTGAAGATTCAAATAAGACTCTTTGGTTGGGATCATATATTAATGGGTTAGAACAATTTGACAGGAAAAGTAACACTTGTTTATACACTAAAGAGTTGTTTCCCAATCAAAAAGATGTTCCTAATGATAGAGTGTCATGCATATCGGAAGACAAAAATAAGAACTTATGGATTGGCACGTACGGATATGGCATTTATAGCCTTAATTTAAGAAACAACAAGCTAACTCACCATCCGTCAAAAGTAGATGATAAAGATTTAAGAGGAAACAGGGTTCCTAGCAACTGGATAAATTGTGTTATTTCAGATAGTGAGGGATTGATATGGATAGGTACTTATAAAGGTGTTTGCTGCTATAATTCTAAGACTAAAAAGTATCAGACTTATTCAAGTGAGAACAATCAATTACCTGGAGATGTGGTATTTACTCTTCTTGAGGATTCGTTTCGTAAAATATGGATAGGAACAGCCGAAGGGCTTGCCTGCTTTGATAAAAGTTCAAAAACATTCACTCACTATACCATTAACGACGGATTGCCAAGCAATGTTATATGTTCCATGTTTGAAGACGAGCAAAAGAATTTGTGGCTCAGTACTCATTATGGAATATCTAAGTTTATTCATAATGAAAAGAAGTTTATCAATTATTATTCGTTTGACGGATTACAGAGTAACGAGTTCTACAGAGGGGCTGGATTCAAAGCTGCCAATGGTGAAATATTCTTTGGTGGAATCAAAGGAATCACTTATTTCCATCCAAAAGAAATTGTTGACAGAGTAACCAAGCTGAATGTTATTATAACAGATTTCTATAGATTTGAAAAGCCTGTAAAAGAGGGTGATAAGTCTGGTAGAAACAGCATTATATCTAAAGCTGTAATTGATGAAGATAAGTTTGTGCTTTCATATAAGGATAATGCATTCAGCTTTGAGTTATCCTTACTGGATTATAGTAATCCCGAACGCATTGTTTATGAATATCAAATGGAAGAACTTAGTAAAAACTGGATTAGTACCCGCCCGGGAATGAACAGAGCCAGCTTTACCAATTTAAGTCCGGGAACTTATAAATTCAAATTCAGAGCACGAAATAATAATTATGTTTCGGAAACAAAAGAAGTAACAATCATTATAACACCACCCTGGTATCAGTCCTGGTGGGCAAAATGTATATATGTGCTGCTCATTGGAGTCTTGATTTATAGCATTACCATGTATATTATCTCACGGGTACGTCATCGCCAGGAAATTATGCGAAGAGAACATGCCGAACAGATCAATGAAGCTAAACTGCAATTCTTTATCAATATTTCTCATGAGATCCGCACTCCTATGACTTTGATCATTAATCCATTGGAGAAACTGATTACCGAGAACAAAGATGCGGAAAAGCAGAAAACATATATGATGATTTACCGGAATGCACAAAGAATTCTGCGTCTTATTAATCAGTTAATGGATATTCGTAAACTGGACAAGGGACAAATGCATCTGAAGTTTAGAGAAACAGATATTGTAGGATTCATTGACGACCTTATGACAACCTTTGAATATCAGGCTCAAAGGAAAAATATTCAGTTCTTATTTGATCATAAAGAGGAGAACCTGAAAGCATGGATTGACCTTAATAATTTTGATAAGATATTACTCAACATTTTATCGAATGCATTTAAATATACTCCCGAAAACGGGGAAATTAAAGTTGAATTATCTACAGGAAAAGATGAATCGGTGAAGGGACCATTAAGAAATTACTTTGAAATTATAATAAGTGATACCGGCATTGGTATAGATAGCGATCAGATAGAAAAGATTTTCGAACGATTCTATCAGATAAACAATGACCTAACCAATTCTAATTTTGGAACAGGCATTGGTTTGCACCTATCCCGCTCATTGGTAGAGCTTCATCATGGTACAATAAAGGCGGAAAATAGAAAAGAAGATGCAGGTAGTAGGTTCATAGTTCGTATACCACTAGGCTGTGCTCATCTTAAGACAGATGAATTTGAAGATCCGGAAGACATTAAATCACCGGTTCCTGCCAATATACATCATTCGCTGGCAAATCCTGTTGAACAATTTGACTTGGATGATGAATCTGAAAAGAAAAAGGTTAAATCAAGAACCCGATTCAAGGTCTTAATCGTTGAGGACGAATACGAAATACGTCAGTATATTAAGGACGAGCTATCGAGTGAATACAAAATAAGTGAAAGCCTCAACGGTAAGGAAGCGTTGGAAATAGCTCTGAAAGATATGCCCGATTTAATAATCAGTGACGTGATGATGCCCGAAATGGATGGAATAACGCTTTGTAAGAAAATAAAGCAAAACATCAATATCAGCCATATTCCCGTAATTCTACTTACGGCTAAATCAAAAACTGAAGATAGAATTGAAGGGCTGGAGATTGGTGCGGATGCTTACATTGTGAAACCATTTAATACAGATTTGTTAAAAACCACGGTGCAGAACTTAATTGAGAACAGAGAAAGACTGAAAAACAAGTTTATTGGTAATGAACAGCAGCAGACTAAGATTCATAAGATTGAAATGAAATCGTCCGACGAGATACTCATCGAAAAGGTGATGAAGGTGATAAATGAAAATCTCGCTGATCCTAATCTGAATGTAGAGATGCTTGCCGGACATGTGGGGATGAGTAGGGTACACATGCACCGAAAATTAAAAGAGCTTACCAATCAGTCTGCCCGCGATTTCATTAAGGGTATCCGATTGAAACAGGCAGCTTCGCTCCTATCGAGCAAGAAACTAAGTGTATCTGAGGTTGCTTATGCCACCGGATTTACTAACCTTTCTCATTTTTCGAACACATTCCGTGAGTTCTTTGGCGTTTCTCCAAAGGAATATGGATTTCATTAAGGGTATCCGATTGAAACAGGCAGCTTCGCTCCTATCGAGCAAGAAACTAAGTGTATTCTGAGGTTGCTTATGCCACCGGATTTACTAACCTTTCTCATTTTTCGAACACATTCCGTGAGTTCTTTGGCGTTTCTCCAAAGGAA
>Ga0183099_1000652_pt1 | contig 23392 bp, 21 predicted proteins | sample Biomet1_FD_127788 | JGI IMG/M metagenome (GOLD analysis project Ga0183099, IMG submission 127788) | Microbial communities from bioreactor (seeded with anoxic lake sediment) at LBNL, California, USA - Biofuel metagenome 1 | ecosystem: Engineered > Bioreactor > Anaerobic > Unclassified ...
CGCAGACTGTTGCGAAGTTTTCAAAAATACGGTTCCCGTCGGGCGTATCCTTTACTTCGCAGTGGAACTGGAGGGACCAGCGTTTTTTAGCGGAATTCTGGAGCGCAGCGTACGTACAGTCTTTCGTGCTGCCGACGGTTTCAAAGCCGTCGCCCGGTTTCGTTACGGCGTCCTGATGGCTCATCCATACCTGTGCCGGAGACTGTATCCCCTTGAACAGCGGACAGTCTTTGTCCGTAACGTTCAGATGCGCTATGCCGAATTCGCCTGTTGCTGCTTTTTGAACAGTGCCGCCGTAACACGTGGCCATGATCTGATGACCGTAGCACAGTCCGAGTATCGGTATGTCAAGGTCGAAAATCTTGTCGTTGAACGACGGAATATCCGCTTCGTATACCGAACTCGGCCCGCCGCTGAGAACGATGCCTTTGACGTTCTCAAACGAATCGACCGGGGCGGACGGCAGTGAAATTTCGGAATAATAACCGAGCATGCGGAATCTTTTGGCAATAAGATGCGCGTACTGGCTGCCGAAGTCGAGGACGACGATTTTTTCGCGGTTCATTTTTTTGTTCCTTTTCCGGTCTGTGTGAAGTCGCAGGCAGCCTTGATAAAATCACGGAACAGAGGACCTGCTTTGTTCGGGCGGCTCTTGAATTCCGGATGGAACTGTACGCCGAGCATCCACGGATGGTCCGGCACTTCGCATATTTCTACGAGGTCCCGTTCCGGATTAACGCCCGCGATGATAAGACCCGCGGCTTTCAGTTCTTCGCGGTATTTATTGTTAAATTCATAGCGGTGACGGTGGCGTTCCCAGATAGTTTTCGCTGCGTATGCTTTTTCCGCGAGCGTGCCGGGTTGTATTTTACATTCATATTTGCCCAGTCGGAGCGTGCCGCCGAGTATTTTACCGTTCTGGTCTGGCATGAGGTCTATGACCGGATACGGCGTGGTTTTGTTCATTTCGGTAGAATTGGCTCCCGCGAATCCCAGAACGTCCCGTGCGTATTCGATGACTTCGATCTGCATGCCGAGGCAGATCCCGAAGTACGGTATCTTTTTCGTTCTGGCGTATTTTGCCGCGAGTATCATGCCTTCGATCCCGCGGTCGCCGAAACCTCCGGGAACGATGATGCCGTCCGCGTCTTTAAGCCGTTCGGCTGTCGCCGCGTCGTCGGTGAGCGTTTCAGCGTCGACCCAGTCTATCGTGACGGCGGCTTCGTTGTGAATTCCGCCGTGAGTGAGAGATTCGACGACCGAAAGATACGCGTCGTGCAGTTCTATGTATTTTCCTACGAGGGCGATGGTGACTGCCTGTTTCGGATTATTGAAACGGTCTACCATTTTCTGCCAGTCGTCGAGGTTTGATTTTATGTTCTTGAGGCCGAGCGTCTCGCAGACGGCTTTGCCAAGTCCTTCCTGTTCCATCTGGAGCGGAACTTCGTATATGGAACGGGCGTTAAGGTTCTGGATAACGTGGCTCGTGTTGACGTTGCAGAACGACGCGAGTTTTTCGCGCGTTCCCATGTCGATCGGCTGTTCAGTTCTGAGCATGATGATGTCCGGCTGAATACCGAGTTCCTGAAGTTCCTTCACAGAGTGCTGGGTCGGCTTTGTTTTAGTCGTCCGCTTTTTCATGTACGGGACGAGCGTCAGATGGATGTAACAGCAGTTGTCTTCGCCGACTTTGTATTTCATCAGGCGGATGGCTTCCATGAACGGCAGCGATTCAATGTCGCCGACGGTGCCTCCGACTTCAGTGATGATAACGTCGGCTTTCGTTTCTTCTGTCGAAAGCAGCATCCGCCGCAGAATTTCTTCGGTGATATTCGGAATAACCTGAACCGTGCCGCCGTGGAATCCGCCTTCGCGTTCCTTGTTAAGAACGGCGAGGTACACGCGCCCGGCCGTCGTGTTTGACGACTGGGAAAGGGCTGCGTCGGTGAAACGCTCGTAGTGCCCCAGGTCCAGATCGGTTTCCGCGCCGTCGTCGGTGACGAACACTTCTCCGTGCTGATAAGGATTCATCGTACCCGGATCGATGTTCAGGTACGGATCAAATTTCTGATTCACCACTTTGTATCCGCGGCTTTTTAAAATAAGTCCGAGTGATGCGGCTGCAATGCCTTTTCCAAGTCCGGATACAACCCCACCGGTAATGAATATGTACTTAGTCATCGATTCTGTTCCTCGTCGCAGGCGACGTTTTTTTCATTTAAAATACAAAGCTTATCATATCAGAAAGTCGTTTGTTCGTCCATAAACTATCGAAACATAATCGGACACCTGCAGCAAAGCTTTTTCGGCAGCTTTCGCGTCGTTTTGCAGCAGTGCGCGGAACGACGTTCCGGGGATTCTGATGAGTTCTCCGTCGGACAGGGCTTTCGCTTCGCCCGCCCGCGGTTTGTTCAAAATACACGACTGTTCGCCGAAAAACGCCCCTTTGTCGTAATATGTCAGGTTGTCGTTTCTGTTCAGCACGACAGTTCCGTTCAGCACGTAATAGCAGTCGTCGGTTGTGTCGTCTTTTGAAAAAATGATTTCACCTGCTTTAACGGAGACTACGTCTTCCGAGTTCATGAGGGTTACAGGTTTTATAAACAGAATACGTTTTATCACCGAAAGGATCGCCGTATCGTTCCGTTCAGGAAGCAGGTATAATTCGCCGAGCAGAAGGGAGTCGAAGAACTGGAGCACGTAAATGATTTGGGCAAAAATGAGAAAGAGCGTGAAAAACAGGTATACTTCCAGGAGCAGGATCATAACGCTGCTCAGCACGCCGTAGATAAGGTTGTAATTCTGAATGTTCAGAAAAAACGATATTATTTTTGACACGACCAGGAAAAACGCCGTACATCCGGCGGAACAGGCGAAACAGAGCTTTAGTTCCGGTTTTGTACCGGCCGCGAATCTGTATGAAATAGCGGCGAAAAGGAAAATGAGCGTGTATTCGAAGACTGTCAGAAAAAATTTTGGCGTAAAACCGAGGAGTGCGGGAAACAGGCTCCGCATGAACGCAAGTGCCGGCTGGCTCGAAATCTGCCGGACGGTAAAAAGCGCGGAAATAATAATTACTGCGAGAAAGACAAGAATCAGTTCGCCTGCAAAAATGAGAAGCTGGTTCAGGAACGGCCGTGACGGAGCTTTGTAATGGAAAACGCGGTTTATCGCCCGCATTGCCGTCGCAAAAAACGTTCTCGCCATCCATATGATAAAAACGACAAGCAGAAAATCAACCCAGCCGAACGCTTTGTAACGGAGCAGGGTGTTAATAAACGATTTTGCGTCGAACATCGTTTTATACTGTCCTGCGATCGTAAGGATTGAGTTAATAAACGACGGGGACGCGTGCACGATGCGGACGAGGACGGTGAGCACTATCATGATTATGGGGATGAACGAAAACAGAAAGCCGAACGCGCAGGCTGCTGCGCTGTCGTACAGGTTGTTCTGCACATAGAACACCGACGTAAGATAGACCAGCTGTCCGACAGTGTATTTTGTCTGGCGTTTTTTCCGGAAAGCTGCTTTCATCCTAAAACAAAGACGTAATGGAAAGGTCTTCCGGCTTTTCGGTGAAACCGGAAAAAGACGGCTCGGATATTGTTCCCGGCACGCTGTCCGCCGCTGCGGAGTCAGGAACGGCCTTCTCCTGTTTTTCCGGTTCGTCACGCAGTTCGTCGTCTGTCACGTCAAGCAGGAACGCGTCGTCGTCCGTTTGTCTGTTCGTTTCAACGGTTTTTGAATAGTCTTCCGTGTCGCGGACGTTTTCTTTGATAATTTCGTTCACGCCGAGCTGGAGTTTCGCGGTTACGTAGCTGCGGATCAGTTTTTTTGCCGCAAACGGCAGCCCCTGCATGAACAGCAGAACAAGCTTGCAGTATTTCGGATTAACGACGATCGCGTATACGGCGACGGAGCACGTAAAGTTTTTGTTTGCCAGCGTAACGAACACGTCCCTGATGACGCTGTTCGTCTGGAACATATCCTTGTACTGAGGAGCCAGAATACATGCCGCGCCGACGACGCTTATGTCCAGCAGGTGCATTTTGTATACTTTCGTACCGATGTGCACGAGCAGGATCGCATCAGGATCGGACGAGCAGTTCGCGCGTACGTACTGCCGGCGTCCTTTCGCGCCGTTGATGTTCAGGATTCCTTCTATCGTTTCTGTGATGTCTTCCAGCCGTTCGTTCATCATGATGAATCCGGCGGGAATGGCAGCTTTGAGCATGAAGTGGTCGTGGTCGGCGCGGTTTATGCGGGAAGAAAGAATCCCGAGCAGCACCGACTTCAGGGACTGATCCGTTTCGCACGACAGTATGAAGTTGAGCCACTGTTCGTGCGAAAGCTGGTCGTCTATATTGATAAAGCAGATGGAATCAGGATACGCGCGGAGCACGTTTTTTGCGTCGCGATAATCGTCGATCGTGTATACCTCGAACTCATCTTCAATCAGTTTGTTAATAATAACGTTTCTGGTTGAAAACACAGGATTGAGGAAAAACACTTTTCTTCCGAATGTCGGATTTTCTCTTGATTCCATTATCCTATTTAATTATACAACGCTTTTCAGAAATCCGCCAGTTTCGGAGCACGCGGATACGGAATAACGTCGCGGATGTTCGCCATGCCCGTTACGTAGCGGAGCAGGCGTTCAAACCCGAGCCCGAAGCCAGCGTGCGGTACCGTGCCGAACCTGCGGAGATCTAGATACCACTGGTAATCCTTCATATCCATATGTCTGTCTGCGCACACGGCGAGCAGTTTTTCGTAGCTTTCTTCGCGTTCGCTGCCGCCGATGATTTCACCGAGTCCCGGAACGAGCACGTCGACCGCTTTGACAGTTTTGTTGTCGTCGTTAAGCTTCATATAGAACGCTTTGATTTCTTTCGGATAGTTGTAAACCATGACCGGGCTTTTGAATATTTCCTCGGTCAGGAATCGTTCGTGCTCGGTCTGAAGGTCGCAGCCCCAGAACGGCTTGTATTCGAATTTGTCTACGTACCTGGAAAGTTCCTCAACGGCTTCCGTGTAGGAAATGCGTTTGAACGGCGTGTCTACGACGTGCTGCAGTGTGGAAATAAGCCCCTTCTGGATCCGCGCTTCAAAGAACTCAAGGTCTTCCCTGCATTTCGTAAGCGCCCAGTTCAGAAGGTATTTAACGAACGCTTCTTCAATATCCATGTCATCGTTCAGGTCAAAGAACGCCATTTCGGGTTCTACCATCCAGAATTCAGAAAGATGACGCGGCGTGTTGGAGTTTTCCGCACGGAACGTTGGTCCGAACGTATAGACGCGGCTCAACGCAGTTGCGAGCGTTTCTGCTTCGAGCTGGCCGCTCACCGTCAGGCTTGCTTTTTTCCGAAGAAATCTTTGCTGTAATCAACGATCTTTGACGCGTCTTCCGGCTTCATGCCGCCCTGTCCGGCTTTTACTCCGAGTTCGGCGATTTTTTCAAGCGACAGTGTTGTCACCTGGAACATTTCTCCCGCGCCTTCCGCGTCGCTGCACGTGATTTCTGGCGCGTTGATGTACTGGAACCCCTGTTCCTGAAAGAACGAGTGGACGGCGAACGCCATCTGGCTGCGCATTCGGAACACTGCGCCGAACGTATTCGTGCGCGCCCTCAGATGCGCGTTGTCCCGGAGGTACTCCATCGACATTTTGTTTTTCTGCAGCGGATAGCTTTCCGCCGGACATTCGCCAAGAACGGTGAGCGTTTCGAGCGTTACTTCGACCGACTGACCGGATGCAGGAGACGCGACGAGCAGACCTGTCGCGCGGACAGACGCTCCTGTATTCAGTTTCTTCAGATTATCTTCTATTAAATTAACGTTTGCATTATGTGCCGGACCATTGCGGTCGAATGCAAGCTGAATTGAAGCGAAGCATGAACCGTCGTTTACCTGTATAAAGACGAGGTTCTTTGAATCGCGCACAGTACGAACCCAACCGCATACGGTCACAGTTGAGCCGTCGGGGTTGGATGTGAGTAAATCTTTTATAAGTGTCGGTTTCATAATAATATTGTAGTTATTTGCAGGCGTTTCTTCAATATGCTGAATACGATAAAGTTTTTTTCATTTTTACTTGAAATAGATACACCGAATATGTATAATTATGAAAACATATTTGACAATGATGTATAAATATGCAGCATTTGTCTCAAGGACCGGAGCTACCATGATTGAAGAAATTTTTGAAAACGCATTCCTAAAAAAGCTTTCTGTTCTCGCCGAGAACAACGATCCGATCAATCCTGATTTATATACAAAATACGACGTTAAGCGGGGGCTCCGGTATGCGAACGGTACCGGCGTGCTCGTCGGTCTTACCCGGATCGGTGATGTCGTAGGATACGATATTGTGAACGGCGAAAAAGTGCCGGTCCCCGGACGCCTTGTGTACCGCGGGTACGACGTCGTCGATCTTGTAAAGGACGCGGAAAAAACGAAACAGTTCGGCTTTGAGCAGTGCGTGTATCTGCTCCTGTTCGGAGAACTTCCCACCCAGGACCAGCTTGACGAATTTACCCAGTTTCTGGGGCTTCGCCGGACGCTTCCGCCGAATTTTACCGAAGACATGATCATGAAAGCGCCGTCGAACGACATTATGAACAAGATGGCGCGCGGCGTGCTTGCGAGCTATTCCTACGACCCTGACCCGGAAGGACGCGAAATTGCGAACATTCTCCGCCAGTGCGTGGAGCTGATTTCCCGCTTTTCAACGCTTGCAGCGTACGCGTATCAGGCAAAGCTCCGCTATTTTGACGGAAAGAGCATGTATATCCACAATCCTCTGCCGAATCTGTCGACGGCGGAGAACTTTCTGAGGCTTATCCGGCCCGATACGAATTATTCGCGCCTTGAAGCGGAGATACTTGACCTTGCGCTCATTCTCCACGCCGAACACGGCGGAGGAAACAATTCCAGTCTTACCGTACACGTCGTTTCGTCCGCAGATACGGACACATATTCGGCGATCGCGGCGGCGGTCGGTTCTCTCAAGGGGCGTCTGCATGGCGGTGCGAATATCCGTGTCATGGAAATGATGGACGACGTAAAGGCCCACGTTGACGACTGGAGCAGTGAAAAAGAAGTCCGGGAGTATCTGATGAAGATCGCGAAGAAAAACGCGTTCGATCATACAGGTCTGATTTACGGCATGGGGCACGCGGTCTATACGATCAGCGATCCGCGGGAACTGCTGCTGCGCGATAAAGCCGAAGGTCTTGCGAAGCAGAAGGGATTTGAAGAGGAATTCCACCTGTATAATCTTGTAGAGAACATTGCGCCCGACGTGCTCATGGAAGTTCACGGCAGCGACAAGAAGATATGTCCGAACGTCGATTTTTATTCCGGGTTTGTGTACACCATTCTCGGTATTCCCCGCGAATTATACACGCCTATTTTTGCAATCGCCCGTATCGCCGGATGGTCTGCCCACCGTATCGAGGAAATCGTTGCCGGCGGCCGTATTTACCGGCCCGCGTACAAAAACGTATCCGAAGAGCGCCGCTACGTTCCGATAGAAGAACGCTCAAAATAGTGCAGTAATTTCTTTTTTTGCCGCCGAAGACCAGCTGCTTTCTGGTCTTCGGCGGCTTTTTCCGTTTTTAAGGACAGTTACTGTCAGTATACTTTTAAAAGTCCTTGTTTAAACTGAATTATTCCTGTATCTTACCAGCATAGGCATGGAGGTGTTTCGGTGGGTAAGGAACGACTTGATAAAATACTCGCACACGAAGGATTCGGTTCCAGACAGGACGTAAAATCGCTTATGCACTCCGGTACCGTAACGGTGAACGGAACTGTCGTGACCGATCCGTCGTCCAAAGCGGATCCGGACAGCGACATTGTCGCCGTTGACGGAGAGGAACTTGAGCTAAGGACGTTCGTGTATCTTATGATGAATAAACCGCAGGATTACGTCAGTGCCAATAAAGACGGTCTGCATGGAACGGTGTTCGATCTGCTCGGTGATTCGTACCATACGCCATACCTGGAAGAACATCTGCACATAATAGGCCGTCTCGACATTGACACGGAAGGGCTGCTCCTTTTTACGACGGACGGCGAACTGACGCACATGATCACGTCGCCGAAAAGTCACCGCAGTAAAACGTATTTTGTCCGGCTCCGTGACGCCGTTGGTAAAGCGCTTCAGGCAGAGTACGAGAAGCGGTGCCTTGAAGGCGTGCACATACCGCCGGAAGGAAACGAAGCCGAAGCGGACTGTCTGCCCTCGCACATTGTCTGGCACGGAGGGGATGTGTCAGAAACGAACGAGTGCGAACTGACGATCTTTGAAGGAAAGTATCACGAAGTGAAACGCATATTCTCCGTGCTCGGAAACGAAGTTGTTTTCCTGAAGCGCCTTTCTATCGGCGCACTCCAGCTTGATCCGGCGCTTGCGTGCGGTGAATACCGCGAACTGACGGATACGGAAGTGCAGCTGCTCAGGCAGTAGTAAAATTGCATTTCATGGTGTAAAATAGGAAATCTTTCAAGTTTTCGTAAGGATGGCTCCCATGTTGTCGGATATAGAAATTGCACAGAAAAATGTAATGGCGCCGATAGCCGGTATTGCAGAGAAAATCGGTATAGCGGAAGACGATCTTGATTTGTACGGAACGTATAAAGCAAAAGTAACGATGAAAAAGCTTCGCAGCCTTCAGGCAAAAGCCGCAGACCCGTCGTCGCGGGGGCGCCTGATTCTTGTAACGGCGATCACACCTACGCCTGCCGGCGAGGGAAAATCGACCGTGTCTATAGGGCTTGGCGACGGACTGCGCAGGATCGGTAAAAAATCAGTGATCGCGCTCAGGGAGCCGTCTCTTGGACCATGCTTCGGCGTAAAAGGCGGTGCGTGCGGCGGCGGGTACGCGCAGATAGTTCCGATGGAAGACATAAACCTGCATTTTACCGGCGACATCCACGCGATTTCTATTGCCGACAATCTGATCGCGGCGCTCATAGACAATCACATACAGCAGGGCAACGAACTGAATATAGATCCGAGGACGATCTCTTGGAAGCGCTGCGTAGACCTTAACGACCGCGAACTGCGCAATATTATCGTCGGGCTGGGCGGTAAGAGCAACGGCGTGCCGCGCGAGGATCATTTTTGTATTTCCGTGGCAAGCGAGATCATGGCGATCGTCTGTCTCTCGCGCACGATAGCCGAACTCAAAGAACGGCTTTCCAATATTATTATAGCTCAGGATTACGGCAAACGGCCGGTGAAATTCGGCGAGCTTAAATGCACGGGCGCGGTTGCCGCGCTTCTCAAGGATGCAATACGGCCGAATCTTGTGCAGACGCTGGAAAAGACGCCCGCGTTCGTGCACGGCGGTCCCTTTGCAAATATCGCGCACGGCTGCAACAGTATCAACGCGACGCTCTGCGCGCTTGCCACCGGCGAATATGTGGTGACGGAAGCGGGTTTTGCCGCTGATCTTGGAGCGGAAAAATTCATGGACATAAAATGCCGTATGTTCGGACTTGCGCCGTCGGCGGTCGTCATAGTAGCGACGGTCCGTGCATTAAAAATGCACGGGGGTGTTGCAAAAAACGCTCTTTCTGCGCCGGACACGAAGGCGCTTGAAGCAGGCTTCGCTAATCTTGCGGTGCATATACAGAATATCGGTAAATTCGGCGTACCTGCGGTTGTTGCCGTGAATAAATTCAGTAGCGACACGGATGAGGAAATTCAGCTGCTTGAAAAGCTCTGTGCAGAATCCGGTGCCCGGGTCGTGCTCTGTGAAGGATGGGAAAAGGGCGGAGAAGGTGCGAGGGCTCTCGCAGAATGTGTAGACACGCTCTGTTCCGGGAACACGGCCTGTTTCCACCAGCTGTACGAAAGCGGGCTGCCGCTTGCAAAAAAGATCGAAACGATAGCGACGGAGATATACCGTGCGGGGGCGGTTGAATTCGATCCAGCCGCGCTCAAAAAACTGAAATCGTATGAAGAGCAGGGGTACGGAGCGCTGCCGGTATGCATTGCAAAGACCCAGAATTCGATCAGTCACGATCCGAAACTGACCGGCGCTCCCCATGGCTACGCGTTTCCTGTCCGCGACGTGCAGCTCTTTGCCGGCGCCGGATTCGTAGTGGCGTTTGCCGGCGACATTATGGTCATGCCAGGGCTGCCGAAGCTCCCTGCCGCGCTCAACATAGACGTGGATGACGACGGAAAGATTTCAGGGCTTTTTTAACCGGTCTGCCCGCGCAGTGCGGTGCGCCGCATTGCGCAAAATTACTTTTTTGTGTACTATAAGGAACAATTTGGTCCATTAGCTCACTTGGATAGAGCGGCCGCCTCCTAAGCGGCAGGTAGTGCGTTCGAATCGCATATGGGCCGTCTTTTTACCACTCGTTCCGCGTGTCTGTACGCGGTACGCTGCGGATGCTTGTTCCTGTTACCGTAAAAAAATCACTATGCTGTAAAAAATCAACGCTGCTCAAAATCGTAGTAGACGGCGCGTCTGGTGAATCCTGCAAATCCGTCTTTAACCGCGTCGAATTTTTCATAATTATCGCCGTAATGGCACAGATACATCTTCTGTTTCATGTCTTCCGGCAGTGTTTTAAGCTCGTCGTACGACGCGTGCACGCCGCCGGTGTAGAACTGGCAGTCGTGGAAGATATATTCCACAGGGTACGTACCGCACATCCAGTCGAGCAGTTCACGGTCAAAGCGCGTGTCGCTTGGGAACAGAATTCTGTCGTCTACGAGTATGCCTTCGGAAAAAAACGATTTTTTCCACGAACAGGCGCCGTCGGGAATGTGTTTGGTGCGGAACATTTTTAAATTGATCGAACCTATGTTTACTTCGTACTGAGGACGGGGCACGTTGCCGAGCAGTTTCGGCTTTATCTGTTCAAAGTAGTCTTCAAACTGCATGTAGCTGCCGTCGGAATATTCGCCGTACGAACAGCCGCCTTTGAGCGACTGTTCCCACAGTATTTTTTTATAATAGTCGCTTATGACCATTCTTGGCTTGGTTTTAGACACGTATCTGCCCATGAGAGCCATTTCTTCAAGCCCGCCGATGTGGTCTGCGTGGGAATGTGTAATGAAAACGTTTTTAACGGACGTTATTGAAGCATTGTATAAAGAAAGCGCGTACGGACACAGCGTTCCGCAGTCTATGAGAATGTGGTCGTTTCCCTTTATGATAAGCACGTTTGTTTGGAAGTTCTTCTTTGAAAAAGCGCTTCCTGTCCCTACAAAAAAGAATGAAAGATCCCCATTGGTGGTAAATTCTACAGCTTTTTGTAATTCCCTGATTTTCATCAAAATATCCTATTACTAGTATAACACACAGGACTTAAAAAAAAACACGATTCTGAGGAAAATTATTTTAGTATTCTGGGAAGCGTATACACGTCTTCTACTCCCGTTACCAGTATGCCGCCCATTCCCAGTTCCAGCGGCAGGGATATGTCCATATCATACCTGTCGCCGATGCTCAGGCATTGTTCAGCCTGTACGCCGGTTCGTTCCGCCGCGAGGAGGAACGGTTCACGCGCGGGTTTTGATTTCCGGCACGTGTCAAGTCCGATGATGTCGGGGATAATGCTGTCTACGCCGATCGCTTCGAGCGTTTTCCGTGCCGGAAGCACAGGATTATTTGTAACGCAGATAAGCGAATACGTTCCGCGGAGTGCAGTCAGCACCTGTATGAGCTGTTCGTCGCGTGCAAGAAACTGCGACGGTTCCAGAAGTTTTTTGCGCCATTCGATGCTGTCGTCGATCGTAACGCCGAACGCGGTGAGCGTGTTTCCGAGGCTGATTTTCTGACCGTTGTGGGAGGCTGCCCAGCCGTGACGGTAGTCGGCTACCATCTGTCTTGCTTTGTCAGGGGAAATACATCTGAGCGCGGCAAAAAAACGGACCTGGACGTCTACCTGTTCAAACGCATACGCCGCGTTCGTGTACAGCGTAGAGTCAATGTCGAAGATCAGTGTTCTGAGCTGTTCCGGAATCCGGAATATGTTCATACGGCAGTCTCCGGCGTATATACTTTCGCGATCTTTACAAGAGCGTCGGCGGCTTCCTGAATTGACGCGTAGGCGCCCATTCCGGTCCTTGCCATGACAGCGTCGCCGATAAGTTCGGAGTCGGGACAGTTGCAGACGGCGAGCGGAACTCCGGCGTAGTTGCATTTCATCTGCAGCCACTGCTCGTTTTTTGCCTGTCCGCCGGTTACGACGACCGGGTAGCGGGGGCGGATACCGTACTGTTCTGCCGCTTCAAGAAGTTTGCCGAGGGATTGGCGGAGGTTTACGGCGACAAGTTCAAGAACTTCAAAGCCGTCGCTGTCCGGATTGGACACACAGAAGGAAATAAGTTCTTCGTATGAAATGCTGCGTTCTTCGATTGCTTCAACGATTTTTTTAAAATTCACGAACATCCGGCCGCTTTCGCTCTGGAGCACGGCGGCGTTCCACAGGCCGGGAATAACGGACGGCAGGGCAAGAATCCCGTCAAATGCTACCGGTACCGGCGTGCACAGGTTTATGCCTTCGCTTGACCCTGCACAGTCGTACACTTTTCCCGGAGAGAGCGAATTAGTGCCGACCATTGCGGCGACAAAATCCGGTCCTCCGCAGAATACCGGAACGGCGTGCGGCAGGCCCAGCCCGGCGGTTATGTCCGGACGGGTTGTACCTGCGTTGTACGCGATGGGAACGAACGGCGGAAGTTTTTTTTCTGGAATTGAGACGGAAAGCAGCTGTGTCCGGGTCCAGTACGTTTCTTCGTATCTGGATTCCGGCAGAATAGTAACGCTGTCTCCGCACAGCTGATGTATCAGAAATTCCGGCCCTGAATAGATGTATGCGGACGATTCCCACTGCGTCTGATAGAGCGTTCGGAACGCAATCAGGCGCGGAATGAACAGAGAGCGTACGGCGGGCGTACCTGAGATGTCCGACTGGGGGACGGGAGCGTTCCAGAGCAGGGTTGTTCCGTCTTCCGAAACGATCGTTGGTCCGTTTCCCGAAATACAGACAGCACAGATAACGGGCGTGTCCTCGGTGGTCATTTCACGTACCGCCCGGCAGAGCGCCGGGAGCCATGAAAGGGCCGCCTGTACAGCGTCCGGATGTTCAAAGGTTTGCTGCGACACAGCGATAACCTTCCCGCCGCCGTCCACGAGGCCGGCTTTGAGCGAGGTTGTTCCGATGTCTGCGCAGAGTACCGTATCGTTCATTATGCGTTCTTGTTTTCGTCCTGTCCCGCGTTTGCGGCAGGCTGCTGTGTCTGCTTTTCAAGTTTTTCTATGAGCGTACGATTTTCAAGGAGATCGCTCAGGGACTGGTTGTGGTGAATACGCGTGATGACGTTTGCGAACAGTCCGCTGACGTTCGTACTGATATACCATTCCCGTTTGAGCAGTTCTTCGTGATAGACTGCGTTCGTGCCGATGATACGGTAGAACAGTCCCTGTTTGTACGCTTCGTCAAACTGGCTGATAGCGTCACCTGTGAAGAACGGCAGACTGACGGCTGCGATCACCTTTGTCGCGCCCTGCTCCTTGAGGAAGCCCATCGCTTTAAGCAGCGTGCCCCCTGTTCCGAGCATGTCGTCGGCAAGAAACGCGACTTTGCCGCGCACGTCGCCGAGCAGTTTTATGGATTTTATGTTCGTATCTTTCGCGTTCTGAGTAACGATGGAGTAGTCCCGTTCTTTATAGATCATGGCGAGCGGCAGTTTTAGTCCTACGGCGTAGAATTTGTTGCGGTCGATCGCGCCGGTGTCGGGAGACACGACGACAAGCTTGTCTGTCTGTCCTGTCAGATCTACGATTTTGCTCAGTTCGCGGATGATCTGATAGCTTGCGTGCAGATTTTCAAGATTGATCGTGCTGAACGCGTTGATGATCTCGCGTGAATGGATATCCAGAGTAATGATGCGTGTAACGCCGAGTCCTTCGTAGATATGGCCGAGCATGCTCGCGGTAAGGCCTTCGCGTCCCTTCTTTTTGTGCTGGCGGCTGTACGGATAGACCGGGACAACGAGCGTAATTGCGGAGGCTCCTGCCTGTCTGACTGCGTCGATCGTGACGAGCATGGACATGACGTGGTCGTTTACGGAAAGCGACTGTTTGTTTGCTCCGTTGTTCAGGGACAGTACTTCGTGGTTTTCCACGTCCTGGAAAATAAAGACGTCCTTTCCGCGGATAGTGTCGAGCAATTCTGTCTTGAACTCTCCGTTGGCGAAATAGGTGAATCTTGTGTTCACCTTGAAGACGGGCGGACGGTATTTTGTGGTATCGCCCCTGATGCAAAGTTCGGAAGTATCAATATCGTTTTCGAGATTGATCTTCTTTACGAGCTCTTCTTTTTCGAGCCCGTATTTTTTGGAAATAACATCGTTTTTGAGTGTAAAACGGTGTTTGTACATATGCTTCAGATGTGTGATCACTTCTTCGGCAAACGATTCTCCACCCGGACATGCTACGATGGCCAGGTTGCTAGGTTCAGAATACGGCATTATTCAAGACCCCTTTGTATGTTAAAAACGTGTCCTATAGTAGCATTTTTCTGTCTGTCTGACAACATTTACACTACCTGTAGTGTTGCGTTGCACACGGCTGCAACCTCTGGTATACTTACCGTATGTATATGATACTGACGGGAACGGGAACAAGCCACGGCGTTCCTGTTATAGGGTGCAGCTGTCCGGTCTGCACGTCGCGCAGCCGCCGGGACAAACGACTCAGGTGCAGCGCATACGTTGAACAGCAGGAAGCGGACGGCAGTCTGACTCATATTGTCATAGATACCGGCCCGGAGTTTCGTATTCAGGCGCTTACGTATCATATAACGCGGCTTGACGCCGTTCTGTTGACTCACAGTCACGCAGACCACCTTGACGGGCTGGACGACCTCCGCGTGTTCAGCCATACAAAATCGGAAGGAGGTTCCGGCGGCTGCTCGAACGGCGGCCGGTATGCAGAATCGCCCGGTTCCGGACTGCCTGTGTATGCAAACGCTTCTGCGCTCGTGGACGTAAGAAATCGGTTCGATTATATTTTTAAACCGACGCAGATAGGCGGGGGGAAACCGAAACTTGAACTTACCGACTGCGCGCAGTTTACCGGCGGGCATCCGCTCTGTGTAGGCTCGCTCAGTATTGTTCCGGTGCCCATGATGCACGGCAGTCTTGAAACTGCCGGATGGCTCGTGCGTTCTGCGGCGCGCGACGGAACAGTCCATTCGATCGCGTATCTGACCGACTGCAGCTGTATTCCGCCGGAATCGGTGAAGCTCCTTGTTGAATACGGCGGCGTTATAGACCACGTCGTCATAGACGGGCTGCGGGAAACGCCCCATTCGACGCACTTTTCGTATCTGGAAGCAATGGCGTGCGCCGCGGAGATCGGCGGCACGCACACGTGGCTCACTCACATCTGTCATACGATGAATCACCGCGCTATCACGGCATACTGCAGAAAACACGTGTCCGATTTTCCTGAGCTGGAAAAGATAGTGAAACACGGCGGTTCTGTGCTGCCTGCATGGGACGGGCTCAGGATAACGACGCAGAAATAAAAAAACGCCCTACGGAACGAGGGCGTTTATACGTGCAGACAGATTCGATTATTTGTTTTCTGTTACCGGTGTTTCCGTCTTAGGTACGTGGACTTTTTTGTCGACGAAGCCTGAGCGGAGGCAGCGTGTGCAGACGTTGATTGTACGAGTAGTGCCGCCGAACATCGCCTTAACTTTGAGCAGATTCGGTCTCCATGTGCGTTTCGTATGGTTGTAAGAGTTGCTTATTTTATTACCATACATCGGTGATTTTCCGCAAATATCACAAGTTCTAGACATATCTATACCTACCTTCTAACTTAGTTACACGTGAGTTTTTTAACTATAGCGGAAACGGCGTGTTATGTCAATGGAACTGTCTGCTGAAATACCTGTTCCCGGTTTTTTTACGGTGTTTTTTTTGTGGCCGGATTGCGCCTGATGGAGTATAGTGGTTTTATCAACGCAGCATTTTCAGGGGTATAGTATGCAAAAAATTGAATGGAATGATTCGTATCTGCTTGGAATTCCGGAGATCGACAAGCAGCATAAGAAGCTGTTGTCGGTAGCCAATGATCTGTTCGACGCGGTGTCGGACCCGGACGGAACGTATACGCTTAAAATGGCAAAAATTCTCAAGTCTCTGACAGATTATACGGTATACCATTTTGGAGAGGAAGAGAAACTGATGGCTAGATACGGCTGGCAGTCGGTTCTGCTGCATAAAAAAGAGCACGATTCGTTCATAGCCGAAGTGAACGCGCAGATACGGGGGCTTAACGGAGCAGACCGTGCCGACGCGCTGTCGTTCTACGGTTTCGTCGCCGGCTGGGTGATGACACACATAGCGGAAAAAGACCGTGAATGGGCTGCGTTCGTAAAGCCGCAGCTCGCGTAACGGTTACGCGCCGTATGTTTTTTCTATTTCCATGATCTGGTCGCGGAGAGCGGCGGCGCGTTCGTATTCAAGCCTGTCGGCCGCTTCGCCCATTTCTTTTTTGAGTGCCGCGATCAGTTTGTGGCGCTGCGCAGGCACGAACAGGTTGGCGCTTTTTTTGAGCGCGTCAAGTTCGACTGCCGCGTCTTCTTTTGCGTCTGTTTCCTTGCGGACAAGAATGTCTTCGACTGCTTTTGAGATCGTTTTCGGCGTAATGTTGTGTTCGGTGTTGTACGCTTCCTGGAGCACACGTCGCCGCTGTGTTTCCGTTACAGCCGTTTTCATGGCGTCGCTCATCCGGTCTGCGTACATGACGACCGTGCCCGACGCGTTGCGTGCCGCCCGTCCGATTATCTGGATCAGACTCGTTGCGGAACGCAGAAAGCCGATCTTGTCTGCGTCAAGAATGGCAATATATGACACTTCCGGCAGGTCTATGCCTTCACGCAGCAGGTTAATGCCGATAAGAACGTCGAATTCCCCTGCACGGAGCCCCTTGAGCAGTTCTACTCGCTCGAACGTTTCAACTTCCGAGTGAATATATTTTACTTTGAGCGAAAGGCCTGTAAGGTAGTCCGTCAGGTCTTCTGCCATTTTTTTCGTAAGCGTAAGGACGAGGCTGCGCTCGTTTTTTGCGATGCGCGCCTTGATCTCTCTGAAGATGTCTTCCATCTGACCTTCGCTCGGGCGGATATCCACGATCGGATCGAGCAGGCCCGTGGGGCGGATGAGCTGCTCGACTACCTGCGTGCTTTTTTTCATTTCGTCTTCGCGGGGAGTGGCGCTTACGTAAATAACCTGATTTATTTTTTTGCTGAACTCGTCGAACTTGAGCGGGCGGTTGTCGAGCGCGCTCGGCAGGCGGAAGCCGAAGTCGATAAGGTTCTGTTTGCGGCTGCGGTCGCCTTCGTACATAGCGCCGATCTGCGGAACGGACACGTGAGCTTCGTCTATCATGCACAGGAAGTCGTCGGGGAAATAATGCAGGAGCGTCGCAGGCGGCTGCCCGTGTTCGCGCCCCGAAATGGGCCCGGAGTAGTTTTCTATACCGGAACAGTATCCCATTTCTTTCATCATTTCCAGATCGTACGTTGTCCGTGTTTTGAGACGCTCCGCTTCAAGAATTTTATTCTGCGCACGCAGCGTTTCAAGCCGTTCGTCTAGTTCCTTCTGTATCCTGTCGGTTGCGTTCAAAAGCATGTCCTGCGGAACGACGAAGTGGCGGGCAGGGTAAATGACTGTTTCGTCGAGTTCTTCGCTCGTATTTCCTGAAATGACGTTGAACCGGCGGACCCGCGACACGCTTTCCCAGTCGAGTTCAATTTTATACGCTTCGTCCGTTTCCATGTAGGGGGGGAAGATTTCGATAACGTCTCCCCTGATGCGGAAATTTCCGCGCTCAAGCACCATATCGTTCCGCTTGTACTGGAGCGCTATGAGTTTTTCGGCAAGCTTGTGTGCGTCGAGCGGTTCGCCTTTTTCTATGTGAACGCGCATTTCCTTGTACAGATCGGGCATTCCGAGACCGTAAATACACGATACGGTAGCGACAACGACGACGTCACGGCGTTCCATAAGGCTGTACGTGGCGGCCAGACGGAGACGGTCGATCTCGTCATTGATGGACGCGTCCTTTTCTATATACAGATCGCGGGCGGGAACGTACGCTTCGGGCTGATAGTAGTCGTAATACGAAACAAAATATTCTACGGCGTTGTCCGGGAAAAATCCCTTGAATTCGCGGTAGAGCTGGGCGGAAAGTGTTTTGTTGTGGCTTATGATAAGCGTGGGCCTCTGGACACGTTCGATGATCTTTGCCATCGTAAACGTTTTTCCGCTGCCCGTTACGCCCTTGAGTGTCTGGTATTTGTCTCCCCGGAGAAAACCTTCGGCCAGTTTGTCTATTGCCTGTCCCTGGTCGCCTGCGGGTTCGTACGGGGCGACGACGTGAAATTTCCGCATACGTTAGTCCGTCTGCTGCGGTGCCAGTACGACCTGCACGATACGGTCTTTTTTGCTGCGGTGCACTGTTACGTTCACTGTTTCTCCGGGGCGCTTGTCTTCCAGCGCGGAGAAGTAGTCGGCAAGTGAAGAAACTTTTATATCGTCTATTTTCGTAATAATGTCTCCGCCCAGATAGATCGTTGCATTTCCGTAACGGGCGGGCTGTGTTCCGCCTCGTATTCCGGCTTTTTCCGCGTCGCCGCCCTTTGTAACTTCCGATACGAGGACGCCGGAGGAAATGTCGAGCCCCGCGTACTGTACGATCGCGCTGTTGAGCTGCACGATGGACAGTTCCATGGCGCCCCGGTTTACGTGGCCGAATTTAAGCAGATCGGAGACGACCCGGACGGCTGTTTCCGCGGGGATCGCGAATCCGACCCCTGCCGAGCTGCCGGAAGACGACACGATCATCGTGTTTATGCCGACCATCCGTCCTGTCGTATCAAGCAGCGGGCCGCCGGAATTGCCGGGATTGATCGCGGCATCGGTCTGGATCATGTTTCTGATGATGCGGTTGTTGCTGTTTTTGACCGGTCTTCCCAGTCCGGAAATGATGCCGGTCGTCATGGTGCGGTCGAGTCCGAACGGGTTCCCTATGGCGATAACTTTCTGTCCTACTTTCAGGCGCGACGAATCGCCGAAAGAAATCGTTTTGAGCACCGTTCCCGCCGGCGGCGTGAATTTGATGACTGCAAGATCGCTCTCGTCGTCCTGTCCCAAGACCTGTGCTTCATACTGGGCGCCGTCGGAGAGGGAAACGTATATCTTTGTCGCGTTTTCAATTACGTGGACGTTCGTTACAATGTAACCCCGCTTGTCTATGATCGAACCGGAGCCGGAACCTCCGTCCTGAACGACAGGTTCTAGAAACCAGTTTACGCCCGTAACCTGAGTGTTGATGTTCACGACCGATTCGGCGCACGTGTCGTACACGTTGATGTTCTGTATTTCGTCCTGCGTATACTGCGTGTTGTCGGAAACGGAACGAACGGAAGGCTGCGGCGTATTCTGCTGCAGGAAAGCCGTTTCCGTGTTCTGAGAAACCGGAACGGAAACCTGTTCCTGCGCGGCGGCCGTCTGCGGTTCCTGAGCTGGTGATCTGCCGCCGAGTTTAACAAAAATAAACGACGTTACGGCAATGGCTGCAACAGCGGCTGCCGCGGATATAACAATCAGTTGACTTCGGGAATAAAGTTTCATATCTGTATAGTACTGAATTAAAACAAATACGTCAAACCGAGCGTTCCTGAAAAATAACTTGTATTGTTAATAAACACAAGCGCGCTGCCTCTGACGGTGAGCATGACCGACGAAGTTCCCAGTTGAAGCGTGGCGCCTGCGCCGGTGTCGAGTGCGTTCAGCCATACCGTGCCGGTCGTGTCTCCGAACGAGCTGTCGAGCGCGCACCATGCTTTGAGCGTCGCGGTCCGTCCCGGACGGTATTCAAATCCCGCGCCGTTCCTCCAGACGCTGTCGCTGATGCGCAGATTTCCCTGTGCGCTTCCGAACACGTACTCGCTGGAAACGCCTGCGTAATAATAGGTGTTTTCTATGCCGAACGCCGCTCCTCCGCCGAGTCCGTTTCCTGTGTCGGCACCGTACGGTTCGTACAACGACGACCTGCCCGTATATCCGTAGCGCATGACAAGCGCATAACAGAATTTTGTATCGGTATCAACGGGCACGGACGAACCGAGTTTTACGGCTCCTCCGGCTGACAGTGGAGATTCCTGAATTCCTGCGTGAACGCCGAAGTTAAGTGAAAACTCCAGCCACGGAACCGGTGTCATGCCGAAAAAGAAATTGACGGGAACTTCATAGAACGGAGAATCGTCAGTTCTGAACACAGGAGACGCTTCTATGCTGATGAACGACGTGTCTTCCGCCATCATAAAAGCGGCGGGCAGCGTTCCGATTCCCGTACCGGACTTTGTGACGTCCGCAGGATGATATGTGAGCGAATGGTCGATCCTGGTGAACGCCTTTTGGGTAAAACCTCCGGCGGTGATAGTTGCGGTGTACAGACCGTCCGGCAGTCCGCTGCCGTATGCGTCGCGGCCGTTCCATGCCGCGCTCTGGTCCCACGTTGAAAATTCAGAAAAAGCCTGAGTGAATACGACTGCCCCGGAGGAATCGGTGACGGTGAGCGTGCCTGTCTGCGGTGCCGTTACTTTGAAGGAGAACGTGCACGAACCGACCGCGCCGGAATATTCCGGATTAAAACGGCTGCGCGAAGCGCTGAAGCCGGAAAGGGAGAATGCGGCCGGCGTCATCGTGATCTGGACGGGCAGGATAAGGCGGCGGGTCACATAGACCTGCGTCGTAAAATCATCGTATCCGAATTTCCGTACCGTGATGGTATGGAACCCTTCTTCCAGTTCCATCTGCGTGCCGAACGCCGGAAGGTTCACCGCCGACAGCTGGGAACCGTCGGTGTAAATAATGCTGCCGTCGGGTACGCCCGACAGAATGATGAAACCGGTGATCTTTTCGAGTTCGGCAAAGAACGTTCTGCTCTGTCCTTTCGCGATTGAAATACGGTACGAGCGGTCGTTGAAGCCTCTTTTTCGTACGGTAAGCCGGTAAAATCCCGGTGTCAGATCCGTTACCGTACAGGGAGTCCGTCCCTGGTACTCTCCGTTCAGATATACTTCTGCGTCAGGAACGTTGGAACGGACCGTGATAGCCGTTTTTATATCTTCTATAGACGACGTGTTTTCCGACTGGAGTATAGTATCTTCCGCCGGCTGCGCTGCCGCCGTGAACGTCAGGAGAAAGAAAATACAGGTGACCATAAACAAAAAATGTCGCTTCATATTTTTTTAATTATACATCATTCTGTTTCTGTGAACAACAATCTGTGTTCAAGGAAACTGAAATAGGAATCACGGTCAAGAATAATGTGGTCGAGCAGTGTGATGCCGATGATGTGTGATGCGGCGATGAGAATCTGTGTTGTTTCTATATCTTCCTGGGAAGGCGTGCACGATCCGGCGGGATGATTGTGACATACGATAACGGCGGATGCGTGTTCGATGAGAGCTTCGGAAAAAACTTCACGCGGATGGACGAGCGTGCGGTTGAGCGTACCCACCGACGCCACACGGATGTTCAGTATTTCGTGTCCGCCGTTGAGCGTGACACAGACGAAGTGTTCCCGTACCTGTACGGAGTAATTCCGTATGAACGGAACAACGTCCTTCGGTGTTTTGATGACGGAATGGAGATGAACGGAACGCCTTCGCCCCAGTTCGATCGCGGATGCTATGGCGAGACTTCTGCTTGTTCCCATTCCCCTTATCTGAGACAGTGTACGGACGACGTCCCGGGAGTTTGTTTCGTTGAGGAGACGCACGATGTCACGCGCGAGTTTCCGTATCGGGAGATCTTTTATACCTGTTCCGAGTATGAGCATGACAAGTTCTTCGTCGCTCGGATACTGCAGACCGTGTTTGAGCACCTGTTCGCGGACATCAGGTTTTGTTTCAGAGAAAGTAGGCATATATATAATATGTCCGAAAAAGACGCTTTTTATGCACTTTTTTTACCGGAGCAGTGCGAAATTCGTGTGAAAGAGAGTAAATTCTGCCGAAAATCGCTGTATGAAATCTGTTTGCAGAATGAGTGTTGTGCTTTCCTGTGCGGTTGTCTTTTTTTCATGCCGGACTGTTCCCGTCCAGCGTGTACCGGTTTCACGGAGTATCACCGGCACTCCTGTTTTGAGCGAAAAGCAGCTTGTGTCTTTTTTTATGATGAACAATCCGCGCGGCGACAGAGCAGAGGTTACGCGTCTTGCCGGGTACTATGTTTCGGAAGCGCGCGACGAAGGGATCAATTCCGACGTCGCGTTTGCCCAGATGTGCCTTGAAACTGGCTTTCTCAGGTTTGGAGGGCTGGTAACTCCCGATATGCACAATTACTGCGGACTGGGTTCTATAGACGCGGATCATCCGGGAGAATCTTTTGAGACGGAACAGCTCGGTGTCCGCGCGCACATTCAGCATTTGAACGCGTACGGGGACACTGACGATCTGGTGCATCCGCTTATAGACAACCGTGCGAAATGGGTGAAACCCCGCGGCAAGGCGCCGACGGTATTCCAGCTGGCAGGCACGTGGGCCGCCGATCCCGAATACGGGAAAAAACTGGACGCTCTGCTGACGAAGATGGAAACGGTGCCGTGAGCGCCCGCTCAGGACAACTTTTCCAGCGCTTCAAGCTGTGCTTTTGCGATCTTGTCGTTGGGATCGTAGGCGAGCACTGCGGTAAAGTATTTCTGCGCTTCTTCTGTTTTCCCTTCCTTTAGAGCAAGGAATCCGAGATTGGACATAATTTTCGTGCTGCCGGAATCGAGCGTGAGGGCGTTTTCGAGGCACTTTTTTGCTTCCCTGAAATTCTTTTCTTCCATAAAGCAGATTGAAAGCTCGTTGAACGTGTCGGCGTTGTTATCGCCGCCGGGGCAGTTGAGCGCTTCAAGAAACGCCTGTTTTGCGTCGGCGTAGCGTTCAAGGCGTCGCAGTGCCCAGCCCAGAAGAAACCATGCGTTCCAGACGTGGGGATTGGCGTGGATGAATTTTTTGATTTCTTCAAGCCCTTTTTCTTCCTGTCCCGACGAAATGTATTCGTAGGCTGTCCTGAACCGCTCGTCGTCCATATTCTGGTTTTTTATATTGTCGATGATTTCCTGCGACCTTTCTTTTTTGTAAATGCCGTTTTCGCCCAGCTCTTCGTCCTTCATGTCGCAGGTGAGCGCAAGGTATGTTTCAAAGCTGTCTTTTGCGTCGTGAAAGTTGTGTTGTTTCAGATAGAAGAAACCGGCGTTAAAGAACGCGTCGGGAATGGCGGGTTCCGCATCCATCGCCTGCCGGTAATAATCGAACGCGTCGTGGTCGTACGCGTCCGC
>Ga0183099_1000653_pt1 | contig 23367 bp, 34 predicted proteins | sample Biomet1_FD_127788 | JGI IMG/M metagenome (GOLD analysis project Ga0183099, IMG submission 127788) | Microbial communities from bioreactor (seeded with anoxic lake sediment) at LBNL, California, USA - Biofuel metagenome 1 | ecosystem: Engineered > Bioreactor > Anaerobic > Unclassified ...
GTCGTAGCCTACGCCAATGGTGCGCGTCAGGGTACTCGCGCTCAGAAGAGCCGTTCTGAAGTCTCTGGTGGCGGTAAGAAGCCATGGCGTCAGAAGGGTACTGGTCGTGCTCGTGCGGGTAGCATTCGCTCCCCGATCTGGCGTTCAGGTGGCGTGACTTTCGCCGCTCGTCCGCAGGACCACAGCCAGAAGGTAAACAAGAAGATGTACCGCGCCGCTCTGCAGAGCATTCTGTCTGAGCTGGTACGTCAAGAACGTCTGATCGTGGTTGAGCAATTCGCAATCGATGCGCCGAAGACCAAGGATCTGGTTGCCAAGCTGAAGAGCATGGACCTGAAAGACGTGCTGATCGTCACTCCGGAAGTGGATGAGAACCTGTTCCTGGCCGCTCGCAACCTGTACAAGGTTGACGTGCGTGATGTAACTGGCCTCGACCCGGTTAGCCTGATCGCTTTCGACAAGGTATTGATGACTGCTGAAGCAGTGAAGCAAATCGAGGAGATGCTGGCATGATCCGTGAAGAGCGTCTGCTGAAAGTTCTGAAGGCTCCGCACATCTCTGAGAAGAGCACCATGGTGGCTGAAAAGCTGAATACCATAGTGTTCAAGGTTGCCACTGACGCGACCAAAGCGGAAATCAAGGCTGCAGTTGAGAAACTGTTCGAAGTTAAAGTTGAAGCTGTACGCACCCTGAATGTGATGGGTAAGACCAAGCGTACTGGTGCTCGTGTTGGCCGTCGTTCCGATTGGAAGAAAGCCTACGTGACACTGGTTCCTGGTCAAGACATCGACTTCATGGGCGGCGCCGCCGAGTAAGAGGAGTCTTAGCAAATGGCAATTGTAAAATGTAAGCCTACTTCTCCGGGTCGCCGTCACGTCGTCAAGATCGTCACCCCGGAACTGCACAAGGGCAAGCCATTCGCCGCCCTGGTGGAAGAGAAGCGTAAGAGTGGCGGTCGTAACAACAACGGCCGTATCACCACCCGTCATATCGGTGGTGGCCACAAGCAGCATTACCGTCTGGTCGACTTCAAGCGCAACAAGGACGGGATCCCGGCCAAAGTTGAGCGTCTGGAATATGACCCGAACCGCTCCGCGCACATCGCGCTGGTGCTGTACGCAGACGGCGAGCGCCGCTACATCCTGGCTCCGAAGGGCCTGAAAGCCGGCGACCAGATTGCTTCTGGTATCGATGCAGGCATCAAGGTAGGTAACACTCTGCCGATGCGTAACATCCCGGTTGGTACCACTGTCCACGCTATCGAAATGAAGCCGGGCAAGGGTGCTCAGATTGCTCGTTCTGCTGGTGCATTCGCTCAGATCCTGGCCCGTGAAGGTAGCTATGTGACTCTGCGTCTGCGTTCCGGTGAAGTACGCAAAGTGCTGGCCGAGTGCCGCGCCACCATTGGTGAAGTCGGTAACTCCGAGCACATGCTGCGTCAACTGGGTAAGGCTGGTGCCAAGCGCTGGCGCGGTGTTCGTCCGACTGTTCGTGGTATGGCCATGAACCCGGTTGATCACCCGCACGGTGGTGGTGAAGGCCGCAACAAGGGTATGCAACCTGTATCTCCTTGGGGCACGCCGGCTAAGGGTTACAAGACCCGTAAGAACAAGCGCACCGACAAGTACATCGTACGTCGTCGTAACAAGTAATTCTTTTTAAAGAGGAATCACCATGCCACGTTCTCTCAAGAAGGGTCCTTTTATTGACCTGCACTTGCTGAAGAAGGTAGAGAAAGCGGTGGAAAGCGGGGACAAGAAGCCAATTAAGACTTGGTCCCGTCGTTCAATGATCATCCCGAACATGATCGGTTTGACCATCGCTGTCCATAATGGTCGTCAGCACGTACCGGTATACGTTTCCGATGAAATGATCGGTCACAAGCTGGGTGAGTTTGCGCCAACTCGTACTTATCGCGGTCATGCCGCTGATAAGAAGGCCAAGAAGAAATAAGGGGTAAATGATGGAAGCTATCGCTAAACACCGTTTCGCCCGGACTTCTGCCCAAAAGGCTCGCTTGGTCGCTGACCAAGTGCGTGGTCTGACGGTTGACAAGGCTCTGAACCTGCTGACCTTCAGCCCGCGTAAAGCGGCTGTACTGGTTAAGAAGGTACTGGAATCTGCCATTGCAAATGCCGAGCACAATGAAGGTGCAGACATCGACACGCTGAAGGTTGCCACTATCATGGTTGACGAAGGTCCATCCATGAAACGCATTCGTCCACGTGCCAAAGGCCGCGCGGACCGTATCCTGAAGCGTACCTCCCACATCACTGTGGTAGTGTCCGACCGCTAAGAGGCTAGGAGATAAGCAATGGGTCAGAAAGTACATCCTAATGGTATTCGCTTAGGAATCACCAAGCCTTTCAATTCGACTTGGTTTGCGAGTACTAAAGACTTCGCAGACAACCTGCACGGCGATTTCCAAGTCCGTCAGTACCTGACCAAGGAACTGAAGGCTGCGTCTGTGTCTCGTATCGTCATCGAGCGTCCGGCCAAGAGTATTCGTGTGACTATTCACACTGCTCGTCCAGGTGTGGTTATCGGGAAGAAAGGTGAAGATGTTGAGAAGCTGCGCAAGTACATCGCCAAGATCACTGGCGTACCTGCACAGATCAACATTTCCGAAGTGCGTAAGCCTGAACTCGACGGCAAACTGGTTGCTGATAGCATCAGCTCCCAACTCGAGCGCCGTGTTATGTTCCGTCGTGCTATGAAGCGCGCGGTACAAAACGCCATGCGTCTGGGTGCCAAGGGTATCAAGGTAGAAGTTAGCGGCCGTCTGGGCGGCGCCGAAATCGCGCGTACCGAATGGTACCGTGAAGGTCGCGTGCCCCTGCACACTCTGCGTGCTGACATCGACTACGCTACCTCTGAAGCACATACCACCTACGGCGTCATCGGCGTCAAGGTTTGGATCTTCAAGGGCGAGGTTCTGGGTGGTATCGCAGCTGTTAACGCAGCCGCAGCAGCCGCTCAACAAGAGCCGGCTCCTGCCAAGCCGAAGCGCAAGCCTCGCGGTAAGTAAGGAGATTCGGTAAATGTTGCAACCTAAGCGTACAAAATTCCGTAAAGTCCACAAGGGCCGTAACCGTGGTCTGGCGAATGCCGGCAACGAAGTTTCTTTCGGTTCCTTTGGTCTGAAAGCGGTAACCCGCGGTCAACTGACTGCTCGTCAGATCGAAGCAGCTCGTCGTGCCATGACTCGTGCTGTGAAGCGTCAAGGTAAGATCTGGATCCGTGTGTTCCCGGACAAGCCAATTACTGAAAAGCCCCTCGAAGTTCGTATGGGTAAAGGTAAGGGTAACGTGGAATACTGGGTAGCCCTGATCCAGCCTGGTAAGGTCCTGTACGAGATGGACGGTGTGCCTGAAGCCCTGGCTCGTGAAGCGTTCGCCCTGGCGGCCGCTAAACTGTCAGTTAAGACCACTTTCGTAACTCGGACGGTAATGTGATGAAAGCACAAGATCTTCGCCAAAAGAGCGTAGAAGAGCTGAAGGCTGAACTGATCGGTCTGCTGCGTGAGCAGTTCAACCTGCGTATTCAAGCCAGCACTGGTCAACTGTCTCAGACTCATACTCTGAAACTGGTACGTCGCGACATCGCTCGCGTCAAGACTGTTCTGAACGAGAAGGCGGGTGCGTAAATGACCGATAAAATCCGTACTCTGCAAGGCCGTGTCGTTAGCGACAAGATGGACAAGTCCATCACCGTAGCTATCGAGCGCAAGGTAAAACACCCGATCTACGGGAAGATTATCGTGCGTACCACCAAGCTGCACGTACATGACGAAAACAACGAGTGCAAGACTGGTGACCTCGTGGAAATCCGCGAGTGCCGCCCGTTGTCCAAGACTAAGTCCTGGACCCTGGTTGCTGTCGTTGAGAAGGCCTAAGGCCTTCGCCTGATAGGAACGGCCCTTCCCGGCCGTCTTTTTTTCAACTACCAATCGCGGATCGGCTGTGGTATTATGCCGCGCCTTTAGTGGGCAGCCAGTCCCGAAAGGGATCAGTAGTAAAGTAAAGCGGAGCACTCACATGATCCAAATGCAAAGTATGCTGGACGTCGCCGACAACTCCGGCGCTCGCAGCGGAATGTGGATTAAGGTTCTTGGTGGTTCGCACCGCCGCTACGCCGGTATCGGCGACATCATCAAAGTTTCCATTAAGGAAGCGATTCCTCGCGGTAAAGTGAAGAAGGGTGATGTAGTAAATGCGGTGGTCGTGCGCACCAGAAAAGGCGTTCGCCGTCAGGATGGCTCTGTCATCCGTTTCGACCGCAACGCGGCTGTGCTGTTGAACAACAACCATCAGCCGATCGGTACTCGCATCTTCGGCCCAGTGACTCGTGAACTGCGTACTGAAAAGTTCATGAAGATCGTGTCCCTGGCCCCTGAAGTACTGTAAGGAGTCGAGAAACATGGCAGCTAAAATCCGTCGTGAAGACGAAGTAATTGTTTTGACCGGTAAAGACAAGGGCAAGCGTGGCAAGGTCACTCAAGTCCTGGTTCAGCACGGCAAAGTAGTAGTAGAAGGCGTTAACCTGGTGAAGAAGCATCAGAAGCCGGTTCCGGCTCTGGGCACTGCTGGCGGTATCGTTAGCAAAGAATCCCCGATTAACGTATCCAACGTTGCGATCTTCAACCCTGCCTCTGGCAAGGCTGATCGTGTTGGTTTCCGGATTGAAGATGGCAAGAAAGTCCGCTTCTTCAAATCCAATGGTGAACTTGTAAAGTAATTGGAGTTTAACGATGGCGAAACTGCATGATGTTTACAGACAAAAAGTAGCCAAGGAGCTGATGACTCAGTTCGGCTACCAGACTGTCATGCAAGTCCCTCGGATCGAAAAGATCACCCTGAATATGGGTGTCGGTGAGGCCTTGGCGGATAAGAAAATTCTGGAAAACGCAGTTGCTGATTTGGCTGCTCTTTCTGGTCAAAAGCCGCTGATCACCAAAGCTCGCAAGTCCGTTGCTGGCTTCAAGATCCGTGAAGGCTACCCGATCGGTTGTAAAGTAACCCTGCGCGGCGAGCGTATGTGGGAGTTCCTGGAGCGTTTGATTTGCATCGCTATGCCCCGTATTCGTGACTTCCGTGGTGTAAGCCCGAAGTCCTTTGACGGTCGTGGTAACTACTCCATGGGCGTACGTGAGCAAATCATCTTCCCCGAAATCGACTACGACAAGGTCGACAAGGTTCGCGGTCTGGATATCACTATCACGACCTCTGCGAAGTCCGACGAGGAAGGCCGAGCTCTGCTGGCTGCCTTTAGCTTCCCATTCCGTAAGTAAGGTGTAGGGTTATGGCAAAACTTTCCATGAAAGCACGTGAAGTAAAGCGTGCCAAACTGGTCGAGAAGTTCTTCGAGAAGCGTTCTGCACTGAAGGCGATCATCTCTAACGTAGCTACATCTGATGAAGCGCGTTGGGAAGCTGTGCTCAAGTTGCAACAACTGCCTCGTGATTCCAGTCCGATTCGTCAACGTAATCGTTGCAACATCACTGGTCGTCCGCACGGATACCTGCGCAAGTTTGGTCTGTGCCGCATCAAAGTGCGTGAGCACATGATGAAGGGCGAAATTCCTGGCCTGAAGAAGGCTAGCTGGTAATCGATCACGGGAGTAAGACAAATGAGCATGCAAGATCCGATCGCGGACATGCTGACCCGCATTCGTAACGGTCAGGCCGCAGCGAAAGTTTCGGTTGCTATGCCTTCTTCCAAGCAGAAAGTGGCAATTGCCCAACTGCTGAAAGAAGAAGGTTACATCGCTGACTACAAAGTTAACGGTGACGTAAAGGCCGAACTCGAAGTTGAATTGAAGTATTTCCAAGGCAAGCCGGTTGTCGAGCTGATTCAGCGCGTTAGCCGTCCTGGTCTGCGTATTTACAAGAAGCGTGGCGAACTGCCAAAGATCATGAATGGTCTGGGTATCGCCGTCGTCTCCACGTCAAAAGGTGTGATGACTGACCGTGCTGCCCGTAAGGCTGGCATGGGCGGTGAGATCATCTGCTACGTAGCCTAAGGAGGTAGGAAAATGTCTCGTGTTGCTAAGGCACCCGTCGCGATTCCTGCCGGCGTAGAAGTAATTCTAAATGGCCAGGAAATTAGTGTTAAAGGCAAGAACGGTACTCTGAAGCGTTCTATCAATGCCGCTGTTGTTATTACCAAGGAAGAGAACGTCCTGAAGTTTGCCCCAATCGACGGTGTCGTTGGTGCAGATGCTCAGGCCGGTACCGCTCGTGCCCTGGTAAACAACATGGTAATTGGTGTTACCGCTGGCTTCGAGCGCAAGCTCCAGCTGGTAGGCGTAGGCTATCGTGCCCAAGCTAAGGGCAAGACAGTCGGCCTCTCTCTGGGCTTCTCTCACCCGGTCGAGCACGAACTGCCGGAAGGCGTTACTGCTGAATGCCCGACTCAGACTGAAATCGTTCTGAAGAGTGCTGATAAGGCGCTGTTGGGCCAGGTAGCTGCGGACATCCGTGCCTACCGTCGTCCAGAGCCTTACAAGGGCAAGGGTGTACGTTACGCCAATGAAGTCGTACGTACTAAAGAAGCTAAGAAGAAGTAAGGTAACACTATGGACAAGAAAGCAGCTCGTCTCCGTCGTGCTACTAAAGCACGCAAGAAGATGCAGGAACTGGGTGCGACTCGTCTGGTGGTTCACCGTACTCCGCGCCATATCTATGCGCAGGTTATCGCACCGAACGGTTCCGAAGTGTTGGCCTCTGCCTCTACTGTAGAGAAGGCCATCGCTGAGCAAGTTAAATACACTGGTAACGCTGATGCCGCTGCCGTTGTGGGTAAGGCAATCGCTGAACGTGCGTTGGCAAAGGGTGTTACCACCATTTCCTTCGACCGTTCTGGTTTCCAATACCACGGCCGTGTAGCCGCTCTGGCTACAGCAGCGCGTGAAGCCGGTCTTCAGTTCTAAGGTAGGGGTCGAAAATGTCTAAAGTCGAAACTCAAGCCGGTGATCTGCAAGAGAAGCTCGTCGCAGTTAACCGTGTATCTAAAGTAGTTAAGGGTGGTCGTATTTTCTCCTTCACAGCTCTGACTGTTGTGGGTGATGGTAACGGCCGTGTAGGTTTCGGTTACGGTAAAGCGCGTGAAGTTCCTGCTGCCATTCAAAAGGCAATGGAACAAGCTCGCCGCAACCTGACCAAGGTTGAGCTGAACTCAGGTACCCTGCACCACGCGGTGAATGGTACCCACGCTGGTTCCAACGTGTTCATGAAGCCTGCCTCACAAGGTACTGGTATCATCGCCGGTGGCGCGATGCGTGCAGTACTGGAAGTGGCTGGCGTGCATAACGTGTTGGCTAAGACCTACGGCTCCACCAACCCGATGAACGTGGTTCGCGCTACCATCGACGCTCTGGCTCATATGAAGTCACCTGAGCAAGTCGCTGCGAAGCGTGGCCTCAGAGTCGATGAAATTCTGGGATAATGCGCCATGGCTAATAAAACTGTAAAAGTAACTCAGACTCGCAGTGCGATCGGTCGTCTGCCGAAGCACAAAGCATCTCTGCGTGGCCTGGGCCTGCGTCGCATTGGTCACACCGTTGAGCTGGAAGATACTCCATGCGTCCGCGGTATGATCAACCAGGTTTTCTACATGGTGAAGGTGGAGGAGTAATCCATGCGTTTAAACACTCTTTCTCCGGCCGCTGGTTCTAAGCCTGAAAAGAAGCGTCGGGGCCGTGGTATCGGTTCTGGCCTGGGCAAGACCTCTGGTCGTGGTCATAAGGGTGCCGGCTCTCGTAAGAGCGGTGGCACTCGCGTCGGGTTTGAAGGCGGTCAAATGCCGTTGAAGATCCGTCTGCCGAAGTTCGGTTTCTATTCTCGTAAAGGCGCAGTGACTTCTGAAGTCCGCCTGCACGAAATCGCTGCCGTTGAAGGTGACGTAGTTGACCTGAACACCCTGAAGCAAGCTGGTGTTATCACCAAGAACATCGAGTTTGCTAAAGTCGTGCTTTCTGGCAAAATCGAGCGTCCGGTAACCGTACGTGGTCTGAGCGTCACCAAGGGTGCACGTGCAGCCATCGAAGCCGCAGGCGGCAAGATCGAGGAATAATAAGTACATGGCTAAGAAACCAGGATTAGATGTAAAGGGTGCACAAGGTGGTCTCAGCGAGCTGAAGAGCAGACTGCTGTTCGTGCTCGGTGCCATCATTGTGTTCCGTGCAGGCTCCTATGTGCCGATTCCTGGGATTGATGCCGCCGTACTTGCTGAATTGTTCCAGCAACAAAAGGGAACCATCATTGAACTGTTTAACATGTTCAGTGGTGGTGCCCTGTCCCGTGCCTCCATCTTCGCACTGGGGATCATGCCGTACATTTCGGCATCGATCATCATCCAGCTGTTGACGGTGATTCATCCGGCCTTGGCTGAGTTGAAGAAGGAAGGGGAGACTGGTCGTCGTAAGATTAGCCAGTACACCCGTTACGGCACTTTGTTGTTGGGTACCGTTCAGGCATTCGGTATCGCCACCGGTCTACCAAATATGATGCAGGGTCTGGTTGCAAACCCGGGCTTTGGCTTCTATTTCACGGCTGTGGTCAGTTTGGTCACCGGTACCATGTTCCTGATGTGGTTGGGTGAGCAGATTACCGAGCGCGGTATCGGTAATGGTATCTCGTTGATTATCTTCACGGGTATCATTGCGGGTCTACCGAATGCGATCGGCGCTACGGCTGAGCAGGCGCGTCAAGGCGAATTGCACATCCTGTTATTGTTGTTACTGGCGGTGATTGTGTTTGCGGTCACCTACTTTGTGGTGTTTGTGGAGCGAGGACAGCGTCGTATCGTTGTCAACTATGCCAAACGTCAACAGGGTAATCGGGTGTTTGCCGCACAAAGCACTCACTTGCCGCTGAAGCTCAACATGGCCGGTGTTATTCCTGCGATCTTTGCATCCAGCATTATCCTGTTCCCGGGGACGATTGCTTCCTGGTTTGGGCAGGGTAACTCATGGGTCGCCAACTTGCTGCAAGAGGTCTCTATGACCTTGCAACCAGGTCAGCCGCTCTATGAATTGCTGTATGCTGCGGCCATCATTTTCTTTAGTTTCTTCTACACTGCGTTGGTATTTAATCCACGTGAAACAGCAGATAACTTGAAGAAAAGTGGCGCATTTATTCCCGGTATTCGTCCGGGTGAACAGACTGCGAGGTTCATTGATAAAGTGATGACTCGCCTGACATTAGCAGGCGCTCTGTACATTACCTTTATCTGTCTCGTGCCCCAGTTCCTGATGACGATGTGGAACGTACAGTTCTATTTCGGCGGCACCTCGCTGCTGATTATTGTCGTGGTTATCATGGACTTCATGGCTCAGGTACAAACCCATATGATGTCTCATCAATATGGCGATGTTCTGAGAAAAGCTAATCTTAAAGGCTACGGCCGATAAGAGTAGTTTCACAGTTACGCGGAGTTAAGCAATGAAAGTACGTGCTTCCGTTAAGGCCATCTGCCGTAACTGCAAGATCATCAAGCGTCACGGTGTGGTGCGTGTGATCTGCAGCGAGCCTAAGCATAAACAGCGTCAAGGCTAATAAATTTACGGTTGGTACTTGAAAAAAAAAGTTAGGCTGGCTAAATTAGCCAGCCAACTTTTGTTGTGCACTATGACGGCCGCCATGTATCCGGAACGGGCTTTATGGCGGTCAACAATATATTCAGCTTTAGGAGTGGGATAGTGGCCCGTATCGCTGGCATTAACATTCCTGACCATAAGCATGCAGTCATCGCTTTGACTGCGATTTATGGCATTGGTAATACCCGCGCAAAATCAATTTGCGCAGATGCAGGTATTGCCGAGGATGTGAAGATCAAAGATCTGGACGAAGCTCAGATCGAAAAACTGCGCGAGCAAGTTGCCAAGTTTACTGTTGAAGGTGACCTGCGTCGTGAGATTTCCATGAACATCAAGCGCTTGATGGATCTCGGTTGCTACCGTGGTCTGCGCCACCGTCGTGGCCTGCCAGTTCGTGGACAACGCACCAAAACTAACGCGCGTACCCGTAAGGGTCCTCGTAAGCCGATTAAGAAGTAAGCGGGAAGGTGTAGAAAATGGCAAAAGCTCCGACTCGTGCTCGCAAGCGCGTTAGAAAGCAAGTAAGCGATGGTATCGCTCACGTTCATGCATCTTTTAACAACACGATCGTAACCATTACTGACCGTCAAGGTAATGCTCTTTCATGGGCTACTGCAGGTGGTTCTGGTTTCCGTGGTTCTCGTAAGTCTACTCCGTTCGCTGCTCAGGTAGCTGCTGAACGTGCTGGCGAAATTGCCAAAGAGTATGGCGTTAAGAACCTGGAAGTCATGGTGAAGGGCCCTGGTCCTGGCCGTGAGTCGTCAATCCGTGCTCTGAATGCGGCTGGTTTCCGCATTACTAACATCACAGATGTGACTCCGATCCCGCATAACGGTTGTCGTCCTCCCAAGAAGCGCCGCGTGTAACTGAGCCTCTTGGTATAGGATTGTTGGAGAAAGAACATGGCAAGATATATCGGTCCTAAGCTCAAGCTTAGCCGTCGTGAGGGCACTGACCTGTTCCTGAAGTCAGGCGTTCGCGCGATTGACTCAAAGTGCAAAATTGATACTGCGCCTGGTCAACATGGTGCGCGCAAGCCGCGTCTGTCTGACTACGGTGTTCAGCTGCGTGAGAAGCAGAAAGTTCGTCGTATTTACGGCATTCTGGAGAAGCAGTTCCGCACGTACTACCGCGAAGCTGCCCGTCAGAAGGGTAATACCGGCGAAAACCTGTTGCAGCTGCTGGAAGGTCGTCTGGACAACGTCGTTTACCGTATGGGCTTTGGTGCTACTCGCGCCGAATGCCGTCAATTGGTAAGCCACAAAGCCATTGTTGTTAATGGTCGCGTTGTTAACATTCCTTCTTACCAGGTTTCTCCTGAAGACGTTATCACTGTTCGCGAGAAGGCGAAGAAACAAGCTCGTATCAAGGCCGCACTGGACTTGTCTACGCAGCGTGAAAAGCCGACTTGGGTTGAAGTTGACGCAGATAAGATGGAAGGCGTGTACAAGCGTCTGCCGGAACGTTCTGATCTGTCCGCCGACATTAATGAACAGCTGATCGTCGAGCTTTACTCCAAGTAAGGCTAGCTTCTAAGAGAGGACATAATGCTGGGTTCTGTAACAGATTTTCTTAAGCCACGCCTCGTTGATATTGAACAACTGAGTCAGACTCACGCGAAAGTGACGCTTGAGCCGCTGGAACGTGGTTTTGGTCACACCCTGGGCAATGCGCTGCGCCGCATTCTCCTTTCTTCCATGCCGGGTTGTGCAGTCACGGAGGTCGAGATCGACGGCGTACTGCATGAGTACAGCAGCAAGGAAGGTGTACAGGAGGATATCCTTGAGATCCTGCTCAACCTGAAAGGCATTGCTGTGCGCTTGGAAGGCAAGGATGAGGTTACCCTATCTTTGACCAAGTCTGGTGCGGGCCCTGTTACTGCAGGCGACGTCATTCATGGTGATGACGTCGTTATTCTCAACCCGAATCACGTGATTTGCCACCTGACCGGCGCTCATGCTGAAATCAGCATGCGTCTGAAGGTGCAGCGTGGCCGTGGTTATGTACCTGCATCTGCTCGCGTACACAGCGATGATGAAGAACGTCCAATTGGCCGTCTTCTGCTGGATGCCGCGTTCAGTCCTGTAGTTCGCATTGCTTACAATGTCGAAGCTGCACGTGTTGAGCAGCGTACTGACCTGGACAAGTTGGTTATCGATATGGAAACCAACGGCACACTGGATCCTGAAGAAGCTATTCGTCGCGCGGCCACTATTCTGGCTGAGCAACTGGAAGCCTTCGTGGACCTGCGTGATGTCAGCGTGCCCGAGAAGAAGGAAGAGAAGCCGGAGTTTGATCCGATCCTGCTGCGTCCTGTCGACGATCTGGAACTGACAGTTCGTTCTGCGAACTGCCTGAAGGCTGAAGCCATCCATTACATTGGTGATCTGGTGCAGCGTACCGAAGTCGAGCTTCTCAAGACTCCGAACCTCGGTAAGAAGTCCCTGACTGAAATCAAGGACGTCTTGGCCTCCCGTGGTCTTTCTCTGGGCATGCGCCTCGAGAATTGGCCGCCTGCCAGCCTCGCTGATGAGTAATCCAGATTACGGGTCTCACAGATTAAGTTAGAAGGATAAGGTCATGCGCCATCGTATGAGTGGTCGTCAACTGAACCGGAACAGCAGCCATCGTCAGGCTATGTTCCGTAACATGGCCAGCTCCCTGGTTCGTCATGAAATCATCAAGACGACTCTGCCTAAGGCAAAAGAGCTGCGTCGTGTAGTTGAACCTCTGATTACACTCGCCAAGATTGACAGTGTTGCTAACCGTCGTCTGGCATTTGCCCGCACTCGCGATAGCGAAGTTGTTGGCAAGCTGTTCACCGAATTGGGTCCGCGCTACCTGGAGCGTGCTGGTGGTTACACCCGCATTCTCAAGTGTGGTCTGCGTGCCGGTGACAAGGCTCCTATGGCTTATATTGAGCTGGTAGGTCGCCCTGCAGCCGCTGAGGCTGTCAGCGTAGAAGAGTAATTTACTCTTCTCTTATGAAAAGCCGGGGATTACCCCGGCTTTTTGTTTTTTTGTATTTCGCTATTGTTCCTCATCCCTCGCGATACCGCCTTCCCAATCGCCATCACTTTTGCGAATCCGTTCGTCATTAAGAAAAAATTGTAAAAAAATACCGGCGCTAAGGCCGGTATCAGTATAGAAATGGGGGCTGAGTTAGCCTTCGAGGGCTTCCTTCAAACGCTTTAACGCGTTCTTCTCCAATTGGCGGACACGCTCTGCTGATACGGAGTAAAGATCGGCTAACTCCTGCAACGTCGCTTTGTTCTCATCCAGCCAGCGGCGCTTCACAATATGCTGGCTTCTTTCGTCTAGGCGCAACAATGCTTGTCCCAGCTTGTTTTCAGCATGATGTTCCCAGTTATCGCTTTCAAACGTGGCGGCCAGATCCGAGTTTTTATCCTCCAGATAATGAATTGGGGCGTAGGCGACACCCTCGCCATCATCATCGTCATAGCCATCATAGGCCACGTCATGGCCGCTCATGCGCGCTTCCATTTCGACCACCTCTTGTGGCGTGACGCCCAAGTCATCAGCCACCGCACGGATCTCTTCGCCGCTGAACCAGCCTAGATGCTTTTTAGATTTACGCAGGTTAAAAAATAGTTTCCGCTGCGCCTTGGTGGTCGCAATTTTAACCATGCGCCAGTTTCGCAGCACAAATTCGTGAATTTCGGATTTAATCCAGTGCACGGCAAAGGAGACTAGGCGAACGCCGACACCCGGATCGAAGCGCTTAACCGCCTTCATCAGGCCGATATTACCTTCTTGTACCAGATCGGCTTGCGGCAAGCCGTAGCCAGCGTAGCTACGAGCGATATGAACCACAAAGCGCAGATGGGACATAACCAATAAACGCGCAGCCTCAAGATCGCCCTGCTGCTGCAAGCGCTCTGCCAGTTCACGTTCCTCATCAGCCGTCAGCACCGGAATGCTGTTCACCGCCTGAATATATCCTTCCAGGCTGCCCTGGGGGACTAGAAACATGGATTGTTGAATAGCTGTCGTCATCGTTAACCTCTTTATCTGTTCCTGCGGACTGTACCACACCGCTCGGTGGCGATAAACGTCTGGATCCGCCGCTAGGCTCACCTTATATACATAAAAAAGGGGGAAACTTTCAAGTTTCCCCCTGAAAAAAGCATGTCGGTGAATGCACGTATCTAGCCCGTCAAACATGCCCTCCGAGTTGATGGCATGTAACCATCGGCTCGGATTTAACCCTCGATACTCAGAGTGTCAGAATCAGGAAAAAGTTCCGCAAAAATAATCACAGATCGTGCCTGCCTCACACTCATAAGCGATCCTGATTTGAAAAATCTAACTGGGTTCAATTTCCCGGATGTGGCGGTAAACGGAAAACCATGCGGCACCTATGCCCAATAGTACACTGAGCCCAAGCAGGCTTAACCCTTCATCAGCGGTCAAGCCGGCCAGTCGGAATGAGCTTTCGTACAATGATGCCAATTCAACGACCACGCGCTCACTCCAGAGCATCAGCACCTCACACAACCACCAAGCCAGCAAACCGCCGATAAAGCCATACCAGAGACCGAGATACAGATAGGGGCGATAGATAAAACTATCGGTCGCGCCCACGAGTTTCATGACTTCAATCTCGGCTCGGCGCCCGAGAATATTCAGGCGCAGGGTATTGGCCACGGTCAGCAATACGCCCAGTAACAACAGCGTGGTGATACCTTGAATAGAATGTCGTAGCAGGTTGACAATGCCATCCAACCGCTCCAGCCATTGCATATCCAGCTTGCCTTGTTCTACTTCTGCTTCCTGAGTGAGTTTGGCTAACAGCTCCCGCGCACCCTGTGCTGTACGGAACTGCGGCTGCGGGGTCACTTCCAGAACCGGAGGTAGAGGGTTATCGCTTAGGTAATCCATGGCACCGCTGAACCCCGACAAAGCGCCAAACTCCGTCATCCCCTGTGCCGGCGAGATGTAGCGGACGGCGGCAACCTCCGGCAAGGCTTTGATGCGTTCACTCAAGGTCAAGGCGGCATTGTCGTCGTTAGCCTTACGTAGATAGAGAGTGATCTGGGTGCCGCTCTGCCACTGTTGGCTGACGAGCTCCGCATTCTTCAGTACTAGGTAGAGGGTTGCCGGTAATGCCAAGCTAATGCCGATCACCGAGATAGTCATCAAGGAGGTCAGAGGAGCAAACCAGATCCCGGCCACGGCTCGGCGCGCCTCTTGCAGGTGATGATAGAAGAACAGTGACAGGTTGCGGGATAGGTTCGCGGCGTGGCGCTTACGCTTCATTGCGATCTCCAGAGACTTGATCACCCATTAGCCGTCCCTCATGAAGGGTCAGCGTGCGGCAGCCACTGGCGCGGATCAGGCCTTGATCATGGGAAGCTATCAGCACAGTGACGCCGACGTCATTGAATTCGGCAAATAGCTGCATGATATCGGCTGCTAGTTGTGCATCTAGGTTACCAGTGGGTTCATCCGCCAATAACAGAGGTGGGGTATTCACGATGGCTCGAGCGATACCGACCCGTTGCTGTTCACCACCGGAAAGCATCAATGGCAAATAGCCGGATTTATCATGGAGCCCGACCTTGTCCAGTGCCGCCGAGACGCGTTTTTGTGCCTCGGCAGGAGTGAAGCCATCGATGATCAACGGCAGGGCCACGTTGTCGTACACGGTGCGGTCCATCAGCAGGCGGTGGTCTTGGAAGATCATGCCAATCTGGCGGCGAATATAGGGGATATCACTGCGGGAGATGCGGCTAACATCATGGCCATGGAAGCTGATACGTCCGGCGCTGGGGCGCTCCATGACCCCGATCAGTTTTAACAGGGTACTTTTCCCTGCGCCGGAATGACCGGTGAGAAATGCCATTTCGCCTTTCTGCAGATGAAAGCTGATCTTCTGCAGAGCCTGATGACCACCCGGATAGTGCTTGCTGACCTGTTCGAAACGAATCATGGGTTAATTTGATTCCCGGCTAAACAATGCTTCGATAAAATCATCGGCCTGGAACGGGCGTAAATCTTCAATGCTTTCGCCCACGCCAATGTAGCGGATTGGAATGCCAAACTTGTCGGCTACAGCGAAGATGATACCGCCCTTCGCGGTGCCATCCAGTTTGGTCAGGGTGATCCCGGTGATACCAACAGCTTCATCAAATAATTTCGCTTGGCTGAGCGCATTCTGGCCGGTTCCGGCATCCAGCGTCAGCATCACTTCATGAGGTGCTTCTGCATCCAGCTTCTTCATCACCCGGACAATTTTCTTCAGCTCTTCCATCAGATGAGCCTTGTTCTGTAAACGGCCTGCTGTGTCGGCGATCAGGACATCCACGTTCCGCGCGCGCGCCGCCTGGAGGGCATCAAAAATCACCGACGCCGAGTCTGCTCCGGTGTGCTGGGCAATGACCGGTATCTGATTGCGTTGTCCCCACACCTGCAACTGCTCGACGGCAGCGGCGCGGAAGGTATCACCAGCCGCCAGCATCACGGTTTTACCCTCTTGCTGGAAGCGCTTGGCCAATTTGCCAATGGTGGTGGTCTTGCCGACGCCGTTGACCCCGACCATCAGGATGACGTGAGGACGCTTGCTGCCGTCGATGACGAGAGGCTGATCGACCGGCTTAAGAATGTCCGCCATTTCCTTTTTCAACAGGTCGTAGAGGGCCTCGGCATCCTTAAGTTGGCGGAATGAGGCTTGTTCTGTCAGGTTGCGGATGATGCGCGATGCGGTCTCGACGCCCAAATCAGCGGTCAGAAGCTGGGTTTCCAACTCCTCGAACAGCTCGTCATCCAGTTTCTTGCCGCGGAACAGGGCTAGGAAGCCAGCTCCGATATTCTCCCGGGTGCGCATCAATCCCTGCACCAGACGACCAAAGAAGCCCGCGGTTTTAGGTTTGTCCTGGGTCTCGGGATGCAGGGCTACTGTCTCTTCAACATTCAAGGGCTGTGCTTCAGGATCGGCATCGAACATTATGCTGGCTTCGGCTTCGGCTTCGGCTTCGGCTTCGGCTTCGGCTTCGGCTTCGGCCTTTAGGCTGTGGCTCGGCTTCCCCGACGATATAGGGCTCTGCATCCTGGATTGCTTCAGTAGCAGTGCTAGCTCCGGCGCTGGAGTTATCCACCTCAGTGACTGGTGATGGATCGAGCTCGGCCGCCTCGGGCGCTGCGTCGACAGGGGATGCTGCTTCATTGGCCGAACGGCCGAGACCTAGCCACGACAGGAAACCTTTCTTTGCCATTACAACTTACTCACTCACTGTGGGGCTGCTAGAATGGCGGCCCCTTGGTCGGTATAGGATGGAAAAATAGACGCCTATACTATCACTATATTTCGGTGAAGAAACGCGATGCCCCGAAGCAACCCCAAGCCTGCTCCTCGTCCCCCAAGCGGGAGTGGTCGCAGTGGCTTTATCCGCCTGATCAGTGGCCAATGGAAAGGTCGCAAACTCCCCGTGCGTGAAGTCGAGGGTCTGCGCCCGACCACGGATCGCATCAAGGAGACTCTGTTCAACTGGTTAGCCGCCGAGGTGCGCGACAGCCGTTGTCTCGACTTGTTTGCTGGCAGTGGCAGTCTGGGATTTGAAGCACTCTCTCGCTATGCTCGCCATGTCACCATGGTGGAGATGGATAAGGGCGCAGCCCAGCAGTTGAGCAAGAACCTGTCGACGTTACAGAGTCAGCAGGCAACGGTTATCCAGCGGGATGCTCTGTCGTGGCTGGCTGATTCCGCGGAGCCTTTTGATATCATTTTTCTGGATCCGCCCTTTCGCCGAGATTTGCTGGATACCGTCTGTCAGCGTCTGGAGCAGGGTGGCTGGTTGAGCGATGAGGCGCTGATTTATATCGAGCGTGAACGTGAAGGTGTGGCGCCGCAATTACCAGCCAATTGGCGCTTGTTGAAAGATAAGCAGGCCGGACAAGTGTGTTATCAGCTTTACCAACGGGAGAGTGTTGCACCATGAAGATTGTGTTGTGGCTAGCTAAGCTAATCGTGCTTGGCTTCTGGGTCGGGGCTGTCTATTTCACCTTTATCCATCCACTGCCGGGTAAAATCAGTACCCTGATCCCGGCGTTTGCCGTGCTGATGTTGCTGGTGCACGGTATACAGGCCGTCTTGCTGACCTTGATCGCCAAGGATCTGCTTCCGCTGAGCGCGAAGCACTATATCTCGGTGCTATTATTTGGTTTTTTCACCATGTTGGAGTTGCGCGAACAGTTGTTCAAGGCGGCTCAGGCCCAGAGTGCGGCCCTGCAAGCTCGGAAAAAAGATTAGCTATAGCGCTGGAGTCATTCATGTGCTTGGGCGTTTGGAACTGAAATGAAAAAAAGCCAGTCGATAGACTGGCTTTTTTGTTGCCTGATTCAGGTAGTGGCTTAGCCCTTGCGGCCTGCAAACACCACCATCACCTTGTCATCGCCTTTTTGCCGGACGAAGGTGTAAGGCTTGTCGCTGAGCTTCTTATGGCTGCCTGCGGCAACAGCCGGATGGTTATTGCGGAATTCACCCAGCTTTTGCCAGTGTTTCACCAGGTCTGCCTTCTCGCCAGTGGCCAGTTCACTCCAGTTCATATCGGAGCGTACCGCCTGGTCAAAGACGCCATCGTTCTTCATCAGACCGCGGCCGGATTCATCGCCGTAGTAGATTTGCACGCCACCCGGCAGCAACATAAAGCTGTTGGCAACCCGGCGTTGCAAGGCGGCATCTTCATAATCCCCGAAGAACAGCTTGGTATCGTGAGACGAGATGTAGCTCAAGACGTTGAAGTTCGGATCGGTATTGATGGTCTTGGCGTACTTCACATAGGTCGGCTCGGCCGTTGTCATGCACTGGGCATTGTTGAGGGCGTCGCGTTGGTAGTCGAAGTTGATGATGGAGTCGAAGCCATTATCGAACCAGAGATCCTTGTTCATACCATGATCCCAGACTTCACCGACCATGAAGAAGGGCAGATCATCCAGCTTCTTGCTCGGGTTGTTGGCCTTCCACTCCTTGAGCGCTGCGGTAGCTTCGACTTTCAGCTTCTGCCAGGCGGCCGGTTCCAGGTGTTTGACGGTATCTCCGCGGAAGCCATCAATACCGAATTTGCGCACCCAGTCGGTGTGCCATTTGACCAGATAATCGACCACAGTGGCGTTCGGTAATGATTTGGCGTTGGTATCTTTCTTGTCCTTGAGGAATTGCGGCAGATCCACCGCCTTGGTGGATTCCGTCAGGAAGTCGGGCAGGCCGCCGACCGCGCCGGTGACATCGTCGTTGCCCGGGGTCTGGTAGCCAGGCATGGTGGCACGCACCCAATCCGGGCCCCACCACTTGGACCACTCGGTGGACATGTAATTCACGTTTTGCGAGGAGCCGTGCCAGTTGCCGTACAGCCCCTTCGGCGTCCAGTCCGACCAGCGAGCAGGCAGCTCCTGCTGGTTGGTGACGACGCCTTGCGGGCCGACATCCTGCAGATCGGCCAGGGTGGCATAACCGGCATGGTTCATGACCACGTCCAGCAGCACGCGGATGCCACGCTTGTGCGCCTCATCCACCATGGATTGCAGGGCCGCCTCGTCACCGTAGTTCGGATCGATCTTGGTGAAATCCAGTGCCCAGTAGCCGTGATACGAATAGAAGGGGAAGGTGCCATTCTCGCCACCGCCGATGAAACCATGGACCTGTTCCACCATGGGGGTGATCCAGATGGCGTTGACGCCCAGGGATTTGATGTAATCCAGCTTCTCGGTGATGCCCTTGAAGTCGCCACCATGCCAGGTGCCGATTTCATCTTTACCATCCTTCTTGCGGCCGAAGGAGTTGTCATTGCTGGTGTCACCATTCTTGAAACGGTCGGTGAGCATGAAGTAGACGGTGGCGTTATCCCAGTTAAAAGAGTGCACGGTTTGTTTGACCGGTTCCAGCAGCAGCATGCCTTCACTTTCCGCAGCAGGGGTCATGGTGATCTTGCCTGCCTTGACGGTTGCCGTCTGGCCGGAATAAGCATCGCGCAGCGTGGTGCCGTTAGGCCAGGTTTGCCCCACTTTGACAGTCACCGGACCTCCGTCCCAAGCGATACAATCCACCGCGGGTGGCTGACGTTTGAAGCTGCCAGCCTTGGTGGCGCGCAGCACCTTCAGAGTCGGTGCGTCCGGGTTGCTGTTATCCAGAGTGAAATCGTAATTCCCGGCCAGGAGCACCTTGAGCTGGAACTGCTGATCCTTAGCGCAGTTATTCAGGGTATTGGCTTTGCCAAAGGGAAGGGGCGCGTTACTGGCAGGACCAAATGTTGTGCCGCAACTCTTGCCCTTGTCGGCAACCTGAATCTGGTAGCTACCTTTTTTCAGGCTGGTGGTGACTTGATAGAGGTCTTTCCCCTGGGCCTTGAGCTGCAACTGTTCGTCAGGAGTCTGGTTGTTGATGGACAAATACAAGGGCGCCGAGATGGGCGCTGCCTGGGCAGAGGAGGCCAGCAGAGTGGAAAGAGTCAGCAAGGCCAGTTGGCGCGGCTTGAACATAGAACAATCCCTGAGGTGATGTGAATTGGCACCTATTCTAGGGAGTGTCGCTCTCCAAGGTTGTCTGCAGTTGCCTGATTTGTGATGTCGGTTCAAATGGTTGCGTTTTCAGATTTTTTGGTTCAAATCCCCATGCTTCCTCAGTGCTGATCCGCGGGCCCAGAGCTGGCAATGCGGACCCAATCAGACTCGCTTGTCGGTCGGTGCTCGAATTGCTCCCGAGACCACAAAGATATTATGTCCAGACCCTGCCGTTTCCGCTCGCCAGCTGCTAAACCCATAGTATGGAGCCTTCTTCAGGATCGAAGTGATGCGTGCCCTGCTCTTGGTGCTACTGATAGTGTCGAGCCTCTCGGCTGATGCGGTCGAGCGCTTGGGGTGCGGTTTTGATTGTGTCGATGAGCTGCGGCTTTCTGGTGTACAGCTTTCTGGTAGTCCGCAAGCTGGGCTGTCGTTGCCGCTCGAGTTATATCGTTCCTCTTCCTCACCCTGGGTGACCACACCTGCTTTGCAGACGACCCCAGCAGCGTTAAGCCTGCGTCTTGAGCCGTCGCGATGGATGTTGCATCGAGCCCGCCCTGAATTCAAATGGCAGGGGGAGTGGGGCTCCGGCATGATGCGGCTGGATGGTCATCGTTTGCGCCTGCGCTTCCAGAATCCCGATCAGACCCAACAACTGCAATTCACCCTGAAACCGGAGGCGGTACGCCTCGAATTCCGTTGGCGCTATTGATATCGCTAGACCTGTGCAAGGGGGGCACTTTCCGTTAGGATCGCCCCCTTTTCAAAGCTCGGCATGGCGATGTCGAGGGTCAAGTCTGGGGATGGTTATGCGGATTGGTTTTGACTATGGCACCTCGAATTGTGCAGTCGCGGTGATGGCCGAGGGGCAGGTTCGGCGAGTCGCGCTCGAAGGGGATGAGTGTTATCTGCCCTCTACGCTATTTGCCCCCCATCGTGAAGCCATTGCGGATCTGCTGTTACAGCAGTTGCCTCCACATCGGCAGGCCAGTTTTGCCGAGCAGCGGCAACTGGCGATCGCCAAGGGCCGCCGGTTGCGAGACAGTCTGGAAGATGAAGGACTGGAGTATCAGTTGCTGGTCGGTCGAGCGGCGACCGAGCGATATCTGGCCGCCCCAGAAGAGGGCTATTACCTCAAATCACCCAAATCATTTCTTGGCGCCACAGGCTTGTCTGAGGGGCAAATCCAGCTCTTCCGCGACATAGTGGCCGCCATGATGGTTACCATCAAGCAGCGCGCTGAACAGGCTCTGGGCGCCGACATTCAGGATGCGGTGATTGGTCAGCCGGTGAATTTCCAAGGCCTGGGCGGTGAGGAGAGCAACCGCCAGGCGCGGACGATCCTGACGGATGCGGCGCATCTAGCCGGGTTTCGGCAGGTGGCGTTCCAGTTTGAACCGGTGGCGGCGGGTCTGGAATACGAAGCCAGTCTGCAGCAACCCCAGAATGTGCTAGTGCTGGATATCGGTGGTGGCACTACGGACTGCTCGGTGCTGCGAATGGGGCCGGAGCGGGCGCGGGCCAGTAGCCGTGAGCAGGACTTGCTCGGCCATACCGGTCAGCGGATCGGCGGTAATGACTTCGATATCCGGCTCGCCGTGGCGGAATTGATGCCGCTGTGCGGCATGAGCTCGAGCAACAAGCGAGGGCTGCCGATGCCGAGCAAGTTGTTCTGGGATGCGATGGCGATCAACGATGTTCAAGCCCAGGGGCGCTTCTATGCGCCGGACACCGCTCGACTGCTTCGGCAACTGATGCTGGACGCCAGCGAGCCTGGATTGCTGGCCCGTCTGGGCTGGGTGCGGGAGCAGAAGCAAACCCATCATCTGGTCTGGGAAGCCGAACAGGCCAAGATCCAGATGACGGATGCGGACCAGTTCTCGCGCTTTGTCTGCCTGCTGGATGAGCAGTTCAGCGTACCCTTTAGCCAGACGCGTTTTGCTGAAGTATCCAATCCCCTATTGGAGAAGATCGGCGAGTTGGCGGATGAAGCCTTACGGCAGGCGGCCTTGGTTCCGGATGTGATCTTTGTCACCGGAGGTACGGCCCGCTCGCCGGTGATCCACCGCTGGTTGCAGCAGCGTTATGGCGCCAGCCGCATCGTGATGGGAGATCACTTCGGCAGCGTTATTGCGGGACTGGCCCGCTGGGCCGAGCGTTGCTTCGTCTGATCAGACCCTGTGCGCTGGCTCCATGATTTAAGGCTCGAAAGGAGCTAGCGTAAGGTCTCATTTCCAGGAGGCCGCCATGATCCGAATCCTACCTTTTTCTTTGAGTGTTCTGGCCCTGACATGCGTCGGCATGTCCATCGTTCAGGCAGAAACCTTCATTCGCACCAGCCAGATCCAGGCGGTCACCGTCCACCCTGGGCTGGCGACGGTGACACGGCATGTTCGTTTATCCTTGCCGGCAGGCGATCACAACCTGCAGCTCACCGGATTCCCTGCCGGACTGGATGAGAACTCGTTGCGCCTGCGGGGACAGGGTGCCGGATTACAGATTGGCACCGTCGAGATCCGCCATATTCAAGCCAGCGAGTTGGTGCAGCCCGAGGCGCAGCAGTGGCTTGAGCGGCAGCAGAGCTTGCAGGATCAACAAGCGAGCCTGCAAGCCGAGGCTCAGGCCCTGACGACTCAGGAGTCCTTCTTGCAGGCCCTGGCGCAAGCCCCCGGCAAACCTGGTGAGCAGGCTAAACCATTGCCAGCCAGCGAGTGGCAAGCAGGGGTGACCGCGTTGGGCGAGGGGATGCGCACCATCGGCCTGGCGCGGGTCAAACTCAATCAGCAGCAGCGTGGATTGCAAGCGGAGCTGGAAAAGATCACCCGGGAGCTGCAGCGTTTGCAGAGTCAGGCTCGGGAAAGCCGGACGCTGGCCATCAATCTGCATAGCGCGGGGGGCGAAGCCGAACTCCAGGTGACCTATCAGGTGGCAGGAGCCGGATGGCAGCCGGTGTATGAAGCCGGGCTGGATACCCGCCGGGGGCAGCTGAGCCTGACCCGGGCGGCGCTGGTCCAGCAGGTGACGGGTGAAAACTGGGATCGGGTTGCCCTGCGTCTGGCCACCAGTCGTCCGCAGCAAGCCACTCAGGCACCGGATGCCGAAAGCTGGTGGATTGATCTGCATGATGAGAGCCGCGACTTGCAAAAGGCGGCGCAAGCCGGTGCCATGGCCGAACGCAGCAAGCTGCAGGATGAAGCCGTGATGCTCGCGGCGGCTCCCGCTCCGGCCGAAGAGGCACGACTGAGTCTGGCGACG
>Ga0183099_1000654_pt1 | contig 23334 bp, 26 predicted proteins | sample Biomet1_FD_127788 | JGI IMG/M metagenome (GOLD analysis project Ga0183099, IMG submission 127788) | Microbial communities from bioreactor (seeded with anoxic lake sediment) at LBNL, California, USA - Biofuel metagenome 1 | ecosystem: Engineered > Bioreactor > Anaerobic > Unclassified ...
TGCCGGGATGGCGGAGGAACCGTTTCCGTCAGGCCCCGCCAACAAACCATTTTTGGGGTCATGGAGAGCGAGGGGGTTTGCCCCCGTTGCCACGGCACTGGCAAAATCGTACGTCGTCCCTGCAATGTTTGCGGTGGCAGCGGCTATACCCGTGTCCATAAAGACCTCGACGTCAACATTCCGGCCGGAATCAACAACGGCCAGCAGATTCGGGTCGCTGGGAAAGGCCAAAGGGGCGTCAACGGAGGTCCGAACGGTGACCTTTACGTCGAAGTCCTCGTCCAACCTTCCGACATTTTCAAACGAGACGGAAACGATATCCACATCGACGTGCCTCTCAGTTTCGTCGATTGCGCCCTCGGAACCTCGATCGACGTTCAGACGGTATACGGTCCGGTGACGATGGATGTTCCTTCGGGCACTCAGCCCGATCAAGTGCTTAAACTCCGCGAACGCGGGGTCAAAGATCTCCGAACCGGAAAACCCGGCAGTCAGTTTGTCCACATCCAAGTGAAAACTCCTACCAATCTAACCGAAAGCCAAAAGACCCTGCTTAAAGAGTTTCAACAACAGGAAAAAGATAAGAAAGATTCGCCCTTCCAGCGCTGGAAAGACAAAAAGTGGAACTGAGGAAAAAAGCCGACCCTAGGCCGGCTTTTTCTTTTCAACGAAACATTTTCCGGCTAGTGGCGGGAAAGACTCCAACGATGTTTGATAACAATCCCGTTTTTTGTGCTAAAGTAATTCAGCGAGGCGGAAACATGAATAAGTTCATGGGGATGGCTCTACAAGAAGCCCGGTTCGGAATCGCCCACGGGCATGGCGGCCCGTTTGGGGCCGTTATCGTCAAAAACGGGCAAGTCATCGGCAAAGGCCATAACCAAGTACTCAAAAACGAAGATCCGACCTGCCATGGCGAGATCATGGCCATTCACGAAGCCTGCAAGAATCTGGGTTCATTCGATCTCTCCGGCTCGGTCATCTATACGACGGGAGAGCCATGCCCCATGTGCCTCGGCGCCATTCTGTGGGCCAACATCGGGATGGTGTATTATGGCTGCAGTGTCCTCGACACCGAGAAGATCGGCTTCCGGGATGAGAAATTTTACGAAACGACAGCCCCGGGCAAAAAAGAGGGCCTCTTGCAGGAACTCGATCGGGACGAATGCCTCAAACTATACGACGAATACCTCTCGATCAATTCGAGAAAAAATTATTAAGGAGAAACTTATGCCTTCATGCCGCAATTGCCATAAAGAAATCAGCGCCTTCGACAAGGATGTTTGCCCTTTTTGCGGGACCCCACACCCCATCGATGATAACTACAAAACCAAGGACATGACGCAGTTCGTCGACCCTGTCACGGGCAACTACCAACTCTACAAGAGCAAAACCCATAAAACAGCTGGCCTACTCTGCCTTTTCCTCGGCTTTGCCGGCGTTCACTTTTTCTATTTGGAAGAACGGAAAAAAGGCTTCCTTTCCATTATCGCGACTCTTCTTCTCGTGGGAGGGGTCGGTTGCGGACTTTTCTTCCTCGTCCCTGCCTTGGCTAACGCTTGGGCCTTTTTGCTTCCCTTTGCAACCGTTTGGCTCTTTTACATCGTGTTTAGTTTCTTTCTCTTTTTCAAGGATTCCCTCAAAGACGGCAATGGGGAATTCCTGAGGTAGACCATGCAGCGTTTTTTCGCCAAAATCCTTGGCGGAGAAGCGCTTTTTTCGTCGCCTGAGGAGCACCATCTCCTCGATGTGATGAGGACGCAAGAAGGCGAACTCTTCGAAGTGGCGGACGAAGGCGCAGTCTATCTCGCCCGACTCGTTAGCCGAAACCCGCTTCGGGTCCGACTTGAATCTCGTCTTCCAGAAGACAACGAACTCCCGTCGAGCCTTTTCATCGGTTTTTCTCTTCTCAAAGGTGGCCATGACGAAACGGTGCTTCTCAAGGGAACCGAACTGGGCGTCAAGGGCTTTTTTCCGTTTGTTTCGGAGCGGACCATCATCCGCCTCGACGAAAAGGAAAAGGCCAAACGCCTCGAAAGATTCGTCAAAATCGTCGAGGAGGGTGCCAAGCAAAGCAAACGGACCCTCGTCCCGGCGGTTTTTCCGATTATCCCTTTCCAAAAGTTACTCCAGGAACCCGCGGACGTCCGAGTGATTGCTTACGAGAACGAAAAGGAAAAAATCCATTCTTTGGATGAGGCTTTCTCCGCTCTTCCTCGCGGGGGAAAACTCTTGGCTCTCGTTGGGCCTGAAGGCGGCTTTAGCCTGACGGAAGTCCTGTCTGCGAATGCCGCCGGATTTCAAAGCGTTGGTCTCGGAAAAAGGATTCTGCGGGCCGAGACCGCCTCTCTTTTCCTTGCCAGCGCGTTTTCTTTCGCGAAAGAAGGGCGCTGATCATGGGACTCTATCGCGAGACGGTTCTCCATCAACGGAAACCTCCCTTCCAGAATTCCACGGAAGCCCTCTTCTATCGAGCCAATGTCGGCATCTTGGCCGATTTCGACTGTTTTGCCCGTTACCTCAAGGCCGGCAGTTCGTTCGAAATCGTGCGAGCTAACATTTTGATCCGCGGGCTCCAGAACAAGAAGGCCATCGAACGAGCCTACAAGGAAAAACTGCTCATTGGCGAAGGCGGATTGAGTCTCACCGATTTTATGAACGGGCGCCTCTCCGAATTGCCCTATTTGGTCTTTCGCGGCCTAAAAATCTACGTTCCCGTTTTCCCGTTTTCTTTGAATGAGATGTACAGCAAGCAGTGGGCCAAACTCGCCGTCTCGCCTTATCAATCACTCCTCAAGGGTTTTGAAGCCTTGACTATCGATCCTTTCGATTACTATGGCTTTTCCATTTACGATTCGAGCTTCACGAAATTTGTGATGATCGGCCGCACGGATAAAGAGGCGGCTTTCTACGATTACGACGCGGAATGCCTCTATTTCGTGAATCACCAAGGCCGTCTTGACGCCACCTTGGCTTTATTTGACGAATTCTTGCCCTATCCCCAGAAAACCCATATGGTCCAACGGCTGAAACCGGTGGCGGAAGCTTATTTTGCCTTTGATGAGGAAAAAATGCTTTCGTCCTTGGTGGACAACCGGTTAATCTCAGGCCGTCTGATCCATAAGGCGACCCACAAGAACATCAAGCCGAAGCCGATCAAGGAAGAAATATGAAATTCTATCTCTCAAGTTTGGGCTGCAAGGTCAATTCCTACGAAATGGGCGCCCTCCGTGAAACGCTGACGCAAGAAGCCAACCAAGAAACACCCGAGGCATCGGAAGCTTCTTTGATTGTCGTCAATACCTGTTCCGTCACTTCGACCGCCGATCAGAAAAGCCGTCAACGCCTTCGGAAATTGCGCCGGGAAGCCCCCAAGGCTGTCTTGGCGGTGATGGGGTGTTGGAGTGAACTTCATGGCTCCGAAGCCCGTGAGATGGGGGCGGATATCGTCTTAGGAACCGCCCATCGGTCGAAACTTTTGGAGTATGTGCTGCAGTTCCAAGTGACTTCTTTGCCCATCGTCGATGTGATGAAATCCGTTCGCCATGAAGAATACGAGGATTTGGGCCCGATGGCCTTTGAGACCAACGCCCGCGCTTACCTCAAAATCCAAGATGGCTGCGACAATTTTTGCGCCTATTGTCTAATCCCCACCCTCCGCGGCAACAGCCGCAGTCGGGATCCGGTTTCGGTGAGAGAAGAAACCTCTCGTCTCGTTCAACATGGGTATCGCGAAATCGTCATTGCCGGGATCCACATCGGAGGCTATGGGAAGGATCTTGGCGACGGAAGCTACCGTTTGAGCCAACTCCTCCGAGACATGATTAACGACAATCCATCGCTCTTTCGTCTCCGCGTGTCTTCCATTGAGGACACGGAAATCAGCGAGGATTTCTTAACTCTTTTGAAGGAAAAAGCCGTCATCTGCGATCATTTGCACATCCCGCTCCAGTCGGGCAGTTCCTCCGTCTTACAGCGAATGAAGAGAAAATATGACACAGCCTTTTTCCTTCGCCAGTTGGATTCGATCCGCTCCGTCCGGCCAAACATCGCCATCACGACTGACGTCATCGTGGGCTTTCCGGGGGAAACCGAGGAGGAGTGGATGGAAACGCTCGCTTTTTGCGCCAAAGCCCGCTTTGCCGAAATCCACGTCTTTCCGTTCTCGGCCCGTCTCGGGACGGCCGCCGCGGCGATGGGAAATCAAATCGATCCCAAGGTTAAAGAAAGGCGTGTCCAAGAGTTACTCGCTTTGTCGAAGGATCTTCGGCGAGAGTATGAGGAACGTTTCTACGGGCAGAAACTCGAAGTGCTTTTTGAAGACTACGATCCGAAAGAGAAAATCGTCTTTGGCCATACTGGAAATTACCTTCTGGTGAAGTCGCCAAGCTCACGGCCGCGGCACGGTGAAGTGGAAGCGGTGGTCTATTCGAAGGAAAATGCCGCTGATTAAGACAAAAAACGCATTATTGGCTATATCATACTATCGAATGTTTATAGCCATTTTATGACATTGTATAACGTTTCGTTGACATAAAACGTTTTTTACCTATAATGAAGCGGTTCCCAAAAGGGAAACAGTCGGAGGATTTATAACATGGCTGTTCCATTTAGACGCACTAGCAAAACCGCTAAAAGGTTACGCCGCGGGCACTTCAAGCTCAACGTGACCGGCATGGTTACTTGCCCCCATTGCGGAGCACTCATTCAGGCTCACCACGTGTGCCCGGAATGCGGCTTCTACGCTGGCAAGGACGTTCTTCACCTTTCCAAAGAGAAGGGCGAACCTGCTAAGAAGTAACGGCTGCGACAACTAAAGGGACCCTTTGGGTCTCTTTTTTTGTAGATTTCCCTAGCGTATAGTTTAGAGTTAACTCGGAGGTTAACTTTATGCAATTCAACAAGTACTTCGATCACACTTTGCTCAAGGCCGATGCCAAAATCGCTGAAATTACCCAACTTTGCGCCGAAGCCAAGCAATACGATTTTATGTCCGTTTGCGTTAATCCTTTCTTTGTTCCCCTTTGCTCACGTCTCTTGAAGGGAACTACAGTTAGGGTTTGCACGGTTGTGGGGTTCCCCCTCGGAGCCGAGGAACCGGCCCTCATCGCCGCTTCGGCTGCTCAAGCCGTTAGAGAAGGCGCGACCGAGGTCGATATGGTTCAGAACATTTCAATGGCCAAGGAACATGACTTTGCCTTTATCGAAGCCGAAGTCCGCAAAGTGAAAGAGGCTGTCGGAAAAACCATCGTTTTGAAAGTCATTTTGGAAAACTGCTACCTGACCGAAGAAGAAATCGTCGAATCCTGCAAGGCCTGCGTCAAGGGTGGCGCTGATTTCGTCAAAACCTCGACCGGCTTTGGCAAAAGCGGAGCTAAGGCTTCGGACGTGGCGATCATGCGAAAAACCGTCGGACCTCTTATCGGTGTTAAAGCCGCTGGTGGCATTCATAGCAAAAAAGACGTCCTTGATATGATTGGGGCCGGCGCGAACCGCATCGGCTGCTCCCACAGTGTTGAGATCATGAACGAGAAATAGCCTCATAGGAAACTCAGCAATGAAGGTTCTCCTTTACTTCCAAGATAGCAAAACCATTGCCTCCAGTGGAATTGGGCATGCGGAAAACCATCAGATCACGGCATTGAAATCCGCTAATGTCGATTTTACGTTGGATCCCCTTGAAACCTTTGATGTGGCTCACATTAATACGCTTTGGCATAAGAGCCAGGTGGTTTTGAGGCGGTGCCACAAAAAAGGAATCCCCGTCATTGTTCACGGCCATAGTACCCATGAGGATTTTCGGGACTCTTTCGTCGGATGGAGGTTAATGGAACCCTTCGTTGATCGCTCGTTGGATTATATGTATCGGAACGCAGATTTCATCATCACTCCGACCCCCTATTCGAAAGGGCTCATCGAAAGCTATCCTGGGGTGAAGTGTCCCGTCGTGGCCATCAGCAACGGCATCGATATGCCGCTGTATGCTCCGAGTGAAGAAGCAAAGCGCCTCTTTCGGGAAACCTACAACATTAAGGAAGGCGAGAAATTCGTTATGGGCGTGGGCTTTCCTTTCAAGCGGAAAGGCCTCGATGATTTCTTCGCTGTGGCGAGAAAAATGCCGTCTGTTAAGTTTCTGTGGTTTGGCCATTTGCCTTCCATAGCCATCAGTCCTTACATCAAAAAAGCCATCCGCCATCGGCCCCCCAATGCCATCATGGCGGGTTACGCCAAAGGGGCCTTGATTCGCGGGGCTTTCCAATCAGCAGCCGTTTTCTTTTTCCCATCAAACGAAGAGACAGAAGGTATTGTGGTTTTAGAGGCCCTAGCGAGTCGGACTCCTCTTGTCCTGAGAGACATTGGCGTTTACCAACCCTGGTTACATGACGGAATTGACTGCCACCTTGCCAAAGACAATGAGGGTTTTGTTGCTCAAATCCGTTCCCTCCTTGAAAAGGGCGAGGACCCCAAAATCCTTGATGAAGGATACCGGGTGGCCGAAGAACGGGACCTTCGAAAAATTGGGCCCCAACTTAAAGCCGTCTATGAAGGGGTTTTGCAAAGCAAACAATCTTTAAAATAGGAAAGCTCGGTTAGCCGTCTCCTCCCAAACTGTGCCTTTGATCGGCAGGGGGAGTTTTTTGTTCTTTAGGAGTTTGAAGTGTTTTCCCACGGTTCGTTTATTAATTGTCGAATTAGCGCCGGCCTTCTTGTCGAGGTATTCGTCAAAAAGAAGCGACATTGACATGGCATCCAAATGTTTGAAGTATATATCCAGTATTTTCTTAGTAGTGAACTTCTCAAGGAATAATCGAAACATTGCAAACAAAATCACATGATGGATTGCGCGGTCTTTTCTTTTGATTGTTGTGTTAGAACTGGGGTTTCCTTTGCGGTAAAAATAGAGGGGATCTTTGATGACGGCAACCTTTTCGCAATGGGCGATGAAAGTAAAATTGACCGCGGCATCCTCAAACATATCTTGGGGCTCATTGAGGGTGATAATCGGACGGCTGTTGAGCACCGACCGTTTGTACATTTTGGTCCAAAGAAAACCTCGGATCCGCCGATCGGCCAGATACTCGGAAACCGCCTGTTCTCGGGTTAGGACTTTTTGCAGGACGAACAGATTGTTGTGTTTTTCCTCGGCTCCGTCATCTTTGCTGCGCAAAACCTTAAAAGAGCAATTCACGCAGTCGGCTCCAGTTTGCCTCATCGCATCGACAAAGGTTCTTAAGGCGCCGGTGGACAAGACATCGTCCGCGTCGGCAAAAGCTATATACTCACCTTGAGCTTTGGAAATGGCTTTGAGACGACTCCGACCAAGCCCTAACTTCGGTTCGTTCTGAATGATGCGAAAATTTTGGTGGGTTTTGGCAAAAGACGTGGCGATTTCAACGGTTTGATCAGTTGAGGGATCAATTATAACGATGACTTCATAACTCTCTTTGAAATCCTGAGCCGCAAAAGAAGAAAGAGCCTCCAGCAAATACCTTTCGGAGTTGAAAGCTGGAACGATGAGGGAAACTACCGGGTCTTTCATAGATAGAGTGATGATACCATTCTTCCTCGGGCCTCTATAGAGAAACTTGGTTTCTTGCTTGCATTATGCGTTGCGAGCGGTAAAATAAACCCGCTGTATAAGCGAAAAGAGGTGATTACCATGGCCGTCAAAACCGTCATTCATGAAGGTGAAACCCTTGATGACGCCCTCCGTCGCTTTAAGCGCAGTGTTAACAAGAGCGGTGTCCTTATGGAAAGCCGCAAGCGCGAGTTCTACCTCAAGACCGGACTGAAGAGGAAGATGAAATCCGAATTAGCCCGCCGCAAAAAGTGGTAATTCCTGAATCGTGATTAACCCTGGACCTCTGTCCGGGGTTTTCTTTTTCCTGAGTACGTTTTCAACGCCGCCCTCTATTCTTTGGTGTGAGAACTACTATTGTCCGACAAGCGGGTCGCGAAGGATGCGGCCTCGCCGCCTTAAAAACCTTGTTAATTTTCCTCAGTCACGATCGCAATTATCGCTATTTGACGATTGAGGGGCACCCTCCCTATTCGTTGGAGACTTTGACCCGAGCGGCGGCCGAGGAAGGTTTGATTATCGAGTTCCGTCGGGCCGTCTGTTCTTCTTCCATCCGGCAAGCCGATGTTTTTCCTTTGCTGGTGCTCACCAAAACCCAAAAAGGTAATGGACATCTGCTCCTTGTCACCAAAATCAATCAGAAAGGTCTTGTGACCTTGGATCCCGCAGCGGGCCGACGAACTATCAAAATCCAAGATTTTGAAGAGATATGGACCGGAATCTTTGGGCAGGTGTTGTCTTACAAGCCACAAAAGGCTCGTTGGCGAAGGAAAAAAATCCTCCCAATTAGATCACTCGTTGCCGGGATAGTTCTGGAGTTTCTGTCGAACGCGGCGCTTCTTTTCGGTTTCTATTTCCTTAACGGTAGCGGGTCGTTTTACTGCCCGATTTCCTGCTTCTTCGTTTTTGCTCTGACGATGATCCTTCGTCGTTTTCTTTCGACCCGTACCCTCAAAAAGTTTGATCAACGATGGTTAGGAGCAACGTTTGACAAGAACGTTCGGCGCTTCCGGGAGAACTACGAACGCTTTAATTCCTATAAAAGTGACCTTTTCGCCTCGCCCATCCAGTTTTTCTCCTCTTTGTTTCTTTTGCTTGCCCTCGGTTTTCTCCTCGGGACCAATAACCCGGCTTTTTTCTTGGCCCTCGCTGGGGTCGGTGTTTTTCAAGGGCTCTGGGTTTTTCTTCTGGCCGGGAGTCTCAAGAGAAAACGCCGTCGCCTAACGATAACGGAGGAATCACTCTTTTCGATTCCTTTGTCACATCCAGAGGCTTCCGCGGCTTTGAGTTCGTTAGGAAAAGCGACTTATCGGATAGCTGATGAAATCGGCTATTCAAAAATCGTTTTCTATGCCTTTTGCTTGGCTTTGACCTTTCTTTGCTTCGTCGGCCAGCCTGTCGTTTCTCTGAACTTTTACCTTTTCCATTTTTTCGGGGTATTGGCCGGAGGGGAAGCGTTCGAAAAAATGTTCCTTTTCTTGTTCAGCCAACCTAGTCGGGAAGAGGACGAGGAATATTTCCGGGAATATTTGGCCAAAGACAACGATAGTTAATGGTTTTCAAGGTTATGAAGTGATAAAGTTTATAAGCCATGGAAGTCAGTTTTGAAAACCCTTTTGAAGCCCAATACGATTACCTCGGAGAAAGGTATTCAGCCTTGGCGAAAACGGCCTTCTCTTTACTTGGGGTTTCGGTCAATTACGAAATCGACGTTTCATTAGTGGATGACGAAACTATTCATACCATCAATCGCGATTACCGGAAAATTGATCGGATCACGGACGTCATCAGTTTTGCCTTTAACGATGACAAGGATCCCAAAGACCAAATAAATGACCCCACGGTCGAGCGAATGCTTGGGGAAATACTCATCTGTTTGCCACAGGCCAAAAGGCAGGCCGCGGAGATTGGAAACACTCTCGATAGAGAGCTGTCATTCCTCTTCGTTCACGGACTCCTCCATTTGCTTGGGTACGACCACATGCGGAAAGAAGACGAGAACATCATGTTCCCGCTTCAAGATAAAATATTGGAAAGGACTGGGACCAACAATGGATAAAACCCAATTGATCGAGTGCGCTAAGGAGGCCAGGAAACTTTCGTATTCCCCTTATTCTCATTTCGCAGTGGGGGCGGCGGTTCTGTGCTCGGATGGTTCCGTTTATCCGGGAGCCAATATTGAAAATTCCTCCTATCCGCTCTGTCTCTGTGCTGAACGGAACGCCATCTACAATGCGATGATGGACGGGAAAACACGCGACGATTTCGTCGCTTTTGCCCTCATAGCCGACACCACCGAGCCTTGTTCTCCGTGCGGAGCTTGCCGCCAGGTCCTTAGCGAACTTTACCCCGACGACAAACCTATCTATATGGCCAATCTCAAGGGTGACATCAAAGAAACCAATACCCGCGAGCTTTTGCCGTTCGCCTTTTCGGGAGATGATTTATGAAGAGCGGTTTCGTAGCCATCATGGGCCGGCCGAACGCCGGCAAAAGCACTTTGGTGAATGCCTTGCTTTCCAAAACCGTTTCGATTGTGAGTGCTCGCGCCCAAACGACACGCGAGGCTATCATGGGAATCCTTAACGAGAAAGACAAACAAATCGTTTTCATCGATACGCCGGGGCTGTTCGTGCCCAAAGAGGCCCTCGACAAAGTGATGGTTGCCAGCGCGCGAGAAAGCGCCAAAGGCGTTGACGCGGTGGCCTATTTGGTGGATGGTTCAGCGGAGTCTCTCACCGAAGACGATGCCTTAATTGCCTCCCTAAAAGTCTCCTGCCCTCTTTTCATTTGTTTGAACAAAATCGATTTGATCACCGCCCCGGTCGGCGAAGCAGCCATTCAGCACTTCAAAGAGAAATTCCCCTCGGCTCAAGTCCTGCCGATGTCGGCTTTGACGAATTTTGGCCTCAAGGAACTCAAAAACGGGCTTTTGGCCGTCCTCAAGGACGGACCCCAGTATTTCCCGTCCGATTCGCTAACTGACAAAGACAAGCCCTTCCAGGTGAAAGAGGCCATCCGGCTCGAATTGCTTCGCTTTTTGGATGCGGAAGTTCCTCATCAATGCGCCGTGGTGGTAAATTCTTTAAAAGAAAAAGACCAGCACCTGAAGATCGAGGCGACCGTCTTTTGCGAAAAGAAAAGCCAAGTTGGCATCATTGTCGGCAAAGGCGGCGAGATGATCAAACGCATTTCGATGTCGGCTCGCCATAATCTCGAATCTCAACTCCACGAGCACGTCACCTTGGTGGTCGAAGTGCGCTTTCTGGAGGGTTGGCGGAATGACCCTTCCAAACTGGCCACCTTCGGTTATGGGAAGGTCGATGACTCTAACTGATTACGACGGTTACGTAATTCGAACGGTCAATTATCGCGAAAGCGATCAGATGATCACTTTTTTAACTCCAAATGGCCTGATTTCTTTTTTGGCCCATGGAATCAATAAGCCCACGAGCAAGAACGCGGCCTCCTGCCGCCTTTTGTCACATTCAAAAGTCTCCCTCTCCGAAGGAAAAGTTGGTTTTCTGAGCCTTTCCGAAGGCATTTGTTTGGCCCCAATTCCCGAAAAAGAGGATCTCACGACGATGGCCGGTTTGACCTTTTTGGCCGAATTAAGCGCCCAAGTACTCCAGGTCGAGGATTCTTCCAAGGCCTATCCCTGGCTGGAAGCGGCCGTGGAGGCGATCAGGGCTGGCTTTGACCCCCTGACTGCTTGCTTAATCTATTTTGCCCGCGTGCTGCAGATCAGCGGTTTCGGGCTCAATGTCGATGAATGCGTCTATTGTGGGAAGAAAAAGGATATCGTGGGAATCACCTATCAAGACGGTGGCTTCATTTGCCGCCATTGCCTTAGCGACTCAAGCACCGAAGCAAAACCACGGGAGCTTAACATCATTCGTTATTCCTTCCGCTGTGGCCTCGAAGATTTTCGGCGCGTATCTTTCACGAAAGAAGAGTGTTGCAAGTTATTAGGGAAATTCTCCGACTATCTGAATAATTTGACCGGAGTAAAGCTAAAAAGTCTTTCTATCATTCAAAAGCTTTGAAAAATACCCCTAAAGTGGGTTGACATATTTGTTGCTTCAACTAAAATACGTTAGCAGCTTCTCACGAAGGGAAGCGTTTTATTTCTTGAAGGAGCCTCAATACATGGCCAACAAATTTCCGTTCGACAAGATCGTTTCGCATCTGCAAACGGTCGGTTACGTTTTCCCAGGATCACAAATCTATGGTGGTCTTTCAAACTCGTGGGATTACGGCCCTTTAGGCGCGGAACTCAAGCGAAATATCCGTTCGATGTGGTGGAAGAGATTCGTCCAAGAGTCACCAACTAACGTCGGATTAGACGCCGCCATACTTATGAATCCTCGTGTGTGGGAAGCGACCGGCCACGTTTCGACTTTTAACGACCCCATGGTCGATTGCAAAGCCTGCAAGGCCCGCCATCGTGCCGACGACTTGATTAAAGGCCAATATCCAAACGAAGACGTGGACAACATGACTTTCGAAGACATGGATAAGTTTATGACAACCCACAAAATGGTATGCCCGGTTTGCGGAAAGAGCGACTTTACCCCCATCCGCAAATTTAACATGATGTTCAAAACCCACATAGGGGTAACCGAAGACACTGCCAACACGGTATACCTACGGCCGGAAACCGCCCAAGGCGTTTTCGTGAACTTCAAAAACGTCCAACGCGCCATGCGAAAGAAGCTTCCTTTTGGTGTTTGCAATGCCGGCAAAGCCTTCCGAAACGAGATTACTCCGGGCAATTTCACTTTCCGGACGCGTGAATTCGAACAGATGGAAATGGAATTCTTCTGCAAGCCGGGATCGGATCTGGAATGGTTCAAGTATTGGAAGGAATATTGCCTGAAGTTCGTCGAGAGTCTCGGCGCCAAAGCCGATAATCTCCGTTTCCGCGACCATGAGCCGGCGGAACTGGCCTTTTATAGCAAAGCAACCACCGATGTCGAATATAACTTCCCGACCATTGGCTGGGGCGAAATCCTCGGCGTGGCCGATCGAACCGACTACGATTTGAAACGTCATCAAGAGTACAGCAAAGAGGATATGACATATTTCGATCCGGAAACCAACGAAAAGTATCTTCCTTTCGTCATTGAGCCCTCGATGGGTCTCGACCGTCTCATGCTCATGACTTTGATGGATTCCTACGATGAAGAAACCCTTGCTGAAGGGGACACCCGCGTCGTTATGCATCTCCTTCCGTCTTTGGCCCCCTACAAAATGGCAGTCTTGCCACTAAGCAAAAAGCTCGAGGATAAGGCGAATGAGGTCCTGGCCATTCTTAACCAGCACTTCCTTTGCACTACCGATTCCACGGGATCGATCGGCAAGCGCTATCGCCGCCAAGACGAGATCGGTACTCCGTTCTGTGTAACCGTTGACTTCGACACTGCCAACGACCAATCGGTCACGGTTCGCGATCGGGACACGATGAAACAGATCCGTCTTCCAATTACCGAACTTGTCAATTATTTCCGCGTGAAATGCTTTTATTGATTAGTAAATATCAAGTTGTAAATTAGTCGTTTATATTACGAAGTAATATCCAGGAGGAATAGATGTACCAACAGGAATTGATAGATGCCATTCTAAAATCGGCGGATATCCTCACCATCATTTCCTCATACATCCCCGTCCAAAAGAAGGGGCGTAGCTATGTGGCCTTGTGCCCCTTTCACGACGACAAGCACCCTTCGCTCAACATAAGCAAAGAGAAGCAGATCTTTAAGTGCTTTTCCTGTGGGACCGGCGGCAACGCGATCACCTTCGTCGAGAAATACGAAAAGATTTCTTTTGATGAAGCCGTTCGTAAAGTCGCCGACATGATCAATTTCCACGATAATCGTCTGGAAAAGGAAGCCTACCACCCCCGGGTCGACGAATCGCTAGTGCCTCTCTATGCGTGCATCGATGACTTAGGAAAGTACTACCAGTACTCGCTAAACATTGAAGAGGGAAGGGTTGCCGCCGATTATCTTTCGGCTCGTCATATCAGCGCCGATCAAATCGCGAAATACGCCCTCGGATATTCGCCTGTGGATGGCAAGAAGACCATTCAGTTTCTTCAAGCCAAGGGGCACTCTCTCAAAACCATCGAAGATATCGGCATCTCCCTCGCCAAAATCGAGGGCATGTCCGACAGTAACGCCGGCCGTCTCATCTTCACGCTCAAAAACCCCGACGGACAGGTAGTGGGCTTTTCCGCTCGCCGCTTGAAGGATGACGGGTCGAGCAAGTACGTCAATTCTCCGGAAACGAAGATCTTCCAAAAGGGCAAGAACCTCTATAACTACGACGTTGCAAAACGGACCGCCCATCATGACGGGTACGTCTACGTTCTCGAAGGTTTCATGGACGTTATGGCCCTCGACAAAGCGGGCATTTCCTCAGTCGTTGCCTTGATGGGAACCAATTTGTCCAGTGACCAAATCACCTTGCTTCGAAGGCTTAACTGCGAAGTGCGTCTCTGCCTCGATGGCGACGCCGCCGGGCAAGAGGGCATGATGAGAATGGTCCTTCTACTTAATAAAGCCGGACTTCCCTTCCGCCTGGTCTCCAATCCTGGCGATCTCCGCGATCCTGATGACATTCTCCAAGAGAGCGGTCCCAACGCTTTAGCGGAGAGCATGAACCATCTAGTCGACGCATTCGACTTCCAGATCGATTACTACTCGAACGTCAAAAAGCTTCAAACGCCTGAAGAACGGCGGAAGGTCATGATGTACTTCATCCCCTTCCTAAGGAACGTTCCACCAGGACTGGATCGCGATAACTACATCGTGAAACTCTCCCGAGCCACGTTATACGAGGAAAAGGCCATTCGCGACCAGGTCAACAGCGAACCGGCCAACGACATGTCGCTCGATGAAATCAGTTTCACCGGGCAAATCGACTCTGAACGGCTTCATCCGGAAAAACGATTCGTCCGTCGACTCTTCTTGGCTGAACGAGAAGCCCTCTTCTATATGCTAGAAAACGTCGATGCTGTCGACTACTTCAACAAATCGATCGACTCGTTCTACACCGATACCTACAACGAGATTGCCAACTACGTTCGGGAATACGTCGACAAGCGGAACGAAGCGGTGAACGTCTCCTCCCTCATCAGCGACATTGCGAACAGCGACTCGCCAAACCTCGATGAACTCGAGGCTGAAATCACGAAAGTGGCCGAAGACAATTACCATCCCCCTTACAACCCAAGGTCGATGCCCGATTGCGCGAAGGCCATCGCCGAAGAAAAGAGCCGATTGTCCGACAACGCCGAGACGCAGAAAGCTCTTCAAGGAAAATCCGACGAAGAGAAAGCTCTCATCATCAAGAACTACGCCGAGCGACGAGAAAAGCGTCGTTCCGACAAGAAATCCAACTAAGTGAAGGAAAAAGCACATGGAAAAGAAAGAAAAAAAGGTCGTCAAAGCCGTCGCAACCAAAGTAACTCCGAAAAGCCCCGAGAACAAAGCTGACAAAGTGACGAAGGCAAAAGTTCTTGAGAAAAAGGGAGCCGTAAAGGCCGACGCCAAGGCCAAGACCTCCTCTAATAAAGCAGAGAACGTCGATATCGACTCGACCTTGCTCGCCAGCGAGGAAGAGGGCGATCAACTTGATGAAGGCACTATTAAGAGCATCGAAAACATCAAAAAGGATTTCCTGAAGAAAGGGAAAGCTGATGGTTTCATCGAGCAAGATGACGTCATGGACGCCACGAGCAAACTCGATCTTAACGACGACGAGCTCGAAAGCCTCATCGATTATTTCCGGGAGAACAAAATCAAAGTCATTTCCGACGACGATGAAGGTTCCCTTGACGACGAAGAGGTAGACGCGACCAAGATCGCCTCAGCCGAAAAGGAAATAACCGAGGACGAGGTCGAAGTCGATGTGGTGGACGAAACCGAAAAAGAAGAAGTGGCAACCATCGACGATTTCTCCAAGATCCAGAGCGGCGAAGTCAAAGTCAACGACTCCGTCAAGATGTACCTGAAAGAGATCGGCAAGGTCAATCTCCTTTCGGCCAAAGAAGAAACCGAACTCGCCAAGCGGATCGCTCAAGGCGACCAAGACGCGAAAAACCAACTCATTACCGCGAACCTACGCCTTGTCATCTCCATCGCCAAACACTATGTGGGTCGTGGCATGCATTTCTTGGATCTCATTCAGGAAGGCAACATGGGGCTTATCAAAGCCGTTGAGAAGTTCGACTACACCAAAGGATTCAAGTTCTCGACATACGCCACGTGGTGGATCCGACAAGCCATCACCCGCGCCATCGCCGACCAGGCCCGGACCATCCGCATCCCCGTCCATATGGTCGAAACCATTAACAAGATGACCCGCGTCCAGCGCCAGCTCGTCCAAGAGCTGGGCCGGGATCCGACGGCCGAGGAAATCTCTACCAAAATGGAAGGCGTTCTGAGTCCGGAGCGGATCCGCGAGATCCAGCGCATCGCCCTCGAGCCGGTTTCTCTCGAAACCCCGATTGGCGAGGAAGACGACAGTCACCTCGGCGATTTCATTGAAGACAAAGAGGCTCAAAGCCCCGAGGAATACACGACCAAGTCACTTCTCAAGGACGAGCTCTACGAAATCATGAAAGACCTGACTGACCGCGAAGAAAGGGTTCTTCGCCTCCGCTACGGCCTTGATGACAATCGCCCGAGAACCCTTGAGGAAGTCGGCAAGGAATTCGGCGTCACTCGCGAGCGCATTCGTCAAATCGAAGCCAAGGCCATCCGCAAGCTTCGCCACCCTACGAGAGCGAAGAAGCTCGGCGATTACCGCGATGCTCTCTACGCTTCTGGGCCCGACACTCATTCTAAGTAGGAGAACGAGAAACCATGCGGGAGCGAAAAGCGAAAGTGCCATTCGCCGAAGCCGAGGATTTTTTCCTCGCTGAGGCGAAAGAACAAGGCTCTCTCCAGCAAAATGAAATACTCGACAAGGCCGATGAATTTGACCTTTCGGAAGAAGAATACGAACGCTTAGTGAACGATTTGACATCCCATGGCGTTTCCATCAAAGACGACGAGCTTTCACGTTCTGGGAGCGCTCCTGATGGCGTTTCGAGTGCCGATCCATTACGACTTTATCTCGTCCAAATGGGTAAGTACCCTTTGCTCAACAAAGAGGAAGAGATTGCTTTGGCCAAACGCATCGCGGAAGGCGACCAAGAGGCCAAAAATGCCCTCATCAACGCCAACCTCCGACTAGTCGTTTCCGTTGCCAAACATTACGCCAACAAAAATCTTCCTTTAGCCGACCTTATTCAAGAAGGCAACATCGGCCTAACCCGGGCGGCCGAAAAATTCGATTATACCAAGGGCTTCAAATTTTCGACCTACGCCACTTGGTGGATCAAACAGGCGGTCAGCCGAGCCATCGCCGACCAATCGCGCAACATCCGTCTTCCCGTCCATGTGGTTGAATGCATCCGGAAGATTAACAACGTCAGACGCGAATTGCTGCAAAGCCTTGGCCGCGATCCCACCGATGAAGAGGTGGCCAAAGCCCTTCCCGGTTTTACCGAAAATGACGTCGCTTATTACGCAACCCTGCCTCTCGATACCGTTTCTCTCGATGCCCCAGTCGGGGACGAGGATTCTAGCGAGGTCGGGGATTTCGTCAAAACCGAGGGAGACGAAGAAGAGGTTACGGAGGGTCTGGAAGACGAGGATCGCAACAACCTCATTCGCCAAGGCCTTAAGCAACTTAATCAACGGGAGCAAGAGATCATCATCCTTCTATACGGGCTCGATGACGGCGAATCCAAATCCCTCGAGGAAGTGGGTAAGAAATACTCCCTTTCCCGCGAACGGATTCGCCAGATTCGCGATGCCGCCCTCGCAAAAATGCGCAAGAGGCTCCAATAATGTTGAGCGCACGGCTCGAAACCATCGTTTCCCTGATACCTTTGGGGGCTTCCGTCGCGGATGTGGGGAGCGATCACGCCTCCGTTCCACTCCGCTTGCTCGCCGAGCAATCGGTGGCTTTCGTTCAGGGCATTGAGAACAAACCTGGGCCTTTCAAAGTGATGAAAACGGCTCTCGAAAAAGCCCACCCCAGCGGCTCTTATAGCCTTTCGCTCTCCGATGGTCTTTCGAAAGCCGATCCCCGCGTGGACACGGCGGTTTTGGCCGGCCTTGGCGGAAAACTGATCGCGACGATTCTTCAGCGGGACTTGCCAGTTCATCCTGGCATTAGGACCATCATCGTCGACCCCCATTCGGAACGTCCCTTTTCTTATCGTGCCCTGATGGAGCTTGGCTTTCGAGAAGAGGCCTCACGGTCCCTTTATGAGGAGGGGCATTACTACGAGGTTTCTCGCTGGGTTAAGTCGCCGACCCTCTCTACCTATAGCGACGTTCAACTAGAATTCGGTCCCGTGGCCCTTCGGGAGAAGCCATACCCGTGGCGCAAATATTGGGAAAGCGAAATCGTCAGGCTCCAAGGCATTATTAGTTCTCTAAGCGACAACCAGGAAACGAAAAAAGAAGCTTTAATTCACCAAATCAAGCACATCGAAGAGGCTTTGCAATGAAGACAACGGTTCTCCTCCGAAAACTGGCCGCCTTTTATCCGACTCGCCTGCGTGAGCCCGGGGATTTCGGTGGTCTCATGTGCGGAAAACTTCCCGAAGCGGTAGAAACGATCCTTCTTTGCCTCGATTACGACGACGAGGTGTATCCCGAGGCCCTCAAACTCCATCCAGATTTGATTATTACCCATCATCCTTTTGTTTTCGGAACGCGCCACGCCGTGCTTTCGACGGATCCCATTAAGAAAGATCTTTATGAGAGAACCGAAAAAGCTGGTTTGGCCGTTTATAGTTTTCACACCAATTTTGATACGGGAACCCCAGGCATGAACGACGCTTTGGCCGAACGGCTAGGGCTCCTCGACGTGGGAGCCCTTGAAGGTTGCCCTATGGCTCGTGGCGGGCGGCTTCCGATGAAACTTCCCATCCGCGATTTCGCCTTGTACGCCAAAAAGAAACTCGGTGTAAGTTACGGTCTGCTGCTTCCGTACGGAAAACCCTTGGTCGAGAGAATCGCCATCATCGGGGGCGGAGGTTGGCGAAGCGCCGAAGTGGCCCAAACTTTGGGTTACGACATTTTCGTTTCGGGTGATATTCCACATCACGGGCGTCGGGAAATCATCCTTCGACATTTCAATTACCTCGATCTGCCCCACGAAATAGAACGGATCTTTATGCCCCGAATGAAAGGGACTCTTCTCAACATAGATTCCACCTTACGGATTGAAATCATCGACCACGAAAAACTGCCTGAGGTTATTTGAAGATTTTCAACCAAATGCTTTTATTAGAGCGCTTGGAGATACGAAAGGGCCTCGAAATAAGTCCGGGGATCCGTAGAAGCACCGCTCGCAAGAGCGGCCTTTTTGTGTGAAGAGAGGTCCTTGGTCGTCAGTTCGTTTTTGTCGAGAACCCGGAGAACGGTTGCCGAAGGATGGGTCTGTTTCGCTAAGGCGGCCAAACGGAGAGTGTTATTGCTTCGTTCGCTGCCCAAGATGACGAAAATGTCAATACTCTGGGGGGCTTTTGCTATTGAGGACTGCCTTTTGATCGTCGAAGGGCACCGACCACCAGCGTAAACTGCATCAGGGAAACGGGAAACAATGTCGGCAAAAGCTTCTTGAGACTCACTTTCGTCCATGGTTGTTTGGACAACGACGTAGGGCCGATTTCCTGAAATACCCAAATAGGATGGTTGGAGATCGGATCCACCTTTCTCATATAGATAAACGTTCTGACTCAAAGACAAAGCGGCTTCGCATTCGAGATGACCTTTTTCTCCGATATAAATGACGGGGGAACCTTTGCCTAGAGCTGCCAGCATTCGCTCCATATTGGCTTTGACAAAAGGACAGGTCGAATCGATGGTACGGAGACTTTTGGTTTGGGCTAACGAATCGAGTTTTGGATCGTGACCATGAGCGGAAAACAAAAGTTTTGACCCATTGGGGATGGACCGAAGAAGGTTTGCGAGCGAATCGGTTCTTTCGTCGAGAGAAATGAGTCCTCGCTTGCGCAGCGAGGCGATGACCTTTTCGTTATGAACGACGAGACCTAGGGCGTACACGGGATCGGTACCGGAAAGGGACTTCTCGGCGAGTTCATAAGCGCGGCTGACGCCCTCGCAGAAACCGTGAGGTTCTAAGGCCAAAACTTCCATGAACCCACTATAGCGCGAAAAGAATGCCAAAGATAAGCGATTTTCTATATAATAATGCGGTATGGCATCATTTAGTGCGTTTAACCTTTCACCGACGATGGTTCTAGCCCTCCGAAAGATGGGCTACGTCGAGCCTTCTTCCGTTCAGACTGCCGTTATTCCGAAAGCCCTTCGCGGGGTTTCTTTGCTCGCTCAGAGCGCGACCGGAAGCGGAAAAACCCACGCTTTCCTAATTCCCCTCATCGAAAAAACCGACATGTCTCTCTCACGGCTCCAATCCATCGTGATCGCCCCGACGAGAGAACTCGCTCGTCAGACTTACGATTTCGCGAGAGAATTTCAGCGTTTCTTCCCGAAATTCAAAGTCCGGTTGCTCACCAGCGAAAACGAAGTAAGCCAAAGTGCCGAAGGTCTTTCGGAAGCGCCCCAAATGGTGGTCGGGACGCCGGGGCGTCTCAAAGATATTCTTGCCGATAAGCACCTCCTCAATCTCCAAGGACTGCGTTCTATAATCCTTGATGAAGCTGACATGCTCTTGGATTTGGGCTATTTCGAGGATATCGAAACGCTCTTTTCCATGGTCAAAGATCCGCAAACCATGGTCTTCAGTGCCACACTTAAACAAAACCTTCGCGACGAACTCCATAAATTCGTCAAAAGCGACTTCGAGTTCGAGGGCGAAAAAACGGAAACAGCCGCCCAAGTTCGCCATCACCTTGTCGACATCAAGCATGCCGATCCTCTAGAAGCACTGGTGGATTTTTTGAACGTTCGGAAACCCTATCTTTGCCTCGTGTTTGCCTCAACCAAAGAAGTTGTGGAGAAATGCTTTGCCAAACTTCAGGATAGCGGAATTGATGCCGTCTTCTTCACGGGCGGACTCGGCGATCGGGCCCGTCGGAAGGCCATTCGCCTAATCAAAGACAACAAATATCAAGTCATCGTCGCGAGCGACCTTTTGGCTCGTGGCATCGACATTGAAGACGTCTCGGATGTCGTTTCGCTAGATTTGCCTGCCGAACAAGAGTTTTATTTCCATCGCGCTGGTCGAACCGGCCGCTTTGGGAAAGACGGCGACAGTTGGGTCTTTTATGACGATGACCACGAGGAACGGGTGAAGAAGCTTCTCGAAGCGGGCACCCAGTTCGATTACCTCATTTTGAGAAAAGGAGTCCTTGTCGAGGATCCCGTGGGTTTGGCCCCTAAACGGAAACTATCGATGAAAAAGGCCTTCGTTAACGAAAACGAACTGAAAGAAATCAAAATCGCGAAAGCCGAAACCCGTCCCGGCAAAGTCAAACCGGCCTATAAGAAGAAACGGAAATGGGCGATCGACAAAGTGAAACGCAAATACCGCCGCAAAGCCATCCAGAAAAAGGTACGCGAGGAAATCGCTCGCGAACATAAGCAAGGCGAAATCTGGAAAAACCGCGGTGGTGGAGATGGGAGAAAGTAAGTTTCTCCTAGGCTCTCATCTTCCGCTGACCGCTCCCGGCTTCTATTTGGAAACTTGCCAAAAGGCGGCGGCTTTTGGTGAAAACACTTTTATGTTCTATACGGGCGCCCCGCAAAACACCCGTCGAGCCCCTTTAAGCCAACTTCGCATTGCTGAGGGCCGCGCGTTTCTTAAGGAAAACGGTTTCGACGAGAGCAAAATAGTCGTCAACGCCCCCTATATCATCAATCTCGCTAACGTTGCCGATCCGCGGGTCCGCTCCTTGGCCCTGTCCTTTTTGGGGGAGGAAATACGAAGAGTTGACGGATTCGGATTTCGCTTTTGGTCTTGCATCCCGGTTCGGCCGTAACATGTACCAGAGAGGAAGGCCTCGAAAATGTGGCCTTGGCTCTCAACGAAATTCTATCGCAAGACGACACAAACGTGAAGATTTGCCTCGAAACCATGGCCGGAAAAGGCCATGAACTAGGTCGGAGCTTCGAGGAATTGTCCGCCATTATCGAGAGAGTCGAAAAGAAGGACCGCATCGGTGTGTGCCTTGATACTTGCCACCTTAACGATGCTGGATACGACGTCCGGGATATCAAAGGTCTTCTACAAAAATTCGACGCAATTATCGGGTTGTCGCGCCTTAAAGTCATTCATCTTAACGATTCAAAGAACGAAAGAGGTTCTCACAAGGATCGGCATGAGAACATTGGGCTCGGAACGATCGGGTTTGAGACCCTTGAACAATGGGTCCGGGAACCGCGGCTAACCGTCATCCCAAAAATCCTTGAAACGCCGGCCGTCGGTGACCTTTTACCGTACAAAAAAGAAATCGAGATGCTTCGAGGCGATTCTTTCGATTGCAAGTGGCGCGATGACCTTCTATAAACGATCAATCTCTTTTATCAGTTCGTCATAGACTTCGGCTTCGGAAACGGTCTTCAGGACCTTTCCTTTTTTGAAAAGGACCCAGACCCCTTTTCCACCAGCCACGCCCAAATCGGCATGTTTGGCTTCCCCGGGGCCATTGACAACACAACCCATTACGGCGATCGTCTTGTTCACATGATGATCTTCGACATATTCTTTGATCCGGTTGGCCAACGGAACGAGATTGACTTCCGTTCTTCCGCAAGTCGGACAGCTGATGAAAGTCGGATAGTCTTCTTTTAACCCCAAATCGTGAAGAAGGCGGTTACCGGCTCGTACTTCCTCCTCGGGTTCGTCGCTTAGCGAAATGCGGATCGTGTCGCCGATCCCCTCGAGAAGTAGCGGAGCCAAACCTGCGGCTGAGCGGATTAGGCCGATGTCTTTAGGACCTGCTTCAGTAATCCCCAAATGCAGCGGGTAGGGGAAACGTTTCGAGGCTAGACGATAGGCGGCAATGGTTTCAAGGACATTGGACCCTTTTAGAGAGAGAACGATATCAAAAAAACCCATTTTCTCAAGGATTTCGACATGTTTGGCGCAACTATCGACGAGATATTCGGCCTTGATGGGGCCAAAGCCGTCATAAACAGCTTTGTCGAGAGATCCTGAATTAACGCCAATCCGAATGGGGGCATGATGTAATTTGGCCGCATCAACAACTTGCTGAATTCGATCTAAGGAACCGATGTTTCCTGGATTAATGCGGATGGCATCCGCGCCAGCTTCAAGCGAAGCCAAAGCCAAACGATAATCAATATGAATGTCCGCGACCAAAGGAATCGAAATGCGTTTCTTGATTTCGGCGATGGCGGCGGCGTCAGCAAAATCCAGAACGGAAACCCGCATAATCTCGGCGCCCAAGGCGGCACAACGGTTGATTTGGTCGGAAACTTCTTGGACTTTTTCGGTTTTGATATTGCACATGCTCTGGACGAGGATGTGGTTCTGACCGCCGAGCTTTTTATTGCCTATGGCGACACTTCGTGTCGATTCTCTTGGGTTCATCTTGGTGATATTTTACCCGATTCAGGGCGAAACTTGTAGATAATCCCATGCATCTATGCTAGAGTTACAACCGCAAAAAGAAAGAGAGTGACTTAATATGGCAACTTCAAAACGCGATAACATCATCATGAAGTGCAGCGTCTGTGGCG
>Ga0183099_1000655_pt1 | contig 23292 bp, 22 predicted proteins | sample Biomet1_FD_127788 | JGI IMG/M metagenome (GOLD analysis project Ga0183099, IMG submission 127788) | Microbial communities from bioreactor (seeded with anoxic lake sediment) at LBNL, California, USA - Biofuel metagenome 1 | ecosystem: Engineered > Bioreactor > Anaerobic > Unclassified ...
AGCTAAACTGGCTGGCGGTGTTGCGGTAATCAAAGTCGGTGCCACCACCGAAGTTGAAATGAAAGAGAAAAAAGCCCGCGTTGAAGATGCTCTGCACGCGACCCGCGCAGCAGTAGAAGAAGGCGTGGTTGCTGGTGGTGGTGTGGCACTGGTTCGTGCTGCCGCTAAACTGGCTGATCTGAAAGGCGACAACGAAGAGCAGACAGTGGGTATCCGTGTTGCTCTGCGTGCAATGGAATCACCACTGCGTCAGATCGTCGACAACGCCGGTGAAGAACCATCCGTTGTTGCGAACCGTGTTCGTGATGGTGAAGGTAACTTTGGTTACAACGCGGCGACCGAAGTTTACGGCGACATGCTGGAAATGGGTATTCTGGATCCAACCAAAGTAACCCGTCTGGCACTGCAATTCGCAGCTTCAGTAGCTGGTCTGATGATCACGACCGAATGTATGATCACTGACGCACCGAAGAAAGATGCGCCTGCAATGCCTGATATGGGCGGCATGGGTGGCATGGGCGGCATGATGTAATTCATCGCAACTCATTGTAATGCCAAGAAGGCCGGAGCAATCCGGCCTTTTTTATGGCTGGAAATTGGTTTTCAGGAGATCGGTTATGTCACTGCTTTATAGCTTTGCGCCCATTGTTGGCGAAAATGCCCGGATTTTGATTTTGGGCAGTATGCCAGGGCAGGCATCTTTGGATGCGGGGCAATATTACGCGCATAAACGGAATCTGTTCTGGCCGATCATGGCCGAGCTGCTGCAGTTTGATGTTTCAGCCAGTTATGAAGAGAAAACGGCGGCGTTACGTGCGTCCGGTATTGCGCTGTGGGATGTGCTGCAATCTTGCCATCGCGAGGGTAGTCTCGATGCCAACATTAAGCCGGATACGCTGACGGTGAATGATTTTGCCGGCTTTCTGCAACAGCATCACCAGATCCGGCATATCTTTTTTAACGGTGAAAAAGCTGCTGCCTGTTTTCACCGTTATGTCGCTAAAACAGCGTATCCCACAGAATTAGTCTGTCAGCGGTTGCCATCAACCAGCCCGGCCAATGCTTCGCAAACGCTCGATTTTAAATTACAGGCATGGCGCCAGATCGTCGAGATCTGACGGCTTGGTTTAAAGCCCTTGTTGTTGCTTAAATTGGTGTAAGTCAGCCATCAGTTCCAGCAGGGATTGGCTTAGTTCCGGTAAACGCTGATAGTCACTCCACAAGGTGTCTTCCACCACATCGTGAATTTGTCCGGCCACTTCCATGATGATGCGTTTCTTTTTGGCCAGCATTTTTTGCGGATCTTGTACTTCAGTCATCGCTCTTTCCTGTGCGTGATAAAACCTATCTCACAGCAGTTTTTATGCCTGAATAACTAAGGCTTTCTTTTCATATGGTTATATCGTACCGGATTATCATTTGTATGAAATATTACGTGGAAAGATGACAAATGAATGTATTTTTACACTTTAATGATGAGACCAGCGTTCCGGTTGCCTTGCACAAGTCAGCTATTTAGCCGGCACAGGAATACAGAGTTCTGCTACGCTTACATCAATATAAAAAAGATATCCTTTTTGCCATTTTGATGTGATTTCATGTTGAAGAAACGGCATTAACTCATCGGTACTTATTTGTTCTCAGGCTGGTAGCAATGCGGAAGGATTGCGCAGCAAGTACAGGTTTTAACCTGTACAGGCATACTGTCATCACGGCGATCGGGCTTGGATTAATCGCCTGTCTGAATGCTATGGTTGCCCCCCAGCTACCGGGTGTGATTACCTCGCTGTGGTATGTAAATCCTATCGCGATTGTTTTTCTGCTTTATGCCTCGTCTCGTTGCCGTTTATTGTTGCTCACCGGTTATTCCATTGGCCTGAGCATAGGTTATTGGTTTCATGGTGTTTCCGTCACGTCATTGCTGAGCTTTATGCTAGCGAATCTGGCCGAGATCATTACGGCCTATCAGTTATTACAACGTAGTCAGTACGCCAGAAATTTTTATTTTGATCTTCACTCTGCCTTGCAATTAGGTATCTACGGCATCCTGCTACCATCGCTGGTCGGGGTGTTGTTTGTACTCTCTGCATCTGTATTGCAAAGAGCTGAATTTTTGCTGGAAGTTAGTATCGCCTGGTATGTGAATTCGGTGATTTGTAGTACCTCTGTGATGCCGTTGTTATTATTGATAAAACACCGGCGTTGGAATAGTCACACGCAACTATCGCTGGCTTTACAGCTGTTACTGTTGTTTTGTTATGTCATGCTGATTTTGAGATATTTTCCTTTCCCGTTTGTTTATCTGGGCTTGGGGCTCGCGTTACTGGCGCTCCGCAATGGTGTCTTTGGTGCCGCAGTCGCGGGCTTTCTGGTTTCCTTTGGCATTGCTGTTTTTATCCGTATCGGTTGGTTTACCTGGCCACAATATGACAACCATCTGCTGATGCTGTTTGTTTATTTGCCCATTTTAATCACGCTGATCCCACCGTTATTGCTGGCGATTTTTGTTGATGCCTTGCATATGCGTGAACAGCAGTTATTTGCCCGCGAATCCATGTTTCGGGAAGCGATGGCGGCCTCGGCACTTGGTATGGCGCTGATTTCAATCGATGGACAGCTGCTCAAGGTCAATCGGGCATTATGCGACATGCTGGGTTACACCGAATGGGAGCTGAGTAACCTGCTCTGGCCTCAACTGTTGCATCCTGATGATGTCGCTGCGGATGTTAATTTACAGCAGCTATTACTGAGTAACCGACAAAACTCCTATCGTCTGGAAGCACGCTATTTGTGTAAAAATGATAAGCCGCTTTGGGTTTTGATTGTTGTTTCTATGGTGCGTGATGATCGCGGGCTGCCGCATTATTTTGTGTTGCAGGTAGAAAATATTGATAGCCGACGCCACAGTGAAGAGCGGGAGCGCGAGTTATTTAACCGTTATTTATTAGCCATCGAAGCCGGGCAAGTCGGTGTCTGGGAATATCAGCCACAGCATCAAATACTGAATTGGGATGAGCGCATGTTCGATTTGTATGGGCTGGATCGACATCACCTTATGATGTCATTTTCGCTCTGGAAGAGCTGCGTTCATCCAGACGATCTGCCGCAACTGATGCAACAAATTGATCTTGCACTGCGCGAAACCAATATTCTGGACAGTGAGTTTCGTGTGATCTACCCCGATGATTCTATTCACTATCTGCGAACGCACGCGATGGTCGAACGGGATGCGGAAGGGAATGCATCCCGCATGGTGGGAACGAATTGGGATATCACCGAACTGCGGGCATTGATGAATGACTTATCGCACGAACGGGAGCTGTTGCGCACCACCTTACTCTCCATCGGTGAGGCAGTGATCATGACTGATCAGAAAGCGCGGATCGTATTTATGAATCCGGCGGCGGAACGGATGCTGATTTGTACGAATAACAATGTGTTGTACTGCGCAATTGATGATGTGATGAAAGTGGTGGATGCCGATGGGAATCCATTGCAAAACCCGCTACACACGGCATTGGAACAGCGGCGTTTGGTGTATCTGGATCATGATGCGTATCTGCAGATCATGGATGGTACGACGATTGCGATCCAGGATTCTGCAGCCCCCATTTTGCGTAATAACAATGAGTTATTGGGTGGTGTCTTGGTCTTTTCCGATGTCACGGAAATGCGTTCGTTGCAAAAACGTTTGGGTTATCAGGCCAGCCATGATCCTCTCACTGGCCTGATTAATCGTTCCGCATTTGAAACTATATTGCAGGATGTAGTAAAAGAATCGGTCATGACTGCTGGGCACAGTGTGCTGGTGTTCCTCGATTTGGATCATTTTAAGCAAGTGAATGACAGCGCCGGACATGCGGCGGGCGATGAGTTGCTAAAACGGTTGGCCAGTTTAATGAATGCCAGAATGCGCGCTTCGGATATTGTCGCGCGTTTAGGCGGAGATGAGTTCGGCCTTATTTTTCGTAATTGCTCGGTGGATTACGCCGACTCACTGATCCATGAAATCATTAATGATATTGATAAGTTTGAGTTTCGCTGGGAAGGACAACGCTTCCATGTTGGTGCCAGTGCCGGTCTGGTGCCAATCAATGATCAATTCACCAACTTTAACTCGCTACTGGCTTGTGCCGATCAGGCTTGCTATGAGGCTAAACGGGCGGGGCGCGGTCAGGTAAAACGGGTATCCACAACTTTTTAATGGCCTATAGCGTCGATTTCTGCCGAGGGCTTTATACCCTTCGTACTTGAAGTCGCAGCGTCGTTGACAGCGCGTTCTCTCACCCCAATCACATAGCCTATCTATGCTCATGGGGATTCGCTCTCTTGTCGCCTTGCTGCAACTCCAATTACTTTGGGTATATAATCAGGTTTCTTCTCTTTCCGTTTGTCAGTACCTTCCTCACATGAATCAGCGTCAAAAACTAGAATTACTGGCCCCGGCCAAAAACCTCGAATTTGGTATCGAAGCCATCAACCATGGCGCTGATGCACTGTATATCGGCGGCCCAACTTTTGGCGCGCGCGCGGCGGCAGGCAATAGTGTGGCGGATATTGCAAAACTGGCGGCGTATGCGCATCGCTATGATGCCAAAGTGCTGGTGGCGTTTAATACCATTTTACGTGATGACGAATTGGAAGATGCACAGCGCCTGACGCATCAGTTATACGATGCCGGGGTGGACGCTCTGATTGTGCAGGATCTGGGTTTGTTACGTCTGGATCTGCCGCCAATTGCCTTGCATGCCAGTACACAGTTAGATAATCGCACTCCCGAGAAAGTCCGCTTTCTGGAGGAGGTGGGTTTTTCGCGCGCCGTGTTAGCGCGTGAATTGTCACTGCAGCAGATCCGCGAAATTGCACAACACACGTCGATCCAGCTGGAGTTCTTTATTCATGGTGCATTGTGCGTCAGCTACAGTGGTCAGTGTTATATCAGCCATGCCATTACCGGCCGTAGTGCCAATCGTGGCGAATGTGCACAGCTTTGTCGCGTGCCTTGCACGTTGGAAAATCGTGATGGCGTCGCGCTGGCTAAAGATCAGCATCTGCTATCGCTGAAAGACATGAATCAAAGTGCGAATTTGCAAGCACTGGCCGAGGCAGGGATCAGTTCGTTTAAAATCGAAGGCCGCTTGAAAGATCTTTCCTATGTGAAAAACGTCACGACCTGGTATCGCCAGCAGTTAGACGCCATCATGGCCGGTCAACCACAATGGCAACGTGCTTCTGTAGGGCGCAGTCGTTATACCTTTACGCCGAAGCCGGAGAAAAGCTTTAACCGCGGCAGTACCGATTATTTCCTGCATGGTCGGCAGATCGAAATTAATTCTTTTTTAAGCCCGAAATTTGCCGGTGAACCAGTCGGTAAAGTCAGCCGGTTAGGGGATAAATGGCTGGAAGTGCAAAGTAATGAGATTTTTCATAACGGCGACGGCATCAGTTATTTTAACCAGAAAAAAGAGCTGGTGGGGCTGCGGGTCAATCGGGCGGAAGGCAATCGCTTATTCCCTGCTGAAGCCATGCGAGGCTTAAATGTTGGCACGGAGTTGTTTCGCAACCATGACCAAGAGCTGGAAAAGCTGCTGGAGAAAAAATCAGCCGAACGGCACATCAGCGTAAATCTGCAGCTCAGTGAGACTGATGAAGGTGTTCGTTTACAAATCACCGATGAGCAAGGTGTCAGTTCCTCTGTCGCGTTAGCTCTGGTGAAAGAACCCGCCAGTAACCCTGAGCGGGCATTAACGACACTGCAAGAACAACTGGCCAAACTTGGGAATACCATGTTTGTTGCGGATAAAGTGGAACTTGCGCTCTCCCAGCCGTGGTTTATTCCGGTCAGTAATCTGAATGCATTGCGGCGAGATGCCGTGCAGCAATTGGAATTAGCTCGTGCCGCTGCTTATCAGCGTCCGGTGCCGAGTGCCCAGCGTTCGCCACTGGCGGTATTCCCACAGCAAAAGCTCAGTTATCTGGGCAATGTATATAATCAGCAAGCGGCGGCGTTTTACCAACAACATGGTGTGGGCACGATTGCTCCGGCTTATGAGATGAATCAGGAGACCGATGAAGTCTCCTTGATGATCACCAAGCATTGTTTGCGCTACAGTTTTAACCAATGCCCAAAAGAGCGGGAGCCCGGTTTTAAACCTGAATCATTGGTGTTAAAAATGGGCAAAGACGCCTTCCGACTGAAGTTTGACTGTAAACGCTGTGAGATGCATGTGCTGGGTAAATCGAAGCAGTCACGGTTGAGCAAATAAAAAAGGCGTAGCTTTTACACTACGCCGGAAGAAATAGTTCTATCTAAACGCGGAACTGTCCCAGCAATTGCCGCAACCGGTGTGCCATCTTCACGATATCATTGCCTGCTGACGAGGTTTGCGTTGCTAGCGTTGCTTGCTGGCGGGTTGCCTGATTCAAATCGGTCAGGCTGTGATTTATCGCTTCAACTACTGTACTTTGCTGCTCTGTCGCGGCGGCGATCTGGAAAGTCATATCGCTGGCCTGACTGATCACACTCTGAATATTATTTAAGACATTGGATGCTTCGTTAACCATGTCTAAGGTATCCGCCATCTGGCTGGAACCTTTTTCCATCGCGGTGACCGCATTATTGACCCCTGATTTTAACGACGAGATCATCTGTTGAATGTCAGCGGTGGATTTTTGCGTGCGACTGGCCAGTGTTCTGACCTCATCGGCCACGACGGCGAACCCACGGCCTTGTTCGCCAGCGCGGGCGGCTTCGATGGCTGCATTGAGTGCCAGTAGATTGGTCTGTTCAGCAATGCCACGGATCACATCTAACACCGAGGTAATCTTCTCAGACTCCTCTGCCAGTTTCATGATCATACTGGATGCTTCATTGACCGACATCGAGAGTAATTGGCTGTTTTCCACGTTACGTTGTAGTAAGGCGATACCTTGTTGGGTGCCTTGTTGCGCTTCTTCAGTCTGGTGAGCTGCCGATTGCGCATGCTGGGCAATATCGCGTACCGCATGATTTATTTCGGTGAATGCAGTGACCAAACTATCCAGTTCCTGACGCTGTTTGTGAGTTAAACGATCGGACTGCTCGGAAATGTCATGCAACTCATTGGTTGATACATCTAAGGTGTTGGCGTTTTGCTGGATCTCACGGATCAACGTTTGTAACTTATTCAAAAACTGATTCACGCTGCCTGCCAGTGCACCCAGTTCATCTTGTGAGGTGATTGGAATTCGGCTGACCAGATCACCCTCACCGCGGCTAATATCTTCTATTTTGTCGTGCACTAAATTAATGCTGTTGATGATGATTTTCGGTAACTGCCAAGTCAGTAATATCCCGATCAATATCGCACCGGCAGATAATAAGATGGTCAGCCATTGACGCGAATTAGCCACTTTGCTGGAGGCTTCTTGTGTCGTGGTCGCAATCGCATCAAGATCATCCGTACCCAGATTGTAGTAGTCGCGAACTTTTTGAAACACGGGCATAGTCGCGATGGTTTTTGCCACGGCGGCATCCTGTTGCCCGGCATCGACTAACGAAAACACCTGTAGTGCACCACTTTTCCACGCCTCAAAATCACTTTTAAAATCGCCAAATTTTGCCGTGACCTCAGGGTACGCGCTCATACTGGATAAAAAACTCATCATGCGGTCAGCCGCTTGTTGGCTATTCTCATCAAAATCAGCGCGTAATTTTTGCGAATTACTCCGGTTTGCGCCCATTTGCAGATATTCATGCTGTGCGGTTAATGCCTGATACAAATCGCGATCGGCGTTGAGTACCACACCTTGTGCTTTTAGTAAGTGACCAGCAAAAATATCAGTATTGTGCTGCAGTGTTGCCAGTGTCTGATAACTGATCACACTCAATATCAGTAGCAGAATAGTTAAGATGGCCTGTCCGAAAACAATTTTTGTACGGATCGTGAGTGATGTCAGCATGGTATTGGTGTCCTGATAGGCGCAGCGTGATGCACAATCCTTATGCCACGGGTGCTTTAATGAATGTGCAATTACATTTTATTAACAATTGTAGGTTAATCAGGATGTTTTTTCATGGCGAATGAACAGTTACTTCACGGTATGATGGGAAAAATGAATCTGATACAGGATCGCGTATGTCGATTTGGGTGGATGCCGATGCGTGTCCGAATGTGATTAAAACGATACTCTTTCGTGCTGCTGAACGAACGGCTACCGCCTTAATTTTGGTGGCTAATCAGACTATTTCTATCCCTCCTAGCCGTAATATTCGTACGCTGAGAGTCGAATCCGGGTTTGATGTCGCCGACAATGAAATCGTGAAACGGGTGGAAGCCGGTGATCTGGTGATCACCAGTGATATTCCGCTGGCTGCGGATGTCATTGATAAAGGGGCATTCGTCTTATCGCCACGGGGTGAAGAATTTACCAAAGAAAATATCCGTGGGCGTCTGAATATCCGTGATTTTATGGACACCATGCGTGCCAGTGGTATTCAAAGCGGCGGCCCGGCAGCACTCAATGACACGGATAAACGCACGTTTGCGAATGCACTGGATCGTTATCTGGCGCGTCAAAAATAAGTGTTCGGACTAAATCACAGATAGAAAAAAGGGATACAGAAACTGTATCCCTCAAAATGTACATCTATTAGATGTTATTCGCTGTCGCTGCTAAACCAACCAGAGGCTTTTTTCTCTTTCGCTTTACCTTCACTGGTCATCATCGACTTCGCACCTTCAGAAACGTTTCTGGTAGCATCGGCTTTCGCCTGAACATTATCCGTTTCCGCATCTTGTTGTTTGAGCTCACGGTCGATGTAATCGTCAGCGCGTTTGGCTTTCGCTTTCAGTGCAGCGAGTTCTGCCTTTTGACGTTCAACCTCTAGTTCCCGCAACTGATCTTCATAGCTTTGGTCGCGGTGTTTATCCGCCTGTGCTGCTTCGGCTTTGGCCTTCTCCCGTGCGGCACTTCTCGCCGCTACCGTAGCCCGCGCCCGCGCTTCTTTACGCTCTTGCGCTTCATACTCTTTACGCGCGCGTTCTTCTTCTGCTTTCATTTCGGCTTCGGCTTTACGCTGCGCCGCTTGTTCAGCCGCTACCCGATCTTGTTGCACCTGATCAATGGTCGCTAATTGATCTTGTAATGACTGTGCAGATACCGACGATGTGATCAAAAGCAATGAGAGAGCAATTAATGATTTATTCATGCGAACTCTCAATCGTTATGACTTGGCAGGACAAGTCGCATTCGGTTGTAAACGGGTTTCTTCACCATCAGTGGAGATAACTAAAGCAACACCTGGAGAAAATTCACACATTTTACCTACTTGTGCAGAGTTGTAGGTCTGACCATCTTCGATATAGGTCAGTGATACGCCATCAACCAACACGGTGTCTTTCACCAATGATCCTGCTGCGGCACCCACACCGGCACCACCAGCGACACCGACAACGGTACCGGTTTTCGAATGGTTGCCTACTTTATTACCGATCACGCCACCAGCAACCGCACCGAGAATACCGCCAATCATCTGGGCATTTTGTTTGCCTTCGGTATTATCGACTTCAATTTTGGCCGGCATCACCGCCAGAATTTTTACTGTCTTCGCCGCCTGGCGACTGTTTACCTGACCTGCTTTATAGACGTTAGCAGAATATTGTTCACCTGATGTGGAACAACCAGCCAGTAGCGTGGACAGCGTTAATGCAAATGCGGAAAGCGTAAATTTGTTCATTTTTATCCCGTGTCATTAGTATGAAAAATCTTCAGGATTTTAAAATAACAATATAGCGTTGTCAGAGCTGAATGATGACAACTGGCTGATCTGACAGGGAGGGGAAAGCCTCAGTTTTACTTATTCCACTCGCCAGTCTGAGTTGTATATTTCTCCAGCCAACTGAATAAGAAAGGATTGAGCATGATCGAAAAAATCGCGCCGGCCAGTACCAGATCACGGGCTTCATTCGGTAATAATTTCAGATAAATAGCCAGACCGACCAGAATAAACGCGAATTCACCGATCTGAGCCAAGCTAGCGGAAATGGTTAATGCCACCGTGTTGGAATAACCAAACAGACGGACCAAGCCATAAGCGGCCAGTGATTTACCGGCGATAATGATCAGCACTGTTAACAAGACCGCTAGTGGTTCACGCAATAAGACACTTGGATCAAACAACATACCTACGGAGACAAAAAACAACACGGCAAATGCGTCACGCAGTGGCAAGGTATCGTGTGCGGCTTTATGACTCAGTTCAGAACCACTTAACACTACACCGGCAAAAAACGCACCGAGCGCAAATGACACCCCAAAGAGTTTCACCGCGCCAAAGGCGATGCCGAGTGCGATCACCAATACGGCGAGGGTAAATAATTCACCGGAATGGGTGTCAGCAGTACGTAGCAAGATCCAAGGGATCAAACGGCGGCCAATGACGAACATAAACAGAATAAAAGCGAGCACTTTGCCGAGTGTAATGGCCAGTTGCAGCCATAAATTTACGGATGAATCGGCATGATCAGAGGGTGCCAATACCGGCAATAGCACTAATGCCAGCACCATCACCAAATCTTCGACAATCAGCCAGCCAATCGCAATTTGGCCTTCGCGTTTTAGCAGCAAACCTTTGCTTTCCAGTGCACGTAATAACACCACCGTACTGGCCGTCGACAGGCTCAGGCCAAAGACCAGACCCACGTTCCATGACCAGCTAAACAGTTTGCCGGCCACTGCGCCTAACAGGGTCGCCAGCACGATTTGTAAGATAGCACCGGGGATCGCGATGTATTTCACGGATAGGAGATCTTTGACCGAAAAATGCAGCCCGACGCCAAACATCAGTAAGATCACCCCCAGTTCCGCTAATTCGGCTGCTAAGGCTTGGTCAGCGACAAATCCGGGCGTGAAAGGGCCACAGAGCACACCGGCCAGCAGATACCCCACCATATTCGACAGGCGCAACCGATGTGCAATCATGCCGAAAATAAATGCCAGTGTCAGGCCACCTACGAGTGTCGTGATCAGGGGCAGCGTGTGGGGCATCAGGTTCTCCTGTTAATGTGTGTTGCTGTTATTCGCCATACGGCGCAAAGCCAGCCAAGGGATCAAACTGCCAACCAGTGCCATGGTGGCAATTAAAATAATTTTAGCGTCTGGCAGCAAAGAAACCATCTGCATACCAATAGCGCCCAGAATAAAAGAAGAGAATGTCAGCAGCGACGAGGCGGCACCGATATCACTGTGTACTTGTTCCAGCACCATATGGTTACACAATGGGCGACTGATGCCCATACAAAACGAGACTGCAAACATCGAGGCGGCGAAACTGACACTAGTCGGATGCCAGAATAACATCACTAAACCAGCCGCAAACATCCCCGCCAGTGACCAGTTCAGGATCTGCATGGAAGATATGCGGCCACTTAATTTAGCGCAACTGAATGAACCAGCCATTAAGCCAATCGCGTTAAAACCGAATAACAGTCCAAACTGCTGCGCTGACAGCTGAAAGTCGTGCATGTAAATACTGCCGGAAGCTGCCAGGAAGGAGTAAAAAAACAGCGGCGTAATGGAAAATACCAAGGTCAGCGAACGGTATGGTTTGTTTTCAAATAACACGATATAGCGTCGTAATACGGCGGTAACGCCGCCTTGTGTCCGGTGGATCTCAGGTTCTTTCAGCGTGAGCGTGCCGAAAAAAGCAGCCACGGCCAGCACCACATGACTAATAAAGATAACCCGCCATGACAGATGTTCGATGACCCAACTGCCCAGCATCGGTGCCAGCATCGGCACCAGCGGCACAATCACACCGATATAGGCCATGACTTTTTTCTGCTGTTCACCGGTGTAGAGATCTTTGGACAATGTCAGACATAACGACGAGGCAGCAGCAGCGCCACACCCTTGCAGAAAACGAGCTAGTACCAGCTGGCCAATCGATTGTGCCATCGCACAAAACAGACTTCCGGCAATGAATATCAATATTCCGACAAATAACACCGGACGGCGGCCAAAACGATCAGCCAGCGGACCATAAATTAATAAAAACAGACTGAAGGTAATGAAAAATATCACTAATGAGAAATTTGCTTCCGCCAGCGACAACTGCCACAAATTTTGCAGCATGGGCAAAGCGGGCAGATACATATCAGTTGCCAGTGCCGGAAAACCAGCCAGCAGAATAATCAGGACAAACGGCGGCATTACAGAACCTTTTTCTGATAATAGAAGGAAATACAGCAGTAACAAAAAAGTAACAGTTTGCGTCAATCAATACCAGTCTGAAAAAGACGTTTTATGTAACCGGTTGCAACGGGAGAGGCTACGCCTGCGGAAAACAGGCGTAGAAAATGATATGTAAGAATAGCAAATCAGAAGGCGTCGCTGACGATCTCTTTGGTAAACGATTTTTCGCAGAAATGGCATTTCAGACGCACTTCGCCCTGTGCCGAGCGCACACCAAAACGGCTGCGCACTGGCTCCCGGTGGCTGATGCAATTTGAGTTCGGGCAAGCAAACACACCGACAATCACCTCAGGTAATTGCAGTTGATGTTTGGTAACTACTTTGAAATCAGTAATGATATTCACGGTGGCTTGCGGGGCAAACAGCGCCAGCTGATTTGCCTGATCGGCGGTGAGTTGGGTGTTTTCCACCTTGATCAAATCTTTGGCACCCAGTGCCGCAGACGGCAGGTTCAGACCCACGGTAATGCGCTGACGTGTATCCAACAGATGGAACAGTTTCAGGATCTTAATGCCCTGGCCGGCAGGAATATGGTCTATGACTGAGCCGTTGCAGATCGCCTCGACTTGCAGCTGTTTTTTCTCTGGCATGATCGGCTCCTTATACTTCTTCGTTCAACACTAATGCCAGCAGTGCCTGACGTGCATACACGCCATTTCCCGCTTGCTGGAAATAATACGCATGTGGCGTTTCATCCACATCGGTGTGGATCTCGTCAACGCGAGGCAGTGGATGCAGGATCTTCATATTTGGTTTTGCTGTTTTCAGCTCATCGGCGGTTAGCACGAATTTAGCGGCAATATGACGATATTCCGATTCCTCAAAGCGTTCTTTCTGCACGCGGGTCATATACAGAATATCCAGCTCCGGCATCACTTCTTCGATTGACTCATGACAGCTGAACTCGATGCCTTTGTCTGTTAACTCTTCGCAGATGTAGTCGGGCATAGAGAGCGCTTCCGGTGCGATAAAATAGAAACGTGCGCCAAACAGACTCAATGCTTGTGCCAATGAATGCACAGTACGGCCATATTTCAGATCACCAACAAAGGCCAGTTTCAGACCATCAAGCGTGCCTTGGGTTTCATAGATACTGAACAAATCGAGTAGTGTCTGCGTTGGATGCTGGTTGGAACCATCACCGGCATTGATTACCGGAATAGAAGAGAATTCTGCCGATAAGCGCGCGGCACCTTCCTGCGGGTGACGGATCACAAACGCATCGGTGTAAGAGGTGATCACGCGCACGGAGTCGGCCAGTGTTTCCCCTTTTTTTGCCAGCGAGGTATTACCCGCATCAGCAAAACCAATCACGGAGCCGCCAAGACGATGTACCGCGGTTTCAAAAGAGAGGCGGGTACGGGTTGAGGCTTCAAAGAAGCAACTCGCAATGACTTTATGCTGTAACAGATCATGACGTGGCGTCTGTTTCAGGCTGCTGGCCGTTTTTACGACCAGTTCCAGATCGCTACGGGTGAGATCCGCAATCGACAGGATGTGTTTTTTATACAGGGGGTTGGCCATGGCTGTAGTGTCCTCAGACAGGATTGGAGCACGCGTTCCGGCGTTGCTCTGGGTGTAAAGGCACAGAAAAAAGCCCCATTTGCAGGGGCTTTTGGCATGAGATCGGAAGAATGGCAACACCATTGCCGGCAGGCTGTTGCGGCAGTGCGCAAAAAGTCAGAGCAATGTCTTGATGCATGATAAGGCGTCCATTCTGTCAGTGCGCGCTGATTATAGTTGATGGGGGGGAGTGTGTTAAGCGAGCAGACACAAAGATCTGTGTTTAAAAAACACAAGGAGATCGATTTTTTTGCTGAAATCATAAGCAATTAGCTAAAAAAGCAGCAAAAGAATCAACCGACAGAAAAATCGCTTTACCTTTTAGGGTCAGTTTGTATAATCGCCAGCGTAAATTGCAGGGGCGTAGTTCCAATTGGTAGAACAGCGGTCTCCAAAACCGATGGTTGGGGGTTCGAATCCCTCCGCCCCTGCCAAATTAAACCAGCGAAAGCTGGTTTTTTAGTTTCTGGCTTCCGGTAAATTAATTTCGTCAGTGTTAACGCACCTTCCGTAACATCCGGCCAGACAGGCTGGTATCAAATTTCCAGACGTTATCAAAAATCTTCATCAATGATGGTTTGCCGTGGCGCGATAAGCTAACCGCATTAAAGCGATTACCATGGCGTTTGATCTGCAGCGCTTGCTGTTCTGTTTCTGAGCTTAAACGTTGTGCAATAAAATCGGACAACACCACGGCATCGGCGTTGCTGAATCGCGCTTGTTGCATGTAATTCATCACCTGATGCATGCAGGGTTCGAGATCGGTACCGCCTTTGAACGAGCAGCCGAGGAAGTTTAAGGCTTCTTGCAGCCCGTCTGGGCCGGTCAGTTCATACGTAACGACATCAGTGGAAAACAGCATGATCACACAAGCGCGGTTTTCGGAAAGCGCGATCTGCAACAGCGCAAAACAGAATCCTTTCGCACAATCTTCCGGATAACCACTCATCGAACCTGACGTATCAATACAGACAATAAACGGCCCCTTGGTATCTTGTGTTTCACCAAAGCTGCGCCGTTCACTCAAGACGGTTTCCAGACTGCGGTTTTGCCCCATGAATTGATAATTCAACAGACGTCGTTCCGCCAGTTGCTTATAGAAGATGGTTTCTAACTCGGGCTCGGTCAGCAACACAGTTTCTGAACTTAGCAGGCGGTTTATTTCATTACTTTGGTGAATACCCACCAGATCGTCGGGGACATTGTCCTGCGGTGTGTTTTGCCACTCCTGCACTTCGACCTGCTCAATATACTCTTCCGCATGGCTATCCTGCGTAGCGGCGCGACCTAAGTCATCGGCAATCTTTTTTAATTCCGGGTTACTGGCGAGGAAGCTGGCATAGTGCCGGAACAAAGTACTATTGCCTTGTAACAAATGCGTTGCCGTGAGATCCCACAGCTTACCGGGGTGCTGAGGTGCCAGCGTTTCATCTAATTCCCCCGCGACTTGCATGCGCAACGCCAGCTCTTGCAGCAGGCGCTCGCGTTCTTGTTCGGCAAAGGCGATTTCTAACGACAAGACGCGGGATGAAAGATGTTCGCGCCATTTCTGCATAAAAAGTTGTTTGCGGTTTGCCGGATTGGCGTGGGCGAGGCTCAGTAATAAATTTTGTGCATCGGTGTGGAAGTCACTTTGTTGTAATTGAAACAACAACCGCACGCTATGTTGGGTGAACTGTTCCGCACTGAGACCGAGCGTTTCCAGATAAAGGATATACTCCTGCTGCAAATCATCCGGCACGGGAATATTTTTCATCTGAGCCGGTAATGTCTGACCCCATTGCTGGACATGATCCTGTATGTTTTTGAAAAACAAAGGATGCTCATTCATAAACTGCGAGACTTGTGGCGACGACATGACGGTCGACACCAGATCTTGCACCATCTGGGTTTCATTGATCGACAATAATAGCGATAACGTTTGTAAATCGACCATGGGCTAGTGTCCGGCTAACTGAACCAATGATTCAAGGCTATGCAAATTAGCGTCCAGCTGCTGCTGCAGATTTTTCACTTCACTGTCCAGTCGCAGGAAACTTTCTTCAATCGCCGTCAGTGATTCCTGTGCCAGAAACAGATGCGGGCATTCGGCAGTGAATAACAGGTATTGTTTCTTCACCTCATCCCGCAGCTTGCGCCAGTCATTTTGCATACTATCCAGTTGTTCCCGCCAGGTTTTCTGTTGCCATTCCGGCAAGCCTTGTTTACCGGAAATCGTCAGTGCAATCGGGCGGTTGGCGCTATCCCGGGCAATCAGAATGGCTTGTCCGTCGGTACCTTGTATATCGGTGTCGAAGCGTAGCGAAACCATGCTCTGATCTTCCTGCAAACGGACAGGCACAGGTTCTTGTTTATGCAGCCAAAGCATCAACTCTTTGCGGCGTAAAGTGGCGTAGCTGATTTCGCGTTCCGGGTTCTTAGGATCAAGATAGGCCGTTTGTAAAAATATCAGCCGGTAATTTTCTGCCACCGGGCTTAATCCGGCAGTTTTAAAATCGAGATGCCAACCTTTACCACGCGGACGGATCAGTTTTTGTGCCGGAGACAGGCGACAACCCAGGATCTTGGTTTGTTCCCGCTGATATTGCTGTAATTCTGTTTGCAAACGTTTCAGAGAGAAATGTAATGCTTCCTGTCCGAATGCCTGTTTACAGGCAAAGTCATGCAGCATGGTTTCTATTTGTTGTCGTGCATAGAGGTCATGCCACAGACAGTCTTTCAACAACAGCAGATCCAGACTGTTTATTTTTTGCCGGCCATTAAAAAAGGCACTGGCTTGCAGCAGGCGCAAAGCTTTTTTCCAGCGACGATCAGAGACATACATCGAGTCGAGTTGGTCGCTATTTTGCTGGCTGAGTTGGAAGATATGATCGCGTAGCGCATACAACTGTTCAAAGATCGTGTCAGGCAGCGCAACCTGCGTCCAGCGCCCGTTGCCATGCAGTATATTCGTCATCATGGATTTTAAGATCGGCAGCCACCGGATCATGTTGTGGATCTTGCCGGCTGATCAGCATGGCGCGGAAATTTTGTTTGTCCTGAATGCGATCCATCCAGATGCGTAGCAACATACGGTCGTATAAGGCTTCCAGGCCGCTGTCTTTCTGTGGCAATTCATTCGACGCCGTGACCAATAAGCGCATTGGAACGGAAACTTCCCGCTCGCCATTGCGGAAACGATGTTCGTTGATGACGGTCAGCAGGGTATTCAGGATCGCGGGACCGGCTTTCCAGATCTCATCAAGAAAGACGACTTCGGCATCGGGCAGATAGCCTTCGGTCAGGCGCATATAGCGGCCATCATCTTTTAAGGCTTGGATCGACAACGGGCCAAACACCTCTTCCGGTGTAGAAAAGCGGGTCATCAGATATTCAAAAGCCCGGCTATCATTGAAGGCATGGATCAAGCGTCGGGCAATCAGACTCTTGGCGATACCCGGTGGGCCAAGCATGAAGACACTTTCCCCAGATAAGGCGGCCAACAGACACAGCCGGATGACGTCTTTACGTTCAAACAGACCTTGAGACAGGGCATCAATCAACCGACCGATACGTTCCTGGAGGTGTTTACTACTTTGCATGGCGCCATTCTCCGCCGTTATCTTCACTACTGAGCGGCATAAATTAACTGTAGTTTGCCGTAACAATTATTTTTTAGGCTTGTTTTATATCATTGATCCGCCGGAATTCGGTTTATCTATCGTCATTGAAATGATTTTTCCGAAATGAAGTATGGCTGTAATAATAGATGTGATACCGGCGACTGTCTTTTGTGGGATGACTCTGGTATTTATGCGTCTGTCTTTACATGAGGTCTGCTGTGCCAAAATCAATTCTGCATCATTTGCACATAACCGACTGGCAATTACGTCATCCGGAACAATTACCTTATGCTCCGCAGCAAATGTCGAGTCAAGCACAACCTGTTTGCTGGGTGGTGGGGGTGTTGCCGGAATGGATTGCTGATCTGTGCTTGGTGTTACCGGTCGCTACTTACCAGCATCTAGCACAAGCAGACGATTTGCCGGCGCAATTAGCTGCACATGATTGGGTTTTATGGAGTGGTGACAACCTCATTCCTGCGCATTTTTCTCACCCGTATCAGCTTTCATTCACCCCCGCTGCTTCTGCGAAGCAACAACTATGGCATCAGATCTGTCAGTATGAACATTGAATTTTTTGTTCCGGAAAAAAGCGACATCCAGTCGTTATATGAAATTGAATGTCGGGCCCATGCATACCCGTGGAGCCATCATTTACTGTCGTCCAATTTTGGTAAGCGTTACGTCAATGGTGCCATCAGACATCAGCAGCAAGTGATTGGTTTTTACATTGCCGATATGTTGCTGGATGAAAGTACGCTGATGAATATCTGTATTGATCCGCGCTGGCAGCGACATGGCTTCGGTCAGCTATTATTAGAACATTATCTGCAACAAACCGCCGATCGCGGTTGTATCCAGTGGTGGTTGGAAGTCCGCGCATCCAACGTTGCGGCGCAAACGCTGTATGAGAAAAAGGGCTTTCATCAAGTCGGTGTACGGAAAAACTATTATCAAAACGGAAATGTCAGTGAAGACGCACTTGTGATGCACAAATATGGCATTGATGATTAGAGATAAATGGGTAATGCGTGATCTGCTCACGCTGGGGTTGCTGCTCTGCGCCGCCTCAGTGCACGCCGGGTCGGTATATAAATATGTCGATGCCAACGGCGTGGTTAGCTATACCGATCAATATGATCGGGCGCAGCCGTTTAATCCGGTTGAAATTGAGATCTGGGAGCCGGATCAGGATGCAGTGCAGTTGCGGTATACCAAAAACGGTAATCTTTATCTGCATAACAGCCTGTATGGTCCAGTCACCGTGACCTTAAAAATGAACCGTCAGGACAACATCATCGCGCACCGCAATTTATCCCAGCCGATTGTCGTTGCACCCAGAACCGAGATGTTTGTCGATCAGGTGCATTATATGGGACAGGGTACGTTGGAATTTGGATTCCATTTCTCGGTGGGTACACCGTCAGATATTCAGGCTGATCATTCACTGTTGCGTGCGCCGTTTCGCGGCAGTTTCCAAATATCTCAGGCATTTAACGGTGGCTATAGCCATAACTTGCCGGGCAATCGGTATGCAATGGATATTGCGATGCCAGTAGGGACACCTATTCTGGCGGCGAAATCAGGTACTGTATTAGATATGCGTGACAGCTTTGATGGTCATAGCACTGATCCGGCTGAGAGAGCACGCACCAATTACATCCGTATTTTACACAGTGATGGCACGATGACGTTATATGCTCATCTGAAAGCACAGAGCGGTGTTGTCCATCCCGGTCAGCATGTGAAGGCAGGCCAGTTGTTGGCGTTATCGGGCAACACCGGATACAGCACCGGGCCACATCTGCATTTTGCCGTGCAACGTAACGATGGTGCGCGATTAGTCTCTATTCCTTTTGATTTACAGGGAATCGTTCCACAAAAAGGCATTTGGCTGGCTGGCCAGTCGGCACAACTCAATTGATATCGACGATTAATCTATCGGCATAACCGATATCAGTAATCATATGTTGCGATTACGCGAGAAAAACGCGTTAATCATGCCAATTAATTCACTCTAAACCTGTTTTGTGCGTTTTTTTTCATGAGCGGAGCAGGTAGAGTATCACCCCCATTTATTTTCGGGATTGTGCGTAAGCTCTCAGAAATTGGCCGGTAGACTGAGTCCGCAATTTCCGAAAATAGAGCTGAAGATGCAGGTACGTTTTTGTGTTGAACCGTCTACACTATTGCCTGCGAATTTTGAACCGGTCGCTGTGGGCAGTAATGCAGCGTCATTTTTCACTATCAGGGAAAAATCATGCAGATTGGAATACCGAGAGAAAGCCTTGCCGGTGAGACGCGGGTCGCTGCGACTCCGAACACCGTTGAGCAACTAAAAAAACTCGGCTTCGACGTGGTTGTCGAGTCTGGCGCGGGTGCTCTGGCCAGCTTTGATGATGCCGCGTATGTCGCCGCCGGCGCCAGCGTCGCTGCGTCTGCCGAAATTTGGCAGGCCGATATTATTTACAAGGTGAATGCCCCGTCCGATGTCGAAATCGGTCTGATTAAAGAAGGCGCCACCTTAGTCAGTTTCCTGTGGCCAGCGCAAAACCCAGAGCTCGTGGCCAAACTGTCGACTAAAAAAATCAATGTACTGGCGATGGACATGGTGCCGCGTATTTCGCGTGCGCAGTCCCTGGATGCATTGTCGTCGATGGCCAACATTGGTGGTTACCGTGCGGTCATTGAAGCGGCGCATTCGTTTGGTCGTTTCTTCACCGGTCAAATTACCGCCGCCGGTAAAGTTCCGCCGGCTAAAGTGCTGGTGATTGGTGCCGGTGTCGCCGGTCTGGCTGCCATTGGTTCAGCGCGTTCACTGGGTGCGATTGTGCGTGCCTTTGATACTCGTTTAGAAGTCGCAGAACAAATCGAATCCATGGGTGGCGAGTTCCTGAAACTCGACTTCGGTGGTGAAGACGGTTCATCGTCGGACGGTTATGCCAAAGTGATGTCCGACGAGTTCATCAAAGCGGAAATGGCGCTGTTTGCAGAACAAGCCAAAGACGTGGATATCATCATCACTACCGCGCTTATTCCAGGTAAACCAGCACCGAAGCTCATCACCAAAGAAATGGTTGATTCCATGAAACCGGGCTCGGTAATTGTCGATTTGGCGGCCGCCACCGGTGGTAACTGTGAATACACCGTACCGGGCACATTGTCCGTGACTGATTCGGGTGTGAAAGTGATTGGTTACACCGACCTGCCAGGTCGTCTGCCAACCCAGTCTTCACAGCTGTATGCCACCAATCTGGTGAACTTAGCCAAACTGTGGTGCAAAGAGAAAGACGGCAACATCAATCTGGATTTCAACGACGTCGTGTTGCGTAACATGACCGTGGTGCATCAAGGTGAAGTGACCTTCCCACCACCGGCCATCAGCGTTTCTGCGGCACCGAAACAAGAAGCGGCCAAACCTGCTGCTGCCAAGGCGGAAGAGAAGAAACCATGTAAGTCGAAAAAATGGCTGGGCGTGGTGGGCTTGGGGCTGTTTGGTCTGTTAGGCCATGTGGCACCGCCAGAGTTCCTGTCGCATTTCACCGTATTTGTACTGGCCTGTGTAGTGGGTTATTACGTGGTGTGGAACGTCAGTCACTCACTGCATACGCCACTGATGTCAGTAACGAACGCGATTTCCGGCATCATCGTGGTCGGCGCCCTGTTACAAATTGGCAGTGGCTCGGGTCTGGTTTCAGCACTGGCGTTTGTTGCCGTACTGATTGCCACCATTAACATCGTCGGTGGTTTCACCGTGACTCAGCGCATGCTGAAGATGTTCCGTAAGGGTTAAGGGGAGCTGACATGTCTCAAGGTTTAGTAACTGCTTCATACATCGTGGCAGCGGTGCTGTTCATTGCCAGTCTGGCGGGTTTGTCGAAACAGGAAACCGCAAAATACGGTAACTGGTTTGGTATCACCGGGATGGCGATTGCTCTGGTGGCGACCATTGCCAGCCCAAGTGTGCATGGCGTGATTTTTATTCTGGTGGCGATGGTCATCGGTGGTGCGATTGGTGCGCGTTTAGCACTGAAAGTTGAAATGACGCAAATGCCGGAGCTGGTGGCGGTATTGCACAGCTTTGTGGGTTTGGCTGCGGTTTTAGTGGGCTATAACAGCTTCATCGAACTGTTACCATCGAATGCGGTTGAACAACTGGTGTTGCCATTGAACGGCTCACCGGAAGAAATCATGGCCGCGGCGCAAGCCGCCATCAGCCAGATTGCCCAGCAAACCGCCAATGGTCACGGTCATCTGACCGGCGCCATGCTGAACATCCACCTGACGGAAATTTTCTTAGGGGTGTTCATTGGTGCAGTGACTTTCACCGGCTCTATCGTGGCGTTCGGTAAATTGCGTGGCACTATCAGCTCAAAACCGCTGAACATTCCACACAAACATAAACTGAACCTGCTGGCGGCCGTGGCATCTTTCGCACTGATGCTGTTGTTCATCAACGCCGGTGGCTCGACCTTCGCCATCATCGTGATGACGCTGATTGCACTGGCCTTCGGCTGGCACTTGGTGGCCTCTATCGGTGGTGCCGATATGCCAGTTGTGGTGTCCATGCTGAACTCCTACTCCGGTTGGGCCGCAGCGGCAGCGGGCTTTATGTTGTCGAACGACCTGCTGATTGTGACTGGTGCGCTGGTTGGCTCATCAGGTGCCATCCTGTCTTACATCATGTGTAAGGCGATGAACCGCTCGTTCATCTCCGTTATCGCCGGTGGTTTTGGTACTGACGGTGTGGCGTCTTCGTCTTCTGAAGAAGAGATGGGCGAATACCGTGAAATGTCACCGGAAGATGTAGCTGACCTGCTGAAGAACTCCAGCTCGGTCATCATCACCCCGGGCTACGGCATGGCGGTGGCACAGGCGCAATATCCGGTGGCGGACATCACCCAGAAACTGCGGGATAAAGGCATCAACGTACGTTTTGGTATCCACCCTGTAGCGGGTCGTCTGCCAGGTCACATGAACGTGCTGCTGGCGGAAGCGAAAGTACCGTATGACATCGTGCTGGAAATGGACGAAATCAACGAAGACTTCACGGAAACTGACACCGTGCTGGTTATCGGCGCCAATGACACCGTGAACCCAGCGGCGATGGAAGACCCGGGCAGCCCGATTGCCGGTATGCCGGTGCTGGAAGTGTGGAAAGCGCAGAACGTGGTGGTGTTTAAACGCTCCATGAACACCGGTTATGCGGGTGTGCAGAACCCGCTGTTCTTCAAAGAGAACTCGCACATGTGCTTTGGTGATGCTAAGGCCACGGTGGAAGCCATTCTGAAAGCGCTGTAATCGGCACAATCAGAACGCAGAAGAGGGAGGCTAATTGGCCTCCCTTTTTTATTTTCGCTATTTACGGCTCAAGCCCACTGCGGATCTGTCGATATACTGAATACAGGGGGAGCCTATGATGCGTAGTATTTGGATATTAATTGGTTTATTTGCCAGCGTTGCAGCCAATGCAGCGGAAGAGGCGGCGGCAACGACAGTGACACCTGCTGCCGCGATTGCGGCTGATCCGGATTATATCCCTCCCAGTACGGCTATTTTTTCCGGTCTTGAACCGGCAGCACCACCACCTGACGGCTCGGCTCCTTCATCAGGGCAACAGATGTCGCAATCCATTAATGAAGCGCTGAATATTGCACCTAAAAGCACGCAGTCCGTGAATGTGACAACAGGGCCTAAACCATTAGATGTTGCCCCATTATCTGTCCCTGATTCTCCGGATGTACCTTAAATCATCAGCACTTTGGCCCCCTGATACAACAAGGGGGCTTTCCATTCAACAAACCGCGCGTTTATTGCTGCCCTTCCCCTACTTCTAAGAGTGCGAGTTCCACCAGTTCATCAGGCAGTTCTTTCTGTACCGAGACCCCCAGAT
>Ga0183099_1000656_pt1 | contig 23259 bp, 22 predicted proteins | sample Biomet1_FD_127788 | JGI IMG/M metagenome (GOLD analysis project Ga0183099, IMG submission 127788) | Microbial communities from bioreactor (seeded with anoxic lake sediment) at LBNL, California, USA - Biofuel metagenome 1 | ecosystem: Engineered > Bioreactor > Anaerobic > Unclassified ...
AATAAAGAAGGGATGATATTTTATGAGAGGTATTGATGTATCAGATAACAATGGAGAGGTAAATTGGCAAGCAGTTGCGGATTCGGGAATCGGATTCGTAATGGTCGCATGCAGTTATGGAAAAACAGGCCGACATGATCGATTCGCTGAAAACGTGAACAGCGCGCATGCGGTTGGCTTAAAAGTTGGAGCCTATCATTATTCGTATGCACTTACGCCAGAAGATGCTTTGTTGGAAGTAGAAAATTGCAAAGCGGCGATTGATGAGGCTGGTGTAGCTTTAGAGCTGCCAGTCTTTTTTGATATGGAAGATGCAGATCACTGGAAAGAAAATCATGAGTTTGATTTTTCTCCAGAAAATGTGACGGCAATTTGCAAAACTTTTATTGAAAACCTTGGCCTAGATTGTGGAGTGTACGCTTCCCTATCCTGGTTAGGAAATTATATTGATTGGCAAGGTTTAGGCTGCGCAGTATGGAATGCTGAATGGGGCGAAAGTGATAGTATCAAAGGTTATATGTGGCAGCATACAGATAAGTTGATTATTGGTGATAAAGAATTTGATGGAAACATCTTATATTAAAATTTAAGGAGCGATAGATTATGAATGAACAAATTAAACAAGACATCGAAAAAATGAAGGCTGCTATTGAACAGATGAAAACAGCTGGTGAGGATCTATTTAGCGAAGAAATTAAAAACCTGCAGGTTAAGCTTGAAAACGCCGAAAAAGAGCTAAATAGTGCATCTGAAAAAGTGGTTGAGGTTGTCAACCAAAAAGAACAGAGCTTTGTGCAAAAATACGGTGCTGGTACGGCTAGAATCGTTGAAATTATCCTTTTAGGGATGATTTTATACAGATTGTTTTGATTAGCTCGTGTGGCTTCGTGTATCGAATTTTATGTATCTAAACAAGGAAACGTAAGCAAATAAAAACAAAAGCCCCTCTAAACGAATCCTAGAGGGGCAAATTTTATGAAGAGGTGGAAAAATTGAATGAACAGACTAAAAATTATGTGCGTATCGGTGTTATTGTCTTTGGGGCTATTATTCTCGGTGCAGCCGGTTGCTTTTTGTTCCGAGACATACCAAATAACAGCGGATCAGCTGGAGACGTTACAAACAAACTTGACCATGCTGCAGGCGAACAACGAAAAGCTCAAGACGCTCTTAACGGAGTCCAATCAGGACTTGACGACAGCCTCGGAACAGTCGGACAGCTTGAGCAATCAAATAGTGGTGCTCGACAATCAGCTGACGGAATCACAGAATCAAATAAGCGCATTAAAGCAGCAGTTGATAACGCTCAAGCAGCAAACGGTAGCAGTGCAGGCATCCTTGCAGACAGCCAACGAAGAATTGAAGAGTGCCAGCGAATCCTTCAAGACGTATCAAAAACAGCAAGAGAAGATTAAAAGTCAATTAAAGACACAAAAGAGTGTTTGGCAAGTGATTGCTGGGTTAGCAGTGGGCTATGCTGTAAATAAATAGAAGAAATGGGGAAAGCCCTGGCATTAATACATATACATGACAGGGCTTTTATTATGATTTCAGTCTGATGAGCGTGCGAAAAAACACCTGTTATACGGGTGGATGGCCGTATCGTTATACCAAAATCACCTTTTTAGAGCTATATTAATGTTACTATCAAAGGAAGAAAGGTGATTATTATGGACAATACCATACAGTATTTACCCCTGATATAGACAAACAGAAAAATATAATCAATATCTACCAGATAAGGGAGTCATACTGCAGACGTGTGTAAATACGAAGAAGCAGATCTTGTCGAAGGGCGTTTAATGCCGGAGCTTTTAGAAATGTGTAAGAACGAACATTTATAGATTATTTGAAGACATGTTTTGTCAAAAGTGAAAGCCAACTTTGACAATGGATTTAGAATAGCTTGTAATAGAAAAACATGAGTGATAAAATATAATCATTGTTATTATACATTTGGACTAGTTTGTAGTATAGTGAAACGGTGGATTATAAATAGAAATAGTTCATTGAGGATATTAAATTATCGGATTTTATTGTACGAAAGATTATATTATAGTTAGTTAATAAAGGAGCGAAATAATTGCGTTATCAAATAAAGAGAAAGTTGAAATATTTGTCTTTTCTTAAACATCGAAATTTAAGACGATTGAAACGCATTAGAAAAAAACGTTTACATAGAGGCCGAAGTTGTAAATTTATTTTTATGAATAAAAATGAAAAAACGTTATCTACATATTTAAGCGAGAAAAATTTTTTTGCACCGAGAGTTTTTTTGGAAAATAAAGTTTCGATAAAGATTCCTAAAGTTTTTTCTATGATTGAAAATCCCGAAGAATCTATTAAAATATTAAAGATGACTGTTACATATGGATTGAATAGAAATGTTAAACAAATATTTGTTGATCATACTAAATGTGAGTCTTTAGACATTTGCGCATCCACAATCATGGATGTAATAATTCTTGAAATTAAAAGAATTAGAAAGTGTTTTTCAATTTCTGGTTCGCTGAAGGGAAACTGTGAAGTTTCGGATATTCTGTTTGCTAGTGGATTGCCGAAACATTTGGGCTTTAATAAAAAGGTACCGGAAAATATGAAATTATTGCCACTTTTATCAGGAAACAATTTTAATGATAAAGATAAATCCGGTGAAATTTCTACTCAAATTATAGATTATTATGGCGAATGTTTATCAACACAGGGTTATCAATTAACGGAATATGGAAATAATTATATGGGACAAATGCTTGGCGAGGTTATTGAAAATTGTCAAAATCACGGAGGCGAAAATTCTAAATGGTATGTTTTAGGTCACTACCAAATGGATAGCGATGGGAAATTTGGCAAATGTCATTTAGTTATTTTTAATTTTGGTGATACTTTTTATCAAAATATGAAACGTATACGTTGTAATGATATTAGAAAGTCACTGGAAAATTTAACAAAAAAACATCGCCATAGCGGGTGGTTAAGCCTAAATAAATCTTGGTCAGAAGAAAGCTTGTGGACATTATATGCATTGCAGGATGGGGTTAGTAGTTTGCGAAATCCATTGGATCCAGATAGAGGCACTGGAACTATAAAATTAATAAATGCATTTCAGTCTATAGGAAGTACGGCGAATGGCGACAAACCTAAGATGTGTATAGTATCAGGACATACGTTTATTTATTTTGATGGGAAATATACTTTGCAAAAAAAAGTTGTTGATGGAGAAGAGAGAGAAGTAATAGCTTTTAATAGTGAGAATGATTTAGTGAAACCTCCTGATAAAAATTATGTAAAAACATTAAAACAAAATTTTCCCGGAACAATAATTTCGATGTGTTTTTATTTAGATAAACGGTATATAAGTAACGCATAAAAAAAGGAGACAGTGGAGATGAACAAGGAGATACTTTTAGAGCGTTTCATAAAGAGAGATGTTAGGGTTTTATCGGGGAGATCTTTAGGGGAAGCAGCACGGAAGGAATTGGATTTAGATCAGAAAGATAAAGATGATGATTTATATATGGTAATTATTCCTTTAAAAATATATTCATTAAATGCATCCTATTTTTTAGGTTTATTTGGGCCAAGTGTTAGATTGTTGAAAGAAAAATTTGAAAAAAAATATATATTTGATTGCAGTGATATAATAAAGAAAAATGTCGAAGATGGAAGGTCTCGAGCAATAAAAGAAAGTAATGCGTTAAAAAATGAGTGAAAAACGGTCTCGAAAATTTTTTGAGTGCATAAATGATTTTTCTAAAAAAGCAATTTTATGGTTGAAGAAAAAATTCTTCCATATGAAAGAAACATTCTTGTTTGTTATTATAATTTTAGTTTTTTTAGGATTGTTATATCTTATAAAAGAGATAGTGATGAATGAATCTGATTTTGAAAAAATTATAACGACGATAGCACCTCTAGTGACTTCTTTTGCAGCAATTGTGAATTTGCTTGTTGCTTTATATTTATTTCGAGGTAAGGATCGTAAGGAAAATAAAAGTTATTGGTTTAAAAAAATAATTTTAGAAAATAATTGTGAACATATCGACAAATATTTTCATGACTCCTTGGAATTAATAAAAAAAACGGCTAACATAGTAAAGTCGAGCAAAAAAAATAGGCAAGATGAATACAATAAAATATTTGAGGCATATACTGATTTGAGAATAGAGTTGATTTCTTCATTGGCAGATATGTGTTCTGTTATTGATGTGAATTTTGGGGAAGATATTTTAAAAATATTAGATGGATTTCAAGATGAAACAACCCAAGCCATTGCTGATTTGATTGAGGGAGCGAAGATTGATTTTATGAAAGAAAAAAAGATGATATTAAACCAGAAGAAAACGTTAATGTCTGAATTATATAAAGTTTATTATGAAATTTGACAATAGATAGTAGTTGATTATAAAGTTTCAGATTCCAATAAATTTTAAGGTGTAAATAGTTTATATCAATAAAGAAAAGAATGTAAATATCGTGCCAGCAAAGCTAAATCTGACATCAAAACGTTTCACTTGTCTTACAACTCTATACGAACTGTCAAGCATCCATGGTCAAGTCCAATGGTATTGCCAATGTGATTGCGGGAAGTTCATTATTGTGTCTGCATCTAGGCTCCGATCCGGCAATGTTAAAAGTTGCGGATGTCTAAAGCGTGATATAGCACGGTATCGGCAAAAAAATGCCACCGCAGCAGTAATTCGCGATGGCACAAGTAAAAATATATTAAGCCAGGTTACGCATAGCAATACGGGAGTTCGTGGTATATCCTATAATAAGCATAGTCGTAAATATGAGGTTCAATTGGTATTGAGGGGCAAGGTTGTGTTTAGGGGTAATTTTGAAAAGCATTGATGATGCAGTCGCTGCACGGAAGGCTGCCGAAGAAGTGGATCCAGCCATTGGTGGAGGAATGGAATTCAAAGTGATACTGTAGAATGTCTTTTCTGTGTAACATATAATGAAGGAAACATAATTCATATACGTTTCAAAAGGATGTATTTGGGAGATGTTTAATTCTGACGCACAGCAGACAAAATACTAGTGTCGCCCTTGTAAAATGCGGTTGCCCAGTTCTCGAAACGTTAATATTTGTATTATCCTATTGGGAATTAGAACCTCGCAAACATTGTGTTTGCGAGGTTTTTGTTATATGATTTTGGAGAAGGAAAAAATGATCTCAGTCGTTTTTTTAGGAATTCCTTATTTCCATAGGAGGTGCAAGCGTGCGCTATAAAAAAGGACCGGCAGAACTGTATCACCATGAAACGGATATCATTGTTAATCCTAACCAGGTTTTTAAAGAGAAGCTCACCTTTGGACAGAAGTTGTCCGATCGCATTTCACAAGGCATGGGGTGCTGGTGGTTTATCGCTATACAGAGCGTGATTATTTCTATCTGGATTGTCGCAAATCTTTATTGGCTGACGATGGATAGGGAGTTTGATCCGTATCCTTTTATCCTGCTGAATCTGGTTATGAGTTTTCAGGCCGCGTATAGCACACCGATTATCATGATGAGCCAGAATCGGCAGGCTGAAAAAGACCGGTTGATAGCACAACTCGATTATGAGATTAATAAAAAGGCGGAAGAGGAAACCAGAATCATCATGGATCACTTGGTGTATCAGGACCGGATGATCCAGGAACTAAGGGAAGAACTGGCAGCAAAAATGAACCATAATGAATGACGTTTGGTGAATAGGTATAGTTAAAGCCCCGCAGGATTAGGCCTGCGGGGCTGCGCTTGCTTCAATGTTTTAGTTCAAAACCAAAACAAATATTTATTCAACGAAAAGGAAGGACTCTTGCGAGCAATATTCCCTGTGAATCGGGAATTATTCGAGCGCAACAATATCAATGGAAGAATCATTTAATAAATTCACATCATAATATGTAGTGCTTTCCAATTTTTTATCCGGTTCTTCCAAAATTTTAATAATGGGACGCGTTGGGTTAATTGTGTTCTGCGCCGCTACGATTCCCCGGCGCCCGTCGTTTAGGGTAACCAAGGAGCCGTTGGGATAGGCGGCAATGCGCTCGATGAACTTTTCCGTCAGCTCCCTGTCGAAATGAATGCCGGAATGTTCGACCAAATATTCAAGGGCTTCGTTGATTGGCCATTTCGGGCTGTAACAGCGGTCGGCCGTCAAGGCATCAAAGACATCGCAGATGGCGACGATCTTGGCAAAATCGTGAATATCTTCACTTTTGACACGGCGCGGATAGCCTGTGCCGTCAACTTTTTCATGATGTGCGAGGATGACTATTCTTGATAGAGGACTCAGGCACCAGTTGTCTTTAACGGTATCAAAGCCCAATTTGGGATGGTCCTTTATCAGCGAAAATTCTTCAGCGCTGAGTTTGCCGGGTTTGTGTATGATTTCCCCAGGGATTTTGGCTTTGCCGATGTCATGCAATAAGGCTCCTACGCCTAATTTTTGCAGCTGGTAGCGGTTGTATTGCAGAGCATTGCCCAGAATTAAAGACAGTACCGCCACGTTGACGGAATGCGCAAAGGTGTATTCGTCAACGCTGCGGACATCCGCTAAGCTGATTAAAATATTTTGGTTTTTTAAGATGTCGTTGATCATGTTTTCAACGGCATTTTTTATTTGTTTGGTATTGATATCTTTGCCTTTGGCAACGCTGTTCATCGCATCGTGAACAATTTTTTTGCTCTTCGTGCGGGTGCTTTCCCGGACAACATCGCTGATTTTAATGCCGGCGGAAATTTCGTCTTCGATATAAGCATAATGGATGCCTAGCGCCGCTAATTTGTCTTTATAGATCATCAGATTATTGCAGCCCTTGTTCAGTAAAATATTCGAACCATTTTTTTGATAAATAGGTCTGGCTAAACGCATGTCAGCGGTTGCCTTTTTTATATTGATCAATCGCAAATTTATCCACCTCATACTGTAAGAAAAAATCTTTCAGCAAATCCATACGGCATGGATTTGCTGAATCGGAAATATGTTTTATTCGATTGCTTTTTCGCAGGTATCCATTAGGTTTTATGGAGTGGGCAGGTGCAGCCAGAGTCGCAGGCAAATACGCCGTCTTTCCAATAAATAGACATATAGCCGGTGTTGCTGCTGAGCAGAAGCTCCATTCTTTTGGTTTGCTGTATCTTTAGGGTACAGTTAGCGCCTAAGGGCAGGCGTTCTGGCGGGAGGGCGTTGATATCGAATAAAACGCCCAGGCTTCCGTTCGGCAATGTGCCGATGATTTTAAAATCATTCAGGTAGTTTCCCGTGCCGTCGACGAAAAAGTAAACGAGCTCAGGCTCGGCTGTTCCGCGTAAATGGGTGATATACCAAAAACTCTGGCCGATGTAGCCGCCGATGACATCCAAGCTGAATATACGGCGATTGTCGGCATCCTTAATGGTAATCAAAGTGCCTTCCAGCGTTTTTTCATTCAGCCTTTCCAGTATGATTTTTTGTTCACTGCCGCTGCCTAAAAGATCACTGCAAAATTCATGTGCCTCATTCCCTTGAAATTCATAGCGGATGGAAAGCGGATACGAAGCAGCCTGACTGACGGGGCAAAAAAACAAAAACAAAAGAGAACAAAAGAAAACAACGTTTTTCATGATGCACACTTCCTTCAATTTTTTTAGCCGTAAGGTATGTATTATTTGAAGTAAATGCATTTTTATAAATTGCCCTGTTGTTTTATTATAACAAAAATATGACTGCTTTTGTTGACTATTCTTTTAAATTTGCAGGAAGAAAACAAAGGGCTGCAAACTGCGACGATTAAGTAAGTAAAGCACGCAAACTTGTGTTTTGTATCGAGCGAAGAACAGTCAATAGGGTTTTCTGCTTGTAATTATGTGGGCGATGTTTTCCTTGCACCGCTGCCAGCCAGAAAAATATGGACTGGCCATAATAGCCGGTAACTTATATAATGGATAGAAGAATTTATTGGAATAAAGTGAGGATTTTGGATGAAAAAAGCGGTTTTTTTTGATGTTGACGGTACCTTGATCGATGCGGGTGCCGGGATGCCGAGGATGAGCGACCCGACAAAGCAGGCCATTCGCCGCCTGCAGGCAGCCGGCCACTATACATTTATCGCGTCGGGGCGGCCCTATGCCTTTTTGGATAAGGAATTGCTGGAGTTTGGCTTTGACGGCTATGTGCTGATGAACGGCGCTGCGGTGATACTGGACGATGTGATCGCCTATAAAAAGCCGCTGGACAAAGGCATGGTAGCTGCTATTTGCCAGAGCTGCGAAGCCCGACAGGTCGAATACATTTTGCAGGGAACGAAGCATGTCTACTTGCGGCCGGAATTTAAGCAACTTGATGCGTATTATGCCAGTTTTTCCATAGCGAAGAATCGGTTTGTCTATGAATTTACTGCGGCGGCCCTGGATGTTTATAAGATGGAGTTTATTGCGAAAGATGAAGCGGGTAAGGCCCTGTGCCGTTCCTTGGCGCCGGCATGGGAGTTTTTGCAGGATCCGCGGCATAATATGAAGTTTGAACTTTATGCCAGGACGGAAACAAAGGCGAGTGGTATCCAGCATGCTCTGGAGGCTTTGGCAATTCCCAAGGAACGCAGTTATGCTTTCGGCGACGGCGAAAACGACCGGGAAATGCTGCAGTCCGTGGGCTGTAGTTTTGCCATGGACAATGCCAAACCCGTGATCAAGGCTCTGGCGGATTATACGGTGGCTTCGGTGCATCAAGATGGCGTGGCCCAGGGGATACTGGAGTACATACTCTGAGTTCGAAGCGCATCTTTTGCTGGACGGCAATAAAAAAGCCCGCAGGATGGACACTTTTAAAGGTGAACATGCCAGCGGGCTTTTTGGTTTATTTCATTTCAGCCATGATTTCGTCAAAGGACTTCATTACAGCTCCGGTATTGGCCGACGTAACCAAGAGCGAATAGCGCGCGAGCCAGCCGCTTTTTACTTTTGGCAGGAATTTGCCGAGGTGCTTTTTCCGTTCGGCCAGCACTTCATCGGCAACCAGCAGGTTGATTGTGCGGTTCGGCAAATCGATTTCGATTTCGTCGCCGTCTTCGATCAGGGCAATCGGTCCGCCGGCGGCGGCTTCTGGTGACACATGGCCGACCGAAATGCCGCGGGAGGCACCGGAGAAGCGGCCGTCGGTGATCAGGGCAACTTCCTTGCCGAGGCCGCGGCCAACGATCGAACTTGTCGGGGCGAGCATTTCTACCATACCCGGACCGCCTTTCGGCCCTTCATAGCGGATGACGACAACATGACCGGCACGAACGGTCTGGTTATCGATCGCTTCGACTGCTTCATCCTGCGAGTTGTAGCAAAGCGCTTTGCCGCGGAATACTTTTACGGAAGGATCTACGCCGCCGGCTTTAATGACACCGCCGTCGGGGGCGATGTTGCCGTGCAGGATCGAAAGGCCGCCGACTTTGCTGTAAGCATTTTCTGGTTTGCGGATGACTTCTTCATTTGTAATGCGAGCATCCTGAACGCTTTCTTTGAGCGTTGTGCCGTTTACCGTCGGGCGTTCGCCGCTGATAGCGCCGATTTCGATCAGGGTATGAATGATAGCAGGAACGCCGCCGGCCGCCTGAACGTCTTCCAGGGTGTACAGGGATGATGGCGAAACCTTGGAGAGGTAAGGGACTTTTTCCGCTACCTGGTTGATGCGGTCGAGTTCATAGTGGATGCCGGCTTCCTTGGCGATGGCCAAGGTATGCAGTACGGTATTGGTAGAGCCGCCCATGGCCATATCCAGGGCAAAGCAGTTATCGATGGCTTCTTCCGTAATGATGTCGCGCGGGCAGACATTGTTTTTGATCAGGTCCATGAGTTTGAAGGCGGATTTTTTGATCAAGTCGCGGCGGTCCTGGCTGATCGCCAGCGTTGTGCCGTTGAACGGCAGAGCCATGCCAAGCATTTCCATCAGGCAGTTCATGGAGTTTGCTGTAAACATGCCGGCGCAGGAACCGCAGCCCGGACAGGAATGGGATTCATAATCCCGGAAGGTTTCTTCCGTCATTTTGCCTTCTTTATAGGCACCGACTGCTTCAAACATGGAGGACAGCGTGAGCTTTTTACCGTCGGCGGCAAAGCCGGCCTGCATCGGGCCGCCAGAGCAGAAGATAGCCGGGACATTAGTGCGGACGGCCGCCATCAGCATGCCCGGGGTTATTTTATCACAGTTCGGTATGTAAAAGACCCCGTCAAAGCAATGGGCATTGATTACGGTTTCGGCTGAATCAGCAATGAGTTCACGGCTTGGCAGCGAGTAGCGCATGCCCATATGGCCCATGGCAATGCCGTCATCGACGCCGATGGTGTTGAATTCAAACGGCACGCCGCCGGCTTCACGGATGGCTTCGGCAGCAACTTCAGCCAGCTCATGCAGATGCACATGTCCTGGAATAATATCGAGATGGGAGCTGCAGATCGCGATAAAAGGCTTTCCCATATCTTCTTCGGAATGGATTTTGCCGGTGGCCCGGATCAAGGAACGGTGTGGCGCTTTGTCAACGCCTTTTTTTATCATATCACTACGCATTTTTAAATCAGCCTCTCTTTTATAAAATGTAAACATATGCGGTTTAAACTTGTTTCGGGGTCAATTGCTTCAAAAAAAAACATCTCATCCGAATGATGAGATGTTTAGGTCCCATCTGCCACGCAAACCAGGACTCAAACAAACTAAAAAGTTTTCCCCTTTAGCGTTTCAGTCCTGGCACTTAATTAGAATGAAGTTATAAGCTAACTTTGCGTTGTACATAATGAGCGCTTCTTTCTGAAGGTATAATGACGGCAATTCTTATCGCAGTCAAGGCTGGGCCGGGTGGGCACCAGTCGTCTGGATAAAATTACATATTTACAAGTTTACAAGCAGTATAACAAAAAAAATATGTTTATGTCAAGGCGTTTTTCTGGCAGGAGACGAAATTCGTCTGCCAGTAAGCGGCAGGCAGATTTTGTAAGATAAAAGACTTGTGCTTTGCATAACACTGTTATATAATGAGTTTTAAAATTTTATTTGAGTGACTGTGCAGGGTGCACAAAAGTCATTTTACTTAGGAGTGTTTTATTGATGGCCCAAAAAATTGTAGGAACGATTAACAAACTTTTTCCCTTGTGGGTGGTGCTTTTTGCTGGGATCGCGTTCTTTTTCCCAGATCCATTTAAACCCTTAGGCAGTTATATTTCGCTGCTTTTGGGCTTGGTCATGCTGGGCATGGGCCTTACCATGACGCCGGAGGATTTTAAGCTGGTGTTTACGCGGCCGAAAGATGTGGCTTTCGGCGTTGTGCTGCGGTATGTCATCATGCCGCTGATCGCTTTTACTGTAGCGAAAGTATTGGGCTTGCCGCCGCTTTTAGCTGCGGGGCTCATTTTAGTCGGCGTTTGCCCGAGCGGTACGGCATCAAATGTTATGACCTTTATCGCCAAAGGCGATACAGCCCTGTCGGTAACGATTTCCAGCGTGAATACGATTTTGGCGCCGCTGCTGACGCCGTTTATCTTTTTGTGGTTGGCTGGCACGCTGATTCCCATTCAAGCCGGTGCTTTGCTGGTCGATATTTTAAAAATTGTTTTATTGCCAATCATTTTAGGTTTGGTCCTGCGGGCGCTTTTTGCGGATTTTGTAAAGCGCATCATGGTCATCATTCCGCTGATTTCGGTGGTTGCCATCATTGCCATCATTGCGATCGTCGTTGCCCTGAGTGCGGCAAAGCTCGCTACGGTTGCCGGCATAGCCTTTTTCGCGGTAATCTTGCACAATAGTTTTGGCCTGGGCCTGGGCTATGGTGCTTCCCGCATTTTTGGCATGACGCATAAAAAATCCAAAGCGGTTGCTTTCGAAGTCGGCATGGAAAATTCCGGCCTGGCAGTCGCTTTGGCCATCGCGCATTTGGATCCGGTAGCGGCGATTCCGGGCGCAATTTTCAGCGTCTGGCACAACTTCTCCGGTTCCTTGCTTGCCGGTTACTGGCAGGCCAGGGACAAGGAATAAACAGGTTTTGCAAAAAAAAGCTGCCGCAGACGGAGAAAAGGTTTATTCCCCGTTTTGCGGCAGCTTTTTTATGAAAGGATTACATCCGATAATTTTATTTTCGGCACATGATGGGTGCCGTCGGCTTCACGCCAATATTTTATGTCGGCACCTGCACGGATTTCATCGATGACGATATTTTCTTTGGGCTTGCCGATGGCCAGAACGAGCAGGATATCCATGTTTTTCGGCAGGGCGAGGGTTTCTTTGATCTGCGTCCGGTGGATGTTGGCCAAAATGCAGCCGCCCAGATTTTTTTTCGACAGCGCCGAGCAGAATGGTCTGGGCGGCAATGCCGGCATCGTAAGGACGAGCCGAGTTGGTAGTCCTCTTTTTGCAGCAGCAGGATGTAAGCAGTCGGCCGTTCGCCTTCTGGAGGGCCGTCCCAATCCTTTAAATACCCGGCCCAGCCGAGATGCGGGAAAACCTTGGCTGTTTCGTCTTTGCCGCTGACCAGCCAATAGCGCAGGGCTTGTTTGTTGGCTCCGCAGGCAGTGATTCTGGCGAGGTCGACCAATTCCTGCAACGTGTCCGTGCTTACAGCGCTGCTTTCATCAAAACGGCGGTAGCTGCGGTTCTTTTCCACGAGTGTTTTTAACATCGAATATCAGTCCTTTCTGTAGTCTTATATATTTTTCTGCAACAGGAAAATTTCTCCTGCCGCAAAACAATTTATTTGTGAAAAGTTAAAAAAATAGAGGATTTCTGCGGAATAAAAAGAATATAAAGATCTGTATAAGCTATTTTAGGATAGGGGGATTTATCGGTAATGAAAAAAATAATGCAAATGCTGTTGGTTCTGTGTCTGGTTTTAACTGGGGTGCAGGTGGTTTCAGCCAGCGGTGAAAAAACGACAGCCGACAAGGACTTTGTGCTCGCAGGCATTCATCGTTTGGTAATTGCTGATCCGCAGTATACGCCAATGAAGGACGGAGCAACAAAAGCGGATATTTCGAATATGATTTACGCTATGGGCGAAAAAGCCAGATTGCAGCTGATTCCGAAAGACTTTATCGCCAAGAACATTCTGCACGATACGAAGGTCGATATCAACGCCTTGGATAAAAAACAGGCGGATGCGGCTTTTCAGGCGAATGTGGTGAATTATGCCGATGCCTATTTGGTGCCGACGGTTGTCCACAACAATCAGGTGGTTATTTTCTATGATATTTATTCTGCTGTTGACAATAAACTTGTCTATACTTATCAGGTGGTTGCCGACAGAACCGATCCGGATACATTGGCAACGTATCAGGAACTGACGAAGAAATTCTATCGGGCTTTTGATAAGAGCGTGCAGAAACAACTGAAGGACAGCGAAAAAGCTAAATAAGCAACAATAAAAAACGTATCGCCGGGAGGATAGCATCCGCCTTGTGATACGTTTTTTGTGCCTTATCTTGTTTTCTGGACGAAATGGAGTTCTTCATTCTTTGCCTTTTCGGCGACGGAAGGCGCGGCAAGTCCGCTGCGCACCATCGCGTCGAGCACCATGGCCTGGCGCTTCTTGGCCAGGGCATAGTCGACATAAGGGGAGTAGAGAGAGGGTGCATTGGGCAAGCCGGCCAGCATGGATGCTTCGGCCAGGCTGAGATCGGCCGGCTTTTTGCCGAAGTAGCCGTGAGCGGCTTCGGCGATGCCGTAGAAGTCAGAACCGAAATAAATGGTGTTGAGATAGAGCTCAAGAATCTGCTCCTTGGAATAGCGGGCTTCCATATCAAGTGCCAGAAGCAACTCTTCGGCTTTGCGGCCCAGCGACTGCTCGTGGGAAAGAAAAAGGTTTTTGACGAGCTGCTGGGTGATCGTGCTGGCGCCTTCTTCAATGCGCCCATACTGCAAGTTGACCAGTGAGGCCCGCAAAATTCCCGTTAGATCAAAGCCCCAGTGGGAGTAGAAGCGATTGTCCTCAATGGCGATGATCGACTGCTGCAGCGGCAGAGCCATGCGATTGATGGCGACGTATTCCTTTGCCGGCAGAGCCTTGGCCACCGACTGCTTGAGAAAAATCAGCCGGGACAGGCGGTCGATGGTTGAGATCTTCGCCTTTGCATCGACCGGCATTGCTTCAGCACCTGCCATTGCAAGCGATGGTAAATGCCTTTCCAAACGCGATCCCAGATCGTTTGTGACGGAAAGAGCAAAGCCGCCGGAAACGACAAAACAAATGGCAAAGACAAGCAATAAAAGAAAGAAAAAGCGTAAGATTTTCATAAAAGCCCCCTGCAGTATAGATATCTTCATTATAACATTAGAACACTTGTTTTCAAAGGGGCGGGATAAATTTTTCGCGCCAGCAATTGCCGGCTTTCGGCCGCAGTAAATAAAAAAATGCTGAAAAGCGTAAATTTGTAAATTTTCCTATTGAAATTTTATGCATGATTGATGTATAATTATAAACATGATATTTGCCCAGGCAAATGGAGGAGGAATTTGTGTGAAGGTTAGTGTTATTGGTGCCACGGGGTATGCCGGAGCAGAACTGCTGCGACTTTTAAACAATCATCCCCAGGCGGAAGTTGTGTATATGACATCGGAAAGCCATGCCGGCGAACCGATTTCGCAGATATATCCGCATTTGCGAGGAATTTACGAGCAGAAATTGATCAGCATGAAGGAGATCGATACAATCGCTGCGGCAAGTGAGGTCGTCTTCATCGGTTTGCCGCATGGGCACGCGATGGCTGTCGGCAAGGCGCTTGAGGGGAAAAATGTAAAGATCATTGATCTCGGCGCAGACTACCGCTTCAGCGATACGGCTGTTTATGAACAATGGTATAAGGTAGAGCATACGCATAAGGATGCCAAACGCGTTTACGGTTTGGCAGAGCTCAACCGCGAGGCGATCAAAGGCGCTTCGATCATTGGCAACGCTGGCTGCTATACGACAGCGAGCATTCTGGCGCTGGCGCCGCTGGCGAAAAACAAGCTGATTGATATGGATACGATCGTCATCGATGCCAAATCCGGTGTTTCAGGGGCGGGCCGTTCGGCTAAGCTCGGCAATCATTTCCCGGAAATGTATGATAATTTCAAGGCGTATAACGTCGGTGGTCATCGACATACGCCCGAGATCGAACAAGCTTTGAGCAAATTAGCCGGCTCTCCGGTGGTTTTGAGTTTCACGCCGCACCTTGTTCCGATGAGCCGCGGCATCCTGAGTACCTGCTATGCCAAGCTGAAGCCAAATGTCACAGCGGCAATGGTGGATGAGGCCTACGAAGCGATGTACGGCAGGGAGGTTTTCATCCGATTGCTCGGGCGAGGGGCGTATCCGGCCACCAAAGAGGTTCGCGGCTCAAATTTCTGCGATCTAGGCTGGCATATTGATCCGCGGGTGGGCCGCGTCATCGTCCTGTCGGCCATTGACAATCTTGTCAAAGGGGCGGCCGGGCAGGCTGTGCAGAATTTCAATATTTGCAGCGGTTTCGACGAGAAAATGGGGCTGTTGAATGTTCCAGTATATCCGTGATAATAGAAAATATAAGTTGATAAAATAATGGGGGAATTTACAATGCAAAAAGATAATCAGCAGGGCGTCACGTTTGCCCAGGGCTTTAAAGCCTCTGGCATCAAAGCTGGCATCAAAAAGAGCGGCAACGAAGATCTGGCCGTGATCTATACAGAAAAACCGGCAGCGGTAGCTGGAACTTTTACGCAGAATGCAGTAGCGGCAGCACCGGTATATGTTTCGAAAGCGGCGGTAGCGCATGGATCGGTTCATGCGATTGTTGCCAATGCTGGCTGTGCCAATGCCTGCACCGGCGAGCAGGGCATGCAGGATGCCAATAAAATGGCAGAACTCACTGCTTTGGAACTCGGCATCAAGGCGAGCGAAGTGGTTGTAGCTTCGACCGGTGTCATTGGCGTAAACCTGCCGATGGACAAGATGGCAAAAGGCATCAAGCTGGCCGTCAGCGAATTGTCGGAAAATGGCAGCGCTAAAGCTGGCAGTGCGATCATCACGACCGATACGCACTCCAAGACGAGGGCTGTTGAATTCGAACTCGGCGGCAAGACGGTGCGCATGGGGGCGATTGCCAAGGGATCGGGCATGATCCAGCCGAATATGGCGACGATGCTCTGCTTTATCACGACGGACGCAGCGATCCATTCGCAGCTTCTGCAAAAAGCGCTGTCCTCGGTCGTAGAAACATCCTTCAACATGATATCGATTGACGGGGACATGAGCACAAATGATATGGTCATCGTAATGGCCAACGGCGCTGCCGGCAATGCTGAAATCACCAGTGAAGATGCAGATTACGCGATCTTCCAGGCAAAGCTGCTGGAAATGTGCCAAAGCCTCTCTCAGGAAATCGCCGCGGACGGCGAAGGCGCTACGAAATTTATCACCATCCAGGTAAAGGGCGCGGCTTCTTTTGCCGATGCCAAGACCGTGGCGATGAGTGTGGCGAAGTCTCCTCTGGTCAAGACGGCATTTTTCGGCGAAGATGCCAACTGGGGCCGGGTGATCTGCGCGATCGGCTATGCCGGCGTCAAGATGATACCGGAAAAGACGAAGGTTGCCTTCGGCGGCATACCAGTCTTTGAAAACGGTATGGGAGCCAAGTTTTCCCTTGCCGCGCTGAATAAGGTCATGGAAGAACACGATATCGTCGTCGATATCGACATGGGTCTGGGTGAAGCGGAAGCTACGGTGTGGTCCTGCGATCTTTCCTATGAATACGTGAAGATCAATGGCGAATATCACACCTGATGGAGGCGGTTACTATGGAATTTTCACCGAAAGATAAAGCGGCAATCCTCATCGAGGCCTTGCCCTATATACAGGAATTTTATGGCAAGACCATTGTCATAAAATACGGCGGCAACGCCATGATCAATGATGACCTCAAAGAAAAAGTCATTGAGGACATCACCCTGATGAAATACGTCGGCATGCGTCCGGTCATCGTCCACGGCGGGGGGCCGGATATCACCGAGTTCCTGCATAAAGTCGGCAAGGAATCCAAATTTGTCAGCGGCCTGCGCGTTACCGATGCGGAAACCGTGCAGATCGCTGAAATGGTGCTCGTCGGCAAGATCAATACCGAAATCGTCAGCCTGCTGAACAATCGCGGTATTCGGGCCGTCGGCCTCAGCGGCAAAGACGCCAATCTGATCCGGGCCCGCAAAAAACTGGCTACGGTACATGAAAATGGCAAGGTCAGCCAGGTGGACATTGGCTATGTCGGCGAAGTCGAGAAAATCAATGTGGACATTTTAAATGATCTCCTGGATCAGGACTATATTCCGGTTATTGCGCCGATTGGCAGCGGCAAGGATCGCGAAAGTTACAATATCAATGCGGATTATGTCGCGGCCGAGGTGGCGGGAGCCCTGAATGCTGAAAAGCTGCTGCTTTTAACCGACATTGAAGGCATCTACGGTGACTACCATGACAAGAGCACATTTATTTCGACCTTGACGCAAAGCGAAGCCAAGGCGATGATTAAAGACGGCACGATTGCCGGTGGCATGATTCCGAAAGTGGAAGCCTGCCTCTGTGCGCTGGCGGCCGGAGCTGGCAAGACGCATATCATTGACGGACGCCTGGACCATTCCTTGATCTTAGAGGTGTTTACCTCGCAGGGGATTGGCACGGAAGTCATTAAATAGGAGGGGAAAACATGACAGACACAGAAATTTATCAAAAGGACAAGGACGCCTATCTGCCGGTATTTGCCCGGTACGAAATCGTTTTGGATCACGGCGAAGGTCCGTATGTATATGATATAAATGGCAAGAAATATATAGATTACTTAGGCGGCATTGCCGTAAACGTTCTCGGACACAATCATCCAGGGCTGGTAAAAGCGATCGCCGCGCAGGCCGGCAAGATGATTCACTGTTCCAATTTGTACTATACTGAAGTGCAGGCGGAAGCTGCCGTGAAGCTCAAAAAGCTCAGCGGCCTAGGCAAGGTGTTTTTTGGAAATTCCGGAGCGGAAGCCAATGAAGGAGCGATCAAGGCGGCTCGTAAATATGCACATCTGATCGCTGCCGATAAATCCCAAATCATCACGGCGGTGCACAGTTTCCATGGGCGCACTTTGGCGACGTTGACCGCGACCGGCCAGCCCAAGTACCAAAAAGGCGTCGGCCCGCTGCCGGAAGGCTTTGCTTATGTGGATTACAATGATATCGCTGCCCTTGAAAAAATGATGAGCGAAAAAACCTGTGCGGTGATGCTCGAACCCATTCAGGGCGAGGGCGGCGTGTATCTGCCGAAAGACGATTATTTGAAAAAAGTCCGCGCTCTGTGCGATAAATACCAGGCGGTCTTGATTTTCGATGAAATTCAGACGGGGGTCGGCCGGACGGGAACCATGTTTGCTTATGAGCAGTTTGGCGTAAAACCGGATATCGTGACCTTGGCAAAAGGTCTGGCGGGCGGTGTGCCGATGGGTGCCTTTATCGTCACCGATGAAGTGGCTGCAGCATTCCATCCCGGCGACCATGGGACGACCTTCGGCGGCAATCCGCTGGCCTGCGCTGCGGCGAATCTCGTGCTCGATACGATCGCTGCCGATCATCTCCTGGAAAATACACAGGAAGTCGGCGCTTATCTGAAGGCCAAGCTGGAAGGTTTCCAGAAAAAGTATCCGGCGCTGATCACGGAAGTTCGCGGTCTCGGGCTGATGCTCGGCGTGCAGCTGACGAAACCGGGCCGGGAAATTGTTGATGAATGCTTGAAATATGGAGCCATTATCAACTGCACGGCCGGCGATGTGCTGCGTTTTGTACCGCCACTGATCATTACCAAGGCCAATGTCGATGAACTCATCGTCATTTTAGATAAAGTCCTGGCAAAATATGCGTAACGGATACTTTTATAGTATAATATATAGCGGCTATGGCAATGCGCCGAAAGCTTAAAATCTGGGGGTTTTACAATGTTAAAAGGCAAAGATTTGTTGTCGATACACGACCTGTCAAGCGATGAAGTGTATGAAATTCTTGATCTTGCCAAAGTCTTAAAGACCAAGCAAAAAGCGGGAATCGAGCATCCTATGCTCAAGGGCAAGACCCTGGGCATGATTTTCCAAAAATCGTCGACGCGGACACGGGTTTCTTTTGAAACCGGCATGTACCAGCTCGGCGGCACGGCGCTTTTCCTGTCCGATCGCGATCTGCAGATCGGTCGCGGCGAACCGATTGCGGATACGGCCCGCGTCTTGTCGCGTTATCTCGACGGCATCATGATCCGCACTTTCGCTCACAGTGATGTGGAAGAGTTTGCGAAATATGCCGACGTTCCGGTCATCAATGCGCTGACGGATCTTTTGCATCCGTGTCAGGTGCTGACAGACCTTTTGACGGCGCAGGAACATAAGGGCAAGGAGCTCAAAGGCCTCAAACTTGCCTATATCGGTGACGGCAATAATATGACGCATTCCCTGATGTACGGCTGTGCCAAAGTCGGCATGCATTTTGCGGCTGCTACGCCGGCCGGTTATGAACCGGATGCTGCGGTGACCAGACAGGCCACTGAAGATGCCGCGCAGACGGGCGGTTCCATCACCGTCGTCCATGATATTTACGAGGCGGCCAGGGATGCAGACATCCTCTATACGGATGTTTGGGCCAGTATGGGACAGGAAGCGGAGCGCGAAGCCCGCAAGGCGATCTTTAAAGACTATCAGATCAATAAGGAACTGCTCAAAGTCGCCGATAAACGAGCCATTGTCATGCACTGCCTGCCGGCGCATCGCGGCGAAGAAATTACCGCTGATGTGCTCGAAGCCAATGCTGCTGTTATTTTTGATGAAGCAGAGAATCGTCTGCATGCCCAGAAAGCCATCATGGCTTTGACGATGGGGAACTGAAGCTTGTCGAAGAGAAAAAACAAAAATTTTAAGGAGATGTTTTAATTATGGCTAGTGTAAAAAAAGTTGTGCTTGCATATTCCGGTGGTCTGGATACCTCCGTTATCATTCCTTGGTTAAAAGAAAATTACGACGGCTGCGAAGTCATCGCTGTTTGTGCTGATATCGGCCAGGGCGACGAACTCAATGTCGTTCACGATAAAGCGCTGGCTTCGGGAGCTTCCAAAGTCTACATCGAAGACCTCACCCAGCCGTTTCTCGAAGAATACGTATGGCCGACGCTCAAAGCCAGTGCCGTTTACGAAGGGAAATACCTCCTGGGCACCTCCTTTGCTCGTCCGCTGATTGCCAAAGCTTTGGTCGAAATTGCCAAAAAAGAAGGCGCGGATGCGATTGCCCATGGGGCGACTGGTAAAGGCAACGACCAGGTTCGTTTTGAACTGACGGTCAAAGCACTGGCCCCGAACATTCAGATCATCGCGCCTTGGCGTGAATGGACGATCCGTTCCCGGGAAGACGCTTTGGAATATGCCAACAAGCACAATATTCCTGTGGCAACGAGCAACAAGACGTACAGCATGGATCGCAATATCTGGCATTTGAGCCATGAAGGCTCCGATCTGGAAGATCCTTGGAATGCTCCAAAAAACGAAATGTTCCTCGTGTCAAAAGCGCCGGAACAGGCTCCGGATAAAGCCGAATACGTGACGATCGACTTTGAAAAAGGCATTCCGACGGCTGTCAATGGCGAAAAACTTGGTGCGGTGGCACTTTTAACCAAACTCAATGAAATCGGTGCGGCGAACGGCGTCGGCATCACGGATATTACGGAAAACCGCCTGGTGGGCATGAAGTCCCGTGGCGTTTATGAAAATCCAGGCGGAGCGATTTTGTATTACGCGCACAGAGAACTCGAATACCTCTGTCTCGATCGCCAGACGATGCATTACAAAGAAGGCGTAGCCATCCGTTACGGCGAACTCGTTTATGATGGCATGTGGTTCACGCAGCTCAGAGAAGCTCTGGCGGCTTTTGTCGACAGCACGCAGGAAACGGTTACCGGCACGGTAAAACTCAAACTCTATAAAGGCAATATCATTTCGGCTGGGGCAAAATCGCCGTACTCCCTGTACAGCAAAGAATTCGTTACCTTCGAACGCGATGAAGTTTACAACCAGGCAGATGCCACGGGCTTCATCAACCTCTTCGGCCTGCCGCTCAAAGTCAGAGCTCTGATGAAAGAAGGAGCAGGACTTAAGAATGAGTAAGAAACTCTGGGGGGGCCGGTTCTCCAAATCCACCGATGAAATGATCAATGAATTCCAGGCATCGATTGCCTTTGATAAACGCATGTACCATGAAGATATCGCCGGCAGCATTGCTCACGCGACGATGCTCGCAAAGTGCGGTATCCTGTCGAGTGAGGACAAAGACGCCATTGTGGCGGGACTAAAAGAAATCCTGGTTTCGATTGAAAAAGGGGAGTTTTCCTTTGATGTCGCGCTGGAAGATATTCATATGAATATCGAAAAGCGGCTGACCGATGCGATCGGCGAAGCGGGTGGGCGCCTTCATACGGCTCGCAGCCGCAATGACCAGGTGGCGCTGGACACGCATATGTACGTGCGCCGTGAAATTGTCAATGTGGCCAAACTTGTTGCCGATATGCAGCAGGCGCTGGTCGAAACTGCGGAAAAATACAGCGATGTCATCATGCCGGGATATACGCATTTGCAGCGGGCGCAGCCGATTTTGTTCTCGCACCATATGCTGGCGTATTTTTCAATGCTGAGCCGGGATTTTGACCGCCTGAAAGGTGCCTATGAGCGAGCGGATATCATGCCGCTCGGGGCGGGCGCTCTGGCAGGAACCACGTTCCCGATCGATCGCGAATACGTGGCGTCGCAGCTGAACTTTGAGACGGTTTACGCAAACAGCCTTGATGCGGTAAGCGACCGCGATTACATTCTTGAATTTTTGTCGGCGGCTTCGATTCTGATGATGCATTTGAGCCGACTCAGCGAAGAGACCATTCTCTGGTGCTCACGCGAGTACTCCTTCATTGAGCTTGATGATGCCCATTGCACGGGTTCGAGCATGATGCCGCAGAAAAAGAATCCGGATGTGTCGGAACTCGTCCGCGGCAAGACGGGCCGCGTTATCGGACATCTGATGGCGATGCTGACGACGACGAAGGGATTGCCGCTTGCCTATAACAAGGATCTGCAGGAAGATAAGGAAGGCTTGTTTGACACGATTGATACCGTGAAGTTCAGCCTGGCTGTCTATGCCCAGATTCTGCGCGGTATGAAGGTCAATAAGAACGTAATGTTCAAGGCTGTCAGCGAAGATTTTTCCAATGCAACGGATCTCGCGGATTATCTGGTCAAAAAGGGCCTGCCGTTCCGTCAGGCGCATGCGGTATCCGGTAAGGCCGTGCACGATTGCATTGAAAAGAAGCAGTGGCTGCAGGATATGACGATGGCAGAGTTCAAGGAGCTTTCACCGCTGTTTGACGAGGATATCCGCGAAGCGATCAAGCCGGAAACCTGTGTGGCGAACCGCAATTCGCTCGGCGGAACATCCTATCGCCAGGTTGAAAACCAGCTAAAATTCGCCAAAGATCTGATCGATGTGGAACACAAGCTGCTCGATCAGCTCAGCAAAAAACAAATCTATATCGACTGAACCATAAATAAAAAGAGGCAGCACCCCATAGGTGACTGTCTCTTTTCTCGTACGGCCGGAGCCGGATGCTCTTTTTTATTTGTGATAGCCCTTTAACTTTTGCAGGCGTTCTGCTGCGGCTTCCAAGGTGGCGAATTCCTTGCAGAAGCAAAAGCGCACGTATTTTTTGCCCGCGGGGACATCCTTGCGGTAAAACGTGGAGCCGGGGACGACGGCCACGCCGATTTTTTCTGCCAGATAGAAGGCGAAGGCAACATCATCGTCCCAGCCAAATTCCGTTATGTCGGCCATGATGTAATAGGCACCGTGCGGCACGATGCAATGGAAGCCAACATTTTCGAGCGCCTGCAGCAGAAAGTCGCGGCGTTCAAGATAAAAATGGGCCAGCTTATCATAATAGGCCGGTTCGAAGCGAAAAGCGCTGGCGACGGCAGCCTGCAATGGCGCCGCGGCCCCTACGGTCAGAAAGTCGTGCACCTTGCGGATCGATGCCGTCAGGGCTGGCGGAGCCGTCACAAAGCCGATGCGCCAGCCGGTAACGCTGTAGGTCTTGGAGACGCTGTTTACGGCAACAGTGCGCTCACGCATACCGGGCAGCGTCCAAATCGGGATATGCCTGGCTGCGCCGTAGATGATGTGTTCATAGATTTCATCGCTGAAGACGAGCGCATCGTATTTTTGGCAGAGTCCGGCGATGAAATTGAGTTCGTCGCGCGTAAATA
>Ga0183099_1000657_pt1 | contig 23241 bp, 45 predicted proteins | sample Biomet1_FD_127788 | JGI IMG/M metagenome (GOLD analysis project Ga0183099, IMG submission 127788) | Microbial communities from bioreactor (seeded with anoxic lake sediment) at LBNL, California, USA - Biofuel metagenome 1 | ecosystem: Engineered > Bioreactor > Anaerobic > Unclassified ...
GAATTGGAGGTGCGCTATAAGCTTGGCCTCACGGAATACATGCAAGGAAAGTCTGAAAAAGAAAAATCCGCATGAGCGGGAACTCACACGGATTTAAGAATTTAAAAATATTTTGTACGTAAATTATAACATACTGGAGATGGATTTTATATGAAAATCAAACATTATGGATATTGCAGAATGATGACAGCAAAAGAATTAGGAAAATATCTCAAGATAGGAGCGATTCGTTTATGTTTAAAGCAGCACAGAGGATGATGCCACTGACGAATCATGGTTGGCGTGTAATGGGAATCGTGCTGTTAGTAGCGGTTATTGTAGTTTATACAAATTATTAAGGAGAATGAAGAAAATGTTACATCATATAGAATTGGGAGCAAAAGAAAGTAGTGTAACAATGGGGTCTTTAAAAGAAAAAGAGCCTTGCTGTAACAAGACTCAAAAAGAAATTGCCGCAATGCTAAAAGAAATAGATGAAAAAAAACCTTTGTGCGTAAATGAAGTAAGAAAACGTTTTGGGCTTCATCCCTTGCCGGACAAAGGAGCAAATATAATGCTTACTCCCTTAGATGAATGATATCAAGAAAGGGGCTAATTAAATGTCGGTTACAAAAGAAAATACTGAACTCAAGCTTAAACTTGAAGAATGGCATAGAGATAAACGAGAAATTCGCATTATTACTTATGAAAGTGATTGGGTATTGACAGATTTTTGGCTTCCAATTGCAGTGCTTTTTTCAATCGGTGCATTTATTATTGCAAGCTATTGTTTGTGGAGGTTGCAATAAACTCTTCATACCCATCAAGACAATAATTAACATGATAGGCTTTATATTTCTTGCGATTGGTATTTGAATAAGGGCTTCGTTGAAAAAGGGTAGTATCCGCTATTTTAAAAGAAATCATGATGTGATGATCTAACTTAATATTCTTGTTTGCGTAAATTAGAATATCAATTTGGGAAAACGAGCCAGCTTTAAGGGTACCAAAATTTCTTTCTGGGATTGTAATAAAAAATTGAGGCATCTGATTATTTTTGTTTTTGAATGACGGTGATACTAGTATTGAAGAATCCTTAAGATTTGGTACTATTGTTCTTTTGGTGAGAATGTAATGATTTGCGTTAGTGTTTGGATTAAAAGCACGCAAATCAAAGAATGACATGTCACATTTGCTAGGATTAACAATCTTTAAAGTGCAGGAAAAAGCAACTACCGCATCTGCTGGGTAAGGTTCTCCTGCGATAGTAATATCTGTTTTAGGGTTTAAGACAAGAAGATCTTGATCCCAAGTAACCGTAATATGCTTTCGTTGTCGGTACAAAGTAATGAAAGAAACGCCAAGAGAAAATAAGGAAATAATTATTGGTAGATATTCGATATGAAGTCCCCCTTTTTACTGATTATATTCGACAAAAGGGAATGTTTACCTGTAGATAACAGGATAAAAAAATTATTAAAGTACATTGTCGCTTATACGATAAGCGGTTCTTAAAATATTGAGGAGGCTGTGTAAAATGCGGCAAATAACAATGGATAAGGCGAAATATGAGCAGTTAAAAAAACAACTTGAAGAACTGCCTTATAATCCGCTGCCACAGGAAGTATATCATGTTTTAAATACTCAGTTTGGTATGTGCGGATTCGGTTGGAAATATCGAATTGTTGAGCGGTTTGAAAGTAAGATGCCCGGTAAAATTATGCTGTTTGTGCGCATTGACTTGTATCTTAAATGCAATCGTCAATGGAGCGAGGCGATTCCTTCAGTCGGCGGTGTAGTGGTAGGCGATAAACCGGATCTGATTAACAATGCTATTGATATTGCAATCTGCAAGGCTTTGAAAATGCTATGTATGTCAGATGCAATGGATAAAAAAACGATTTTAAGAAATATAGCGAGTAATGCTAAAAAAGTGAACTTTAAGCCGGCTGAGATAAAGAAAATTATTCATGAGAAATATGGTGTGGATTCTTCGGGAAAATTAAGCATTGAGCAAGCGGTTGAGCTGAATAATCATTTTTATGACATTTTATTGGATTCAATGAAAGCGGAACATGCGTCCATTATAGCAAGCAAAGCGTAATAGTGAGGTGAGAACGTGGATAGAGATTTTAAGGGAGTATGGATTCCCAAGGAAATATGGCTCGATGAAAATCTGAGCATCATGGAAAAAATGCTTCTTGTAGAAATTGATAGTTTGTGCGGGGAAAAAGGCTGCTGGGCAACAAACCAATATTTGGCAAAGTTTCTGGGTATAAGCAAAGATCGTGTATCAAAATTAATCAGTGGATTGGTAAAAAGAAAGTATTTGGAAATCACTATAAAGTATGTTCCGGGAACAAAACAGGTCAAAGAAAGAGTGCTATTTACAACTATAGGGTATGGGCAAAAACAACTAGGGGGTATAGGTGAAAATACTGAGACCCCTCACGGTGAAAGCACCGAGAGCCCTATAGGTGAAAACGACGAGGAGAATAATACAGGTATTAATAATACATCTTTTAGTAATACATTGAGTAATATAAAACATAACGCGCGTGAAGATGGCGAAAATCGCCACGGGGGAGAAAAAGAACGGACCCCTTCTCAAAAACGGTTTGATGAATTTTGGTCAGCCTATCCTCGGAAGGTCGGAAAGGGAGCTGCAGAAAAAGCATATGCGAAGATTAAGCCGGGTCAAGAACTCCAAGACCAGATTATGGGGGCTATTGCCGATGCAAAACAATCTTCTGCATGGCGAAAAGACAACGGACAGTATATTCCAAACCCGGCAACTTGGCTTAATCAGCGACGATGGGAAGATGAATTACCGGAAGAAACACTTGTAAAAAATAAGGGCACACGCAGTGCCTATGATATAGCCGCTGGTGCTCAGAAGATATTGGAGGGATCGATATGGTAGAAATAGATCCAGTCGTTAAGATTTTATCAACGTATCTCAAAGCATTTCCCCAATCAAAGCTTGATGATGAAGGGCTGGCGCTTTATGTGACCTTGCTTAAGCCATTGCCACCGGCAGCGATATCTGCAGCAATGGCAAAACTTGCAATGACACACACATTTTTCCCGGCTGTGGCCGAAATCTTTGAAGCGGCGAAAAGCATTAAGACAACGGCAGTCGGCAATGAGGTTCCATCGGTGGATGAAGCATGGCGAGAGGTCATTAGGCAGGTGCATGATGCATTTGTTTATAAGGAGCCGGTATTTTCTACTCCGGAGATTAAACGGGCGGCATTAAATATGGGATGGACAAGCCTCTGCTATCTGCCAGCAAAAGATATGAATACAGCGCGAGCACAGTTTCGAGATATTTATAACGGCATATTGAGTCGCAAGAAAGAAACAGCGCAAAACGTTGCCGTGCTCGATATGATGCCACAACACAAAGTGCAAGAGCTGATTGGTAATGTGGGCCGCAAGTTTGAAGTTTTAGAGGGCGGTGCGAGCTGATGTGTGCAAATGAAATCGTTCAAGCCATAAGATATCTGCATGGTGTGCTGCAGCAATACAAAGGCAAAGATTTATTCATGCTGATCTTGCGGCCAGCGCAGTATAAGACCGTGGCATATTGTGCTGAGATTACTCGTTACAAAGGCAATATTCAAAGTTTGAGGCGAAGTGAAATAGCGCCATTGATAAAAATGATGGAGAGCGTTAGCTTGCAGGACGAACAAATTGAGCTATTTTAGGAGGGCGGCTGATGGATAAAGAGCGTGAGAAATGGATTGCACGGGCGGAAGCTTATGAACGAAAAAGTGGCATAAAAATGGTGACAATACTTCATGGTGGGCAATATGAAAATTGGCCTGTTGAGGTATTTGAGAAATCTAGCATTGCAAATGACGCTGAGATAGTAGATCGCACGGATAAAGAAGTAGCGGTGAAGGTGGATGTACCACGGATGACGGTCGGAGAATATGCGGCGCAGGTTTATGAGCGGAGGGAACGGTCGTGAATATTTGGATTGCTATAGGTATAACCGCGCTTATTGGAATTTATTACGTGATTAAATTTGTGAAAGTTGCAGACAAGATTGCGTGGGTAGAGAAAAACTTTCGGAGGAAAAAATAATCATGACAGATGGATATGCACTTTATAAAGGTGACAAATTTATTGCTATGGGTACGGTGAATGAATTAGCAAAAATCATGAATGTTACCCCGAATACGGTTCGTTTTTATTTGTCGCCCACATATCGTAAACGGATTAAGGGCAATGGTCGAATCGTAATCAAGATAGAGGATGGCGATGAATGATGGATTACGCTATGTTCGAAATGAATATTTGTGATTTTAAAAAAAATGTTGTTTTTGAAGTTGGAAAAAAATATGAGATATTGTCGGAAGAATACGGCAAGGTATATGTTTCGCATGGTAAAAAGAATAAAAATGAGTGCAGTTCGATGCCTGCTAATATGCAAGGAATGAAGATTTTTAACGAAGGACCTTGGTGATGGGGAATTTGATATTATGTCAATGCAAAAACAAGCCGAGGGTTACACACGTTTATGAGACAAATGGAAAATACTTAGAATCGTGGAGTTTAGTTGTTTGCGATAAATGCGGAGCTATGATCCCTGAATCATATATGACAGATGGAGAAGCCATAGAATCATGGAATCGGAGGGCTAAAAATGGACATAATCAGCCACAGACAGGTTGAACGGGGCGAAAAAAGCATGAGAAAGCTAAAATATGTGTATCGGCAGGTTATTATGTGGCACGCACTCAATAAATCGTGCTTATTTTGCAGAAAGTTCAAGAGAAGATGTCGGGTAGGTAGACCTGGATTCTTTCTTTGGGGATGTTTTGTACCGAAAATAAAGATTAAAAAATGCGTATTGAAAAGAAATGGGGGACTAAATTGAAAGAGAAAGAGTTGTACCACTTCTTAATGACTCATGAAACGGGAATAGCATTTTCTGAGGAGCATCAAGATATTATCACATGGGTGCGTGTTCCGTATTCCGATTTAGACGAGTTTATCGGAATCATTCAACCGCGATATGAACGCTATCCCGACGCACAGTTACAAGAGACGTCAGCTTGCGTGATGATTACGGATATCATAGACGAAGGATTTGACGGATATGAAAAATGCTTTGATCCAGACGCTTGGAAAAAGGCTGTTGATGAAATCGATAAATTTTGGAGGGAACGCCATAATGGACAGAATCAGTGATAAGATGCTTAAAAATATGATAGATATTCTTTCTGCCTATGAGCATGACCTGCCGTGGCTTTCGGCACTGTCTGAGCTTAAGGAACGGCGTGAGGTTGAACAAGCTGGGCTTTCCGAAGAGTTGGCGGTGAAGAAATGAATGATCCAACGGCAAATAGGGCAATTCAAAATATCATGCGTCGCCGCAAGGCTGAGAATCGAGCTAAAAGCCAGCGGCGCAGACATTGTGATAGGGCGGTTAGAGAAATGAGGAAGAAAGCTGGGATAAATAATGGATAAAACAGAATGGGATGACATAATGGATAAAAATCTTCCCTTACAGATTGGAACAAGGATAAAAAAGACAATATATGGGCCGATTGGGGATAGGGAATACAAAGGAACTATAGCCGGAAAGAACTGTCTGCTTGGTGATTTTATGTATTTAGTCGAATACGACGAAACGATACCGGGAGGATTTGGTAAAGAGGGCGAAAATGCCTGGACAAAGAGGCATACCGGATTAAATAAATTATCTTGGGAATATCATCCATTAGAAATGGCGGAAGAAATGATAATATCGCGTGAAAAGATACGGGGTAAATCGTTGGATGATGATTGCAAGGAGGCTCAAATATCAAGAAATGAATATGGACTGCAGGATCATAGATGTTTTTGTTACGGCTTGATAGATTGTTCAACAGAATCATATTTAAAAAAATGTGTTGAGTGCCATGCTTTTACTGATAATGCAAAGCCACAGCAAATGGAGGGATAAAAGTGAGCAGGATATTTATTAACAATAGATGTAAATATAGGTGTACTAAAAGAGATAGATATAACGGTAAAGTAAAAGTATGGTGCGGACACGAAAAACGAGCTGAATTAAGAGGATTTTGGGGACGAATTTTTAAAACGGATTTTTGCATTATGACGCAATATGACGAGGAAGATTATTGCCCTCTGTTCGAAAACCGGTATCGGATGCAAGAAGAGATTATCAAGGAGAAAATAGCAGAAATTAAACAAACGGAAAAAGAGGTAATTAAAATAAAACCATTATGGGCAGTGCTCGCACAAAGTATAGGGAAAGAATTAAATGAAAGTTTTATTTGGAAAAACGGAATTTATAAAATATCGGACGATGGATTGAGTTTTTGGGATGAAAAAGCAGTGGGGTGGATAAAGAGCTCAATGGGAACGGTGGTGGCATTTGTAGATGGTGAGGGAGAGATAGCCAATGATTAAAATATCACCAAATCAACATATCGCATGGCAACAACGCCATAGACGCAATCAGCGGCAATTGAACGGATTCCATCGACTGAACGAAAAGCCAAGTGATGGAAGGTTTGAGCAGATTCTGAGAAGTGCTATACAAGGTGGTGCTGCTCAATAAATCCTTATGCGGTAGCAGTAATCAGCATAACAATAACAATTCTGGCGGCAGCAATGTTTGTCGGGGAGGAACACGAATGAATAAATGTATTTTCTTAGGACGTTTAACAAAGGATCCAGAGTGTAGATATACGCAGACAGGTAAATGTGTGACATCGTTTACCTTGGCCATGAATAATGGAAAAGATAGACCTGCAACTTTCTTGCCATTTGTTGCATGGGAGGCCCTTGGTGAAGTCGCTGGAAATAATCTTAAAAAAGGTTCGCAAATCTTGGTGGAATCTCGGGCACAGGTAAGAAGCTATGACGCGCAAGATGGTTCAAAACGTTATATAACAGAATTTGTAGTTATTAATTTTGAATTTTGTGGATCGAAGCAACAGAATGGACAAAGTAGCGATTCGGGGGCAGGGCAGTTTGGCACTGAAGTCTTGCCGGATGAAGAAATTCCCTTTTGAGAGGTGATAGATATGAAATTGACACGAGGAGCTATAGCTTTGAAAAAAGCAGAGGCGATTGAACTGCAACGGAAAAAAGGCGCGGCTATTCCACCGTTTGCAAAACATCATTCGAGAGGATGCAGTTGTGTATGTTCCATATGTGGAAATGCGTTGGGGCGGCTTACCTTCGCACATGCGGAAAAACATGGCTTTGAGACTCCTGGAAAAATGATAAATGCAGGGATGGTTCGTTGGCTATAAACGATTTGAATAATATAAAGCCATAGGATATGAAAGTGGTGATAGTGCAGTGAGTGAAGAAGAATATTGCGAAGAGTTACGATGCCGGCTGGATAAGAAATGCGAGTCCTGCGTCCATGTGCAAGGTGATTGCCCAGCAGGGGCAGCAAAGTGTCAAAGGATACCGATTATTATAAATACCAACAAAAATAGAGATGCGAAAGGACGGTAAATAGCCGTCCTATTCGTGCGTTTAGATTGAATTTAGGGGTGAGGATATGTTAGCTACAGCAGAAGAAGCAATGTATATTTGTGATGGAATACAATCGGATAAAAAAGACGCAGAGTATTACTTACTAAACTATGAAAAGGAATTAAAATCCTATTTAGACACAAAAGAGGAATTTATGCATTATAAAGAACATCGTGACGAAAATACGGGTGGCGGTCGTAGTGGCGTTGGAAACCCTACTGCTCAAACGGTGATGAAGGGCATCCAATTCGATAGCACATATCCTTGCTACCGTTGGTTAAAAGCTGTTGAGATCGTGCAGCGTGGATTAGGTGAGCGCAAGAACATATTTATCAAGGTTCGGAGGGAGTCTGAACGGTTGCACCATATTGGAAAAGGGCGCAAAGGCTGGGTTGTGTATGCGCAGCGAAGGTATGCAGAGGAAATGGAGAAGAGATTTATTATTCCAGAAGTATGGGCAAGCGAAAAAACAATAAAATTGTGGTGGCAGGAAATTGTTGATCGTACAGTGTTTGTCGTAAATAAAATTTAAAAGAAATTTTTAAAAAAGGTTACCTTTTATTAAGGGTTTTCCGTGATAAAATGATATTAGTAAGAAACAGGGAAAGCCACCAGCACAGAGCCGGTGGCTTATTTTATTGCCCAAAAGGAGCGTGTAAAATGAAAATTGATCTAAGCTATAAAAAGTGTTGCATCATAAAGCACGCTCTAAGGGATAAGCCCAATAAAGATTGTGTAGAGGAAATCGTATATAAGCAGTTTTCTGCGCTGGTCAGTCGATACAACGAAATATCGGCACTGTGGGATGATAATAGGACAGCTATAATTCATGAACCTGTACCATATGGGAGCCGTAAGCGAATATTGAAGTAATAAAATAAGGGCGTTGGTTGCCATGAACCATATTAAATAGAGGTATAAAAATAGACCGTCTGGCAGACGGCCTATTGTAAATCTTAGCCTCTTGGTGGGAAAGGGTCATATCCGTGAGAATCCTTTTGCCCGATTTGGCCATCCTTGTTATGAATGTACAATTCAGAGTGCTGATTACTACAAATTTCTCTTGCGTAATCAATAGCTTCCTGTTTGGTTGATGTAATAATAGTGGCTTTAGAGTTGCCTTCTCCTTTTACAGCCCAACCATCACCATTAGGAACAACATGCTGATCTTTTCCGTGTACCATTGAAATCACCTCTTTTCATCGTAGGACTTCAATATAAGATAACAAAATCCTTCAAATGGAAGTGATATTTTGAAAGATAATGTAGTAAATTTATTTTACTGTGAAGTATTTGAATCTTTTTAAGGACCGGCAATAAGAGAAAAGCGGAACGGGCACGAGAGTAAAGCATTTTTAAAATCAGAAGAAAGAGAAATAGATCTTGAGGGAATCGATGTTGATATCCATGAAAATGGTATCGAATTTTATTGAGGTGAGAATATGAACTTAGCAAAACATAAACCGCGTGATTCGTCATTTCTCAGGCGATTCCGCAAGGCGCACAAATGCTGTGAGATATGTGGTGTAGAAAATAATCTTGAAATAGCTCATATTATCTCAAAGGGGGCAGGCGGTCCCGATATGGAAGAGAATGTACTTATGCTTGATGGACCGGCAGCATTGCAAAAAGGTTGTCACGGGGCAAATCATTTAGGGAAGCTTACGCAAGGTCAGCTATTTGAGCATGCGGGGCGGCGCTTGGGTATTACTGCAGAAGAATGTGAACGTAGGGTGCGCAGAAAGATGGGGTACGATGTATGAATCAATTTAAAATACCGGATAATGCCACCTTTGCGCAGATTAGCCAGAGCCTAGCGATATGTTCTAATAGCATGGCCAGTGTCTCAGAAAAGTGTGCGGAATATAAAGCGGATGTTGCATTGAAACAGACAGCTCTTAAACGGGCTATGGCAAAAGCTACAGTAAAGTTTTCGGGGGAAAAGAACGCCGGCTTGATTAAGGCGCGAGCTGAGTTAGATCCACAAGTAGTGAAGGCACAGGATGAGTATGATTCGGTGAGTGCGATATATACGATTGCCGAGGGAGAGCTTGAGGCATGGGAAGCGCAGTTTGTGGCGTTGAGGAAGATGGTGGCGATTAGGGAGATTGAGCTGAGAGGGAATGTTGGGTAATATTTGGCAAGATCTTCTTCTATGAGATATAATTGGTATAGAGGAGATGATGTAGTGGATATTATTCAATATGTGACTGGTGGTAATGTCACAATTCAAGCAGTACTTATAACTTCTTTATCAGCATGGGTATCATTGTGGATGGCTACAAGAAAATTAAAAATAGAGAAAGAACAGTTTAAGAAACAGTTTAATTCACAAAAAGATTCATTTGAGGAACAACGAAGGCAGTTTGAAAGAACTCTACAGAATCAAAAAACAACAACATATAAGGAACTTATAACTGCTAATCGAATAAAATGGCTAAACGATTTGCGAAATTGTTTTATAGACACAATTGACATAGGAACCGAAATTCTTATTCGAGATGATGAACAAACTGATAATACTGATCTTGTCAAAAAATTTATTCACAGTGTAGATAAAATATTTCTTCGATTAAATCCAAATGAATTTGATATTGAAAAAATTTTGCTTGAAATAAATCGCATTATACTAACTATGCAAATGAAACAAGATGGAAAAGAACCGCAGGAATTATCTGCAAAATTAGCTTCGTTGCGAATAGAGGCGCAGCGGTTATTGAAAGAAGAATGGGAGATAATAAAGGAAGAAGCAAATCAACTTTATCACGAATAAAAAATATATTTGGCAGGACATTCCTTTTATTTACCGAAGGTTATTGGATAAAATAAAAGGAGATGGGTTTATGATGAACCAGTTGGAAGGAACAGTTTGTACAAAATGTAAAAAAGGGGAAATGCATGGTGTCAGAGGGAATACTGAGACGGTGATTTACAAATGCAATTTGTGCGGTGAAGAAATTCCAGGACCGGCTAGAATATTGACATCTGGACCGATAGACCCGCGAACAATGGAATTTAAGTAAAATATTTAAGCATCCTCCGGGGTGCTTTTTTATATCCAAAAACAACTCAAACAAAAGAAGGTGAATAAATGCAAGAAATTCCAGTACATTGCTCTTGCACAGAGCTTGTGGATCCAGCCGTCTTGGTGCCAAATCCACGTAACCCAAACCAGCATCCAAAAAAACAAATTGAACTCTTAGCTAAAATCATTAAAAGCCAGGGCTGGCGGACACCTGTAACGGTATCCAATCGCTCTGGCTTTGTTGTTCGCGGACATGGACGATTGCAGGCGGCGTTGCTTCTTAGGTGTAAGGTTCCGGTCGATAGGCAAGACTATAGCTCCGAAGCAGACGAGTGGGCGGACCTTATTGCAGATAATCGCATTGCTGAATTTGCTGAAATAGATGGCGACCTTATTGCGCAGCTCCTCGCAGACTTAGGCAATATGGATATTGACATGGACCTTACAGGATATTCAGATAAGCAAATCGACAATCTCTTAGCTGATATCCGAAGCGAAAAGGTCGAAGATGATCATTTTGATGCAGTAGCCGAAGCGGAAACCATTATCGAGCCGATTGCAAAAAACGGTGATGTGTGGCTGCTAGGGCGGCATCGTTTAATGTGCGGCGATAGCACGAAGAAAGAAGATGTTGAACGGCTTATGGATGGGCAGTCTGCGGCAATGATTTTCACGGACCCACCATATAACGTAGACTATCAAGGAAGTACAGAAGCTAAACTCAAAATTAAAAATGACAACATGCCGAAGGTGGAATTTCAACGATTCCTCACTTCGGCTTTTTTACGCATGTTTGAGTCTGTAAGGCCAGGGGCGGCGATTTACGTTTGCCATGCTGACTCTGCAGGCAGTGATTTTCGCGGAGCTATGATAGAGGCGGGGTGGTCGATAAAGCAATGTCTTATCTGGGTGAAGAATCAATTTGTCATGGGCAGGCAAGATTATCAATGGCAGCATGAACCTATCTTGTATGGGTGGAGGCCAGATGGTGCGCACCAATTCTTTGGTGGACGTAAGCAAGGCACGGTGTTCGATGATGATTCGGTCATTGTTCTACAGCCCGATGGGGATGACACCTTAGTCTGCATTACAATTGGAGGCGAACAGATGGTTATTCGAACAAAAGAAGCGGAGATTATCTCAAAGGCAGATGATGCGCTCATGACTACGTGGCGCGTTGAAAAGCCCATTCGAAATGGAGAACATCCAACGATGAAGCCTATCCCTCTTTGTACCAGAGCCATTCAAAACAGCAGCCGTCCGGAAGAATCTGTATTAGATTTGTTTGGCGGTAGTGGTAGTACGCTGATGGCAGCCGAACAAACCGGCCGCATTTGCTACACAATGGAATTGGATCCAGTTTATGTGGATGTTATTATTCGGCGTTGGGAGCAGTTTACTGGTAAAACAGCGGTGAAGGTTTCTTAACGCAGAATTTTACATAGAAAAAAGACAGGTACCGTAAGGGCACCTGTCGACGAACTGGGCGGAAAAGAACAAGTATGGCTATTGGAGTAGAAGGAGATGTTCTTTTCCGTACAAGTGTTCGCTAATCTCATTATAAAGGAGATTAGCGAATATGACCAGTGAAAAAAATAATATGTTTTCAAGTAATCCCAATATAGAGGCTGTTATACAAGAGTTTTATGGGAAAGATACCGAGTTAAAAAGTGCAAAAGAAAAATATCATAGAATTGTACAAGCTGGAATTGCGAAATGGATTGCAGATTTTCAAAAGGGGATTATTGTGATTCGTTCAGTAGATGATCTAAAAACATTAATCGAGCTTGACTTACATTTGCAAAAACATAAGTAAGCCTTAAAGAAATTGAGTTGAGGGGGCGGGGGGATAAATGTCCTTTAATTTATGAAAGATTCAAATAAATTAAAGGGTATTTTACATAAATGTCAAATTATCCTACTAGGTGTTCGAGGAGGGATTATAATGTCAAAGTATAGAAAAATTATAAAGTGTGATGTTTGTGGCAATGATATTTTAATGCCAGTAGGAAGAATTGAGTGGGGTTATGATGATAGTAAAAAAATGCATGTTTGCCATCATGACTGTAGTTATGGGCTAATGAATGATGGCAGTGAAAATTTGCAGGCCATAAAATTTGATAAAAAAATTGATCCGGATTATGTATATATAAGACTAAACTTAATACCAGATGACTATGGACTTGAATATAAGGATGAATGCAACCGGCTCAAAAACAAAATTTTTGAGCAAAATACTGTTTCTTAGGAAAGATAAAAGAGATGATTATATGGAAAATAAATTGCTTTTAAATATCAATCAGCTGCATACTACAACATCGGGTGTGGGGCGGATTAAAAATAATTTAAGAATTGAAACAGCAGATGTGGTGTCTTGGTGTAAAGAAAAAATTCAGAGACCGGATGCAGTCATTGAAAAGAGAGGGAAAAACTGGTATGTATTAGTAGAGGGCTGTATCTTCACGGTGAATGCTCACAGTTATACAATTATAACTGCACACAAGAAAAAATAAATTAAAAATCATTAATTCAAAAAGAGGAGAAATTGTTTTTATATAGAAATTCTCTTAAGATACTTTTCAAAAATGTATTTTTAGGAGGATTACTATGAAAAAAGCATGTATTTTAACAGCAGGATTGTTGCTTGTTTCGGCGGCAACGGCATTTGCATCTCCACAAACAGATATTGAAAAAGGAAAAACATCTGTAGATATAGGTGCCTTTAATTCAAAAACTGCATTGAATGGATACGACCTGGATACAAAAACAAATCTTGATGCAGGCGTTACCACGGGCATTTCGAATAAAATTGCTCTTCAGTACAAATATCATAATTTGAAAGCTGAGGCTAATGATGTGCAAATGCAAGAACTCAATGCGCTTTATAAATTGACGCCAAATACAGATGCATTTGTTGGTGTTAATAGATTTTCAGGGAATCTTACGGGAGATGATTATAACAGCAAAAACAAGTTACAAGTTGGTATTACTACAACTGTTCCATTAGGTACTTCTTTGAATGCATGGGGTACAGTTGCAGCTGGTGATGATTTGGTCAATTGTGAATTAGGTATTAGCCATCCACTAACGGAAAATGCGGATTTAAATGTATATTACCGTTATACAAAAGAAGATAATGCAACATTCAAAAATGGTGGGGCATTGGATTTTGAAAACAATGGCTTTGGTTTAGGTGTAACTTTAAAATTCTAAAAATAATTATTTAAAAGCATCCTTCGGGGTGCTTTTTTCATGCCTGTTATATGTCTGAAAAATAACAGCACCCTATTAAAGGGTGCTGTTAAGAGTTGTTGGAAATGAATTTTTTAAGAAATAATATTTTAGATAATTTGTTTTGTGAAAGGATTTATCAGTATAGCAGCCGGAACTGACAATACATGGTTTGAGGTATAAAGCAGGTATTAAAAGAGAATCTCAGAATCGTCACGTTTCCAATCATCATTCAAATAAGCATCTATAAATTCATCAAGTCCGGCGGCTGTGTTGGTGACTGCAAGGTACAAATCATCTAAAGTTTGGATGTTTTTAGTATTCGCCATATAATGCAGATTTTCATTATATTCTATAAGCAATGCTACATCGAAAAACTGATGATTAAGATTTTCATCGGATAACAATGTTTTTATAATGAGATAAGCACCGCCTTGTCGCCAATAAATATAAGAGTGATTTGGATCAAGTTCAGGACTATTGGTTTTGTATTGAGGTAAGTTTTTTATAAATGTATCAACAAAACCAAATTCCTCTCCATTGTTATCACAGTCTGATAATGCTTCCCATTTTATAAGTTTATTGTTGGTTTCATCAGTAAGTTTTTTTATTTGACGATGTAATTTAGATTCTATTTTATTTGAATCGGCAGATTCTTTGTCTAATAGGAGGTAATCTAATGTTACATTAAAAATAGCTATTAAAGCATTAAGGATAGCAGGATCATTAGGGATGGGATGTGCCTTTTTCGTAATAACTAACAAATCTTTGAGTAACTCCTAGCTTCATAGCTAAATCATTTTGTGTCATATTATTAGCTTCGCGTAATTTTTTTAGTTTATCTCCAAATGATGACATATATATCAACTCCTATAAATAGTATAACAACGTTAATTGTTTAGAGCAATACACCAAAATGGTTTAAACTAAATTTGTTTTTACGTTTAAACTACTATTGACTAAAGTACGTAAAATGACTATACTTAAAAACAAGGAGGTGATAAATATGATAAGACCAAATATAAAACTGGGTGATAATCTTGGTGCAGTTCTAAAATATCATTGTGCTATAAATGGTGTAAGCGTTATGCATTATATTGGCAGACTAATTTATGAAGATTTAAAGAAAAAACAGCCAACATTAATGAAAGATCGTTCTATCAATGAAACATGCGTTTCAAAATAAAAAAACCGCCTGTCTCGCCAAAGACAAACGGTCCGCGGTTACAATAGCAACCCTCACAACTGGTTTTATTGTAACCCAAATTCTAAAAAAAATCAATTAGAAAGAGGGTTATATTTATGAATGAGTTACAGATTTTTGAAAATGAAGAGTTTGGTAAGATCAGAGTAGTATTACAAGGAAATGAGCCATGGTTCATAGCAAAGGATATTTGTGATGTATTGGAACTGTCTGATACGGGTAAGGCTGTTGGTAGACTTGACCTGGACGAAGGTAGTCGAATTGAAATCGACCACCCGCAATCGAAAGATAAGATGATCGAGGTATATGCCGTTAATGAATACGGCCTTTACTCACTCGTTCTTGGTAGCCGGAAGCCGGAAGCCAAATCATTCAAGCGATGGATCACTCACGAAGTCATTCCGTCGATTCGCAAACATGGGACCTATATGACAGCTGACACTATCGAAAAAGTCCTAACTGATCCAGATACTATTATACAAATCGCCACAAATCTTAAGGTGGAACGCCAAAAGCGCGAAGCAGCAGAAAAACAAATTGAAACTGATCGACCGAAGATCGTTTTCGCAAATTCTGTAAGTGTCAGCCATACGAATATTCTCATTAGTGAGCTGGCAAAGTTGATTAGTCAAAATGGCATTGCAATAGGGCAGAATCGATTATTTCAATGGCTAAGGGATAATAAATATCTCATTTGCCGTAAAGGAACAGACTATAACATGCCAACGCAGAAATCAATGAATCTAGGTCTATTCGTTATTAAAGAAACAACGGTTGCTCATTCTGGGTACACTTCAATCAGTAAAACGCCGAAGGTAACAGGAAAAGGACAGATTTATTTTCTAAATAAATTTGTTCCGGATAATTACTTAAAAGCCGGTGTTGCAGAATGAATGAAATTGAATTCTCTATTCGCATGGGAGCTAATCTTGGATTCATTGAAAAAATTATTTTGACTGATGGATCTGTATGGGAAAATATGCATGTTTTATATTCCGCACCAATACCAAATGAAAAAAGAGTTTAAACTGATACTTTGGGGCGCTAATGAAATTTCTCGTCAAGTCATTGGTATTGCCAATGCAAGTTGGTCAGATTACCCTCAAGTAATGGCGGGTAGACGTATCTTTCAAAAAGCTTAATAATAGCAAAAAGCACTCTTAAGAGGGTGCTTTTTTTATGCCGTAAATAAAGGTGGTGATTAGATCATGCCAAGAGCAAGAAGTCCCAATAGGGATAAAGCCTTTTTGATTTGGAAAAGTTCAAAAGGAAAAAAGAAGAATAAAGATATTGCTGCAGAACTTGGCGTATCAGAAAAACAGCTATCTAACTGGCGGCGAGAGGATAATTGGGAAGAACTCACGGCGGGCGGGAAAAGTAGAAAATCCACGAATGCGAAAAGTGGAAAAATGAAAAGTGGAAAAAAAGAATCCACGAAAGAAAAGCGCGTGCAGTTGGCTATTGTCAGATCGGTCGAAGCAAATGAAGAACTCACCGAAGGACAAAAGCTTTTTTGCATATATTGGATGAAAAACCATAATGCAACACAGGCGTATTACAAAGCATATGATTGCACCTATAATACCGCGAACACCGAAGGACCTAAATTACTTGTCAAGCCACGTGTTAAGGCTGAGATTGCACGGTTGAAGGAAATTCGAAATGAGGGATTGTTCATTGACCAGGAAGATATCGTCGAACGCTATATGAAGATTGCATTTGCCGATATCACTGATTTTGCTGTGATTAAAGACAATAAGGTATATGTCATGAACAGCAATATGGTGGATGGATCCATTATTGCAGAAATCAAGCCAACACAGTTTGGTGTTGGGATAAAGCTAGAGAATCAGATGAAAGCATTGGAATGGTTAAGCGATTATTTCTGTATGAATCCTATGGACCAGCATAAGCGCAAGTATGATGAATCGGTCATGCAGTTACGAGAAAAAGAACTGAAGTTGAAGGAATGGTAATATGGCAGAATCATGGGCTAGAAAGTTATATTTATCGAAATCATGGGTGGGTTTAAGAAAAAGCCTTATACAAGAGAGAGGGCCTGTATGTCAGCGGTGTGGGCGGATTATGGTGAATACGTCCAGTTTGATTGGTCATCATAAAATGGAATTGACGCCAGAGAATGTGACAAATTCCATGATTGCGTTGAATCCGGATAACATAGAATTGATTTGTTCCGATTGCCATAACCAAGAGCATCAGCGGTTTGGAAAAGGAACGCGAAATGTGTTTCTCGTATATGGTTCACCGTGTAGTGGAAAGACATCTCTGGTCAATCAGTTGAAAAAGCGCGGCGATTTAATCGTGGAAATGAATCAACTGTATATGGCGGTTTCTGGTTGCTGCCTCTACGATAAGCCGAATAATCTACGAAAGAATATCTTCCAAGTGAGAGATTTATTAGTGGATAATATTCGGACTCGATATGGTGGATGGAATGATGCGTATGTGATTGGTGGATATCCGCGTCAGCAAGAAAGGGAAGCGCTGGCAAGCCGTTTAGGGGCGGAGGTTATTTACAGTCGCTCTACGGAGCTTGAATGCATGGCAAGGGCGGAGCTGTTAGGCCCATTCGCTGATGAATGGAAAAAATACATTCATAGATGGTGGGAAGAGTGCGAAGGGGCCCCCCCGGCCGAGTGAAATTTTTTTTGCCGCATAAGACCGTGGGCTATACCCATTTGTGATATATGGCAAAAAATTGACTTTTTGAACGAAAGTTTCCGAAAGCAAAAGTAAAGGTGGAAGAGCAATGGAGCCACAGCAAGAATATAAACGAATTAAAGCACTTTTTGATGGGGTGGATGAAAAGCAGCTGGCTTTGGTCGATGGTGCACTTTGGGAATCGGCTCGGTTGCGTGTTGAGCTGGACAGGCTCAATGAAATAGTTCGTCAGACGGGTCTTGTAAAAGTACATCCGGACAATCCTAGTATGCAAAAAGAATTGCCAGTCAGTCGCATGATTATCAAAGTCAGGGCTAATTATTTAAATTATATTGCAAAACTCAGTGGTGTCCTCGGAAAAAGTGTTGATGATGAAGATGATGACATGAAAGAGTTTGAATGAAAGGTGGCGATCCAGATGAGCAATCATCTGCAATAGGGAATCAAGGAGGTTTGCACCATGGTGGATGCATTTAAGGAAAAATATCCGGAATCATATTTTCTCACCTATTATGAAAAATGTTATTCGGGTGAAATTACCGTAGGTAAAGAGCTGATGCGGTGTCTAAGCAATTTGTTGGAGGATTTAGAGGATGAGCGGTACCGTTTTGATTTAAATGAACCGCATAAACGAATCCGGTTTATCGAAACCAAATGTAAGCATTCGATAAGTCCTTTTGCGGGAAAGCCTTTTCTTCTGGAGCTTTGGCAAAAAGCGTTTATCGAGGCTGCATATGGATTTAAGGTTTTTGATGAAGAATTTGGTCTTTGGGTGCGCCGGTTTGTTGAAGCGTTATTGATTATTGGTCGAAAAAATGGAAAAAGTTCTTTAGCTGCAGCCATGGGCAATTGTGAATTCTTCTGTGGGGAGATGGGAACCAATATTCTTTGTGCATCCAACGATTATGAGCAAAGCGATATCATCTTCCAAGAAATCAATAATATGCGTGAGGAATCCAAGAGCCTAGATCGTGTCAGTCGGAAAAACATAAAAGGCATTTTCATGGGAAATCCTAAGCAGAAAAAGAAAAAAGGAAAGTTCAGTTATCAGAACAAGGCGAAAATCAAAAAATTGTCGATGAAGACGGGAGCTAAGGAAGGGAAGAACATTGATTTTGCCATGATTGACGAAGTGCATGAGATGGCGGATGACGGGCTTGTCATGCCAATCAAACAATCTATGTCTACAAAGCTAGAACCGTTAATGGTTGAGATTACGACAGAAGGTTTCACGGAAGATGGTTATTTGGATAAGCGTCTTGCCTATGCTCGGCATGTTTTGAAAAAGGAAAAAGAAAATGATCGATTGCTTGTGTGGCTCTATACACAGGATTCCGAAGAAGAAATATGGCAGAATCGGGCAAGCTGGGTAAAATCGAATCCGAATCTTGGTGTCAGTAAAAAATGGTCCTATCTCGATGGTTTGGTTGAAGAGGCTCGGACAGAAACTTCGGTTCGTGCGTATATGCTGGCCAAGGATTTTAATATCAAGCAAAATTCAGCGGCGGCTTGGCTGACAGAAGGTGATGTTACAAACGTTGAAACGTTTGACCCGGCTATTTTAACCGGTAAACGCTATATAGGTGGTCTTGATTTTGCCGAAACAACTGATTTGTGCAGTGCAAAAGCAATTGTATGGGATAGCGATGCCAACAAAATGCGGTCTATGGCCATGTATTTTATTCCGGAAGAAAAAGCCGATGCGGTATTAGAAGACGAGAATAAGCTAAATCCTGAAAAGAAAAATTATCGAGAGTGGGCCAAGCAAGGTTTGGTTACTATTTGTCCAGGCAGTGAAGTGGATCCGCTCGCAGTTGCTCAATGGTTTTATGGACTATATACGCAATACAAGATGATTCCTTTTAAGATTGGCTATGATAATTGGCATGCTAAAGATTTCAAGCGGCTTGTCACCGAGTATTTTGGTGAAGAAATATTGGAACAGATTCGAATGGATTATGCAGCATTATCTGGACCAATGCGGATTGTTGAGTCAGATTTAAAGACTAAGAAGCTGGTCTATAACGATAATGAAATTGACCGTTGGTGCTTGAAAAACGTGTCGGTAAAGATGGATAATATCGGGCGCATCATGCCGGTTAAGCGGCAAGGGCAATCGAAGAACCGCATTGATGGCGCTTTAGGCTTTTTTATTGCCTATGCGGCATATAGTCGTTATAAATCGGAATACATGAGTATGGTTTAGGGAGGTGATGAGTTGGTATTCAATTACTTGAAGAGTGCCTTTGATCGTTATCAGACAAAACGAAAGTTAAAATTATTGTCCGCAATCTTAAATGATGGGCGGGCTATTTTTTCGTCCTTTGGCGAAGATGTCTATATGAGTGATCAGGTAAATAACTGCATCGATCGAATCGCTACAGAAATCAGTAAAATCGATATCATGTCAGTAGTACAAAAGCCGGGTTCTATCAAACAGCAAAATGATGATATTACGCGTTTGTTTCGTTTTAAACCGAATCCTCTGCAAACGACAAAAGACTTTCTTGCTTGTTGTGAATGGCTTAGGAGGAAAGACTGCAATTGCTTTATTTATCCGCAATATGACATTGTCTATGATGTGTATGGGAACCCCGTAAGAAAATATACAGCGTTTTGGCCATTGAATCCAACCAATATCGAAATTGGGCAGGATGAGGATGGACAGGTATGGGAAATAAAATTTTACTGGCGTGATGGTACTTCAGATATATTACCCTATGAGGATCTTGTTCACCTGCGATGGCGTCGAGGCAAGAATACCATTGTTGGTGGTGGTAATGATTTTGGTCGGCCGGATACAAAAGATTTGCTAGGAGCAATCAGTACACTGGATAAGGTCATGCAGGGATTGCCAAAAGCTTTGGAAGCAAGTCTCAAGATTAATGGCGTATACAGCGGTAAGACCATGCTGGATACAGATAAACTGAAAAAGGCACGGGATGATTTTGAATCACATATCGCAACCAGTGCCATTGGTATTATTGCAACGGATCTCGGCGGTGACTTTACACCGGTAAGTATGAAGCCGGTGGAAATTGATCCAGAAGTAATGAAAGTATTAAAAGGGGTTATTCGAGAACGCTATGGTATTTCGGAAGCTCTACTGTCTGGTGATTATGATGCAGAACAGCACGGGGCTTTTTATCAATCCTGTTTGGAAGATTTTATTACAGAGCTAGAACAAGGCATGTCGGCTTGTCTATTCACGCAGCGAGAGCAGGATGTCGGCCATAGGGTTCGGGGTTATTACAGCAAAACCGCGTACTTGTCGACAGCAAATAAGATTGCTTTGGCTACTTTGGCAACAAATACAGGACTAAAAACACTTAATGAAATCCGTGATATGTTTGGTGACGAGCCATTTGATAGTGGAGACCGGCGATTACAGTCCTTGAATTTCGTTAGTACGCAAATTATTGATACGTATCAGCTGAATATGGCAGCGAGTGGCAAAGTTAAGCCAGGAAAGGATGATAGTGGTGGGAAAACAGAATAACATCGACAAAGCAATGATTGTTCATCGCAGTTTTAACGTTCCAGATTTTCGAGCGGTACCGCAAATTGCAGATGAAGGGACTAGAAGATTAGAAGGTCATGCGGCAGTATTTGATTCTATGACAAATATTGGTAGCTGGTACAACGAAATAATTGCAAGGGGGGCATTCGACGGATGTGATTTCGACGATGTCCTCTTTTTTGTGAATCACGATATGCAAAAAATTCCGTTGGCCAGGAGTCGGAGAAATAACAGCAGCAGCACCATGCGCCTGTCCATCGATAATGTCGGCCTGTCAGTCAGTGCTGATCTCGACACTGAAAACAACAGCGAAGCGCGGCAGGTATATTCCAGCATTGACCGCGGTGATATCTCTGGTATGAGTTTCTGCTTCTGTGTGGCCGAAGATAAATGGGATAGCTTGGATACGGATATGCCGACCAGGACCATTTTAAAGATTGCCAAAGTCTATGAGGTCAGCGCGGTAAACTCGCCGGCCTATGATCTTACGGATATTAGCGCTCGTGACAAAGCGGCATTGGAGAATGCCAAACGTTCGTTGGATAACGCACGGTCACAGGGGTTGGGGAACTCCGATGCGGTTGATATATATAAACTCAAAAACAAAATTTTAGGGGGAATCTAATAATGAAAGATAAGTTATTAAAAATGCTTAAAGCAAAAGAAGAAGCGCGTGCTGCGCTGGTGACAAAATCCGATAAGTCGGAGGATGTTGCAGAACTTCGCAGCATCAATGGCCAGATGGAAGCCGTTAATGCTGAAATCTCAGAACTGCGCAGCTTGATTGATGGCTGCGCTGATAATTCGGCCGAGGGCGAAGAAGCCCGCACAGCTGCAGTAAATACGGATCAGTTGACGTCGGAACAGCGAAGCTTTACCCCGGGAAAAGGATTTACACCGGTGCCTGGCGGTGGAATGGTGACGGCCGAAGAGCGTGCTGCCAATGATGCATCTGCCCGGGAAAAACGCGGCAAGGATTTGATGGAAGGCCGTTCGGTGACGGTGGCTACCGGCAGTATTGTAATTCCGAAAATTGCATCGGGAACAATCAACGGTACATTTGTGCAGGTTTCCAGCTTATTGGATGGCGTTGATCAGCTCCCACTCAATGGCGGCGAGTCCTTCAGCCAGCCGTATGAAAAAGCGACTCCAGACGGTGCGTATACGGATGAAGGCGTTGCTGCATCTGATACCGATGTGCAGTTTGGCTATGCTGATATCAGCAAGACAAAAGTCACGGCTTACAGCGAAATCACAAATGAAATCAAAAAACTGCCGGCAGCTGATTATGAGGGTGTTGTCATGCAGGGCATTACCCGTTCAGCCCGCAAAAAGCTGGCGAAGGAAATTCTTATCGGTACGGGATCCGCCGGTCATCTCGTTGGTATTTTGACAACAGCGGCAACGGCAATTGATGTAAAAACGGACCTTTCGATTGCGTCGATTAGCAATACCACGCTCAATGAGATCATTTTCTCCTATGGCGGCGATGAAGCAGTCGAAGATCAGGCAACGCTGCTCTTGAATAAAGCTGATTTGAAAGCGTTTAGCCAACTCCGCACGACGGACGGCAAGCCTTTCCATACCATTGTAACTCGCGGAAATGCTGGCACGATTGATGGCATCCCGTACATCATCAACAGCGCGGCATCGGCCCTATCCGCGGCGGCAACTGCTACAGGAGCATATTGCATGGCGTATGGTTCCCTCAGCAACTATAAGCTGGTTGTGTTCTCGGATCTCGATGTCCAGCGTTCGACGGATTACAAGTTCAAAGAGGGCATGATTGCGCACCGCGGCGAAGTTTATGCCGGCGGGAATGTCGTGGCTTATAACGGTTTTGTCCGCGTGAAGAAAGCTGCACAGGCGTAATTGATATGATAGGGCCGCTGATATGCGGCCATACATTATGAAAGGGTGATTTATATGAAAATTACTGTTATCGAAGCATTTTTGACAAAAGTACGGGTGAGCCGTATAATCGCGCCAACTCCGCACGACGACGGCAAGCCTTTCCATACCATTGTAACTCGCGGAAATGCTGGCACGATTGATGGCATCCCGTACATCATCAACAGCGCGGCATCG
>Ga0183099_1000658_pt1 | contig 23221 bp, 20 predicted proteins | sample Biomet1_FD_127788 | JGI IMG/M metagenome (GOLD analysis project Ga0183099, IMG submission 127788) | Microbial communities from bioreactor (seeded with anoxic lake sediment) at LBNL, California, USA - Biofuel metagenome 1 | ecosystem: Engineered > Bioreactor > Anaerobic > Unclassified ...
GCCAAGGGCGGCGCGTTGCCGGGTTTGATGTCCGCACTGTCGCCAGCAAGAATCTGGTCGCCCACGGAAAGGCCCAGGGGAGCCAGAATGTAACGCTTCTCGCCATCGGCATAGTGCAGAAGGGCGATGCGCGCGCTGCGGTTCGGATCGTACTCCACGAATGCGACCTTGGCCGGAATGCCGGTCTTGTCGCGACGGAAGTCGATGATGCGGTACGAACGCTTATGCCCGCCGCCGCGGCGACGGGAAGTGATGCGGCCAAAGTGGTTGCGACCGGACTTCTTCGAAAGACCAACGGTGAGGCTCGGCTCGGAGGTGCTCCGGGTGATTTCCTCAAACGTGGAAATGGTCTGGAAGCGGCGTCCAGCCGAAGTGGGTTTTACCTTGCGGATGGACATGGCTTAGACTCCCTCGAAGAACTCGATTTTGTCGCCCTCTGCCAGGGTGACGAAGGCCTTCTTGAACCCCGCAACCTTGCCGATGACCCGCCCATGGCGGAGTCGGCGAGAGGGACGCCTGCGAACGATATTGACAGCCTCCACATGGACGCCGAAAGCGGCTTCAACAGCGCGCTTGACCTCAATCTTGTTGCTGCTGGGAGCAACAATAAAGGAGACCTGATTCAGGTTTTCCTTCGCGAGGTTGGCCTTTTCCGTGATGACGGGCCGGATGATGATTTTCGTGTAGTCCATACTACTTCAACCTCTCCTGAACAGAAACAGCCGCGCTCTCGAGCATGACCAGCTTCGGGTACAACAACACATCGTATGCGTTGAGTTTGTCGGCCGGAAGCAGCTTGATGCCGGGCAGGTTGCGAGCTGAAAGAAGCAGGTTATTATCCACTTCCTTAAAAACAATCAAGGCCTTTTCCAAACCGAGGGCCTTGGCCACTTCGGCGAAACGCTTGGTCTTGATCTCCGGCAGGTCGATCCCCTTGAGCACAAGCATGTTGTCCTCGGCAAGACGGGAGGACAGCGCCATTTTCAGAGCCAGACGGCGCACCTTGCGATTCACCTTGAACTCGTAGCTGCGGGGCTGGGGTCCGAAGATGACCGCACCGCCGCGCCACACAGGCGAACGGTTGGAACCGGCGCGGGCATGGCCCGTGCCCTTCTGCTTCCAGGGCTTCTTGCCGCCGCCGGAAACGTAAGCGCGGGTCTTGACGGAATGGGTACCGACACGTTTCGCGGCCAGCTGGGCGCGCACAACGAGGTGCAGGATCTCGGGGCGGACTTCCACCTCGTAGACCTCAGGGGACAGATCGAGGCTGCCCACTTCCTTCTTCAATTGGTCGAACACGGTAACGGTTGCCATGTGTGTATACCTTCCCTACCCGGCCTTGCGGATCATGACCAAGCCGTTTTTGCAGCCGGGCACCTGGCCCTTGACTACGATGATGTTCTCCTCGGGGCGGACATCAACGATCTCAACGGCTGGCAGCGTGACGCGCTCGTCACCCATGTGACCGGGCATCTTCTTGCCCTTGAAGACGCGCGACGGCTCGGTGTTGGTGCCGATGGAACCGCCGGAACGGTGGACTTTCTCCGCGCCGTGGGTGGCTTTGAGGCCCTTGAAGTTGTAACGCTTCATGACGCCCTGGAAGCCCTTGCCCTTGGAGGAGCCGGTAACCTTGACCTTCTCGCCAGGCTCGAAGATGGAAACAGTGATGTCCTGACCGACCTCGTAGCCGTCAACCACATCCAAAGGGAATTCCTTCAGATGACGGTAGAAGCCCTTGGCGGCCTTCGCCTGATGGCCCTTGTCCGGCTTGGTGAGCTTGCGCTCGGGCACGGCGTCGAAGCCAACCTGCAAAGCGTTGTAGCCCTCTTTCTCCGAGGTCTTGACCTGGAGAACGGGGCAGGGTCCAGCAGAAATAAGGGTCACGGGCACAACCGTGCCGTCATCGGCAAAGATGCGCGTCATGCCCAGCTTGCGTCCAAGAAGTCCGAGAGTTTTTGCCATATCCCGCACCTCCCTACAGCTTGATCTCAACGTCGACGCCAGCGGGAAGCGAAAGCTTGCCCAAAGCGTCAACGGTCTGCTGGGTGGGCTCCAGGATATCGAGCAGGCGCTTGTGAATACGCATCTCGAACTGCTCACGGGACTTTTTGTCCACGTGAACGGAGCGCTGAACAGTGGTCTTGTGGAAGTTGGTGGGCAGGGGCACAGGGCCAGCGATAGCCGCACCGGTATTCCGGGCGGTATCAACGATTTCCGTCACCGCTTTATCAAGGATGCGGTAATCGTAGGCCTTGAGCTTGATCCGAATACGATCGCTCGTCATCGCAGCCATAAACTCTCCTTCGTTTCCGGGGGCGACCTTCGTCCCTCGCCGCCTGCGCCCATGCGCTAGCAGCTCTGCGGAAATGCTGGGGGTTAACTGGTTCTCGACACTGATTCCCGGGGACGTCCCCCGGATATTTTCTAAACAGCGGAAGGATGCCTTACGCGCTCCGCTCTTCTCCTGTCAAGGGGAAAAGCGGAGCGCGGCATGAATCCGTCTATTTCTTCTTGATGATCTCTTCGGCGATGCTGTTGGGCACCTGCTCGTAGTGATCAAACTGCATGGTGAAGGTGGCGCGGCCCTGGGTGCGCGAACGCAGGTCAGTGGCGTAGCCGAACATGCTGGACAGGGGCACCTGGGCGCGAATGACCTGCGAGGAGACACGAGCCTCCAGGCTGCTCACGCGGCCGCGGCGACCGTTCAAGTCACCCATGACGTCGCCCAGGTATTCCTCGGCGGTCACGACTTCAACGTTCATGATGGGCTCAAGCATCACAGGTCCGGCCTTCTTGGTGGCTTCCTTGATGGCCATGGAGCCGGCGACGTAGAACGCCTGCTCACTGGAGTCGACCTCATGGAAGGAACCGTGAACCAGCTTGACCTTGACATCAACAGCGGGGAACCCGGCCTGAATGCCGTTCTTGAGGGCATCTTCGATGCCGCGTCCCACCGGCGCGATGTATTCCTTGGGAATGAGGCCGCCCTTGATCTCGTCCTCGAACACGTAGCCGCCCGCCGGGTTGGGCTCGATCTCGATGACGACGTGCGCGTACTGGCCGCGGCCACCCGTCTGCTTGGCGTACTTCATGTCCACCTTGGCAGGCTTGGTGATGGTCTCGCGGTAGGCGACGCGGGGGGCGCCCACGTTGGCGTTGACGTTGAACTCGCGCAGCAGGCGGTCAACGATGATTTCCAGGTGCAGCTCGCCCATGCCGGCGATGAGGGTCTGACCGGTCTCCTCGTTGCCCTTGACGCGGAACGAGGGGTCTTCCTTGGTCAGCTTGGCCAGGCTCTGGGAGAGCAGGTCGCGGTCGGCCTTGGTCTTGGGCTCAATGGCGACCTCGATGACCGGCTCCGGAATGTCCAGGGACTCCAGGAGCACCGGGGCGCGGAGGTCGGCCAGGGTGTCGCCGGTGGACACGCTCTTAAGACCGACGGCGGCGACGATGTCACCGGCCAGGGCCTCTTTGATCTCCTCACGCTTATTGGCGTGCATCTTGAGCAGACGTCCGATGCGCTCTTTCTTGCCATTGCCCGCGTTGACCACGGTGGCGCCGGACTCAATGCGGCCGGAGTAGATGCGCAGGAAGGTCAGATGGCCGACAAAGGGGTCGGTCATGAGCTTGAAGGCGAGAGCGGCCAGCGGCTTGGTGTCGTCGCAAGGGCACGCGATCTTCTCTTCGATGTTATCGGGATTGCTGCCGACCATGGCCGGAATGTCCAGCGGGGAAGGCAGATAGTCGATAACGGCGTCGAGCAGGGGCTGCACGCCCTTGTTGCGGAACGCGGTGCCGCAGAGCACCGGGCAGATCTTCATGGCGATGGTGGCCTTGCGGATGCCGAGCATGATCTCGTCCACGGTGAGTTCCTCACCGGCGAGATACTTCTCCATCATGCCCTCATCTTCTTCGACGACGGCCTCAAGCATCTCGTGCCGCAGTTCGTCGTACTTCGCCTTGAGATCGGCGGGCACGTCGACGGTGTCGAAGGTCACGCCTTTATCGGCTGCGTCGCTGTAAATGATGGCGTTGCCGCGCACCAGGTCGACCATGCCGTTATAGGTGTCTTCGGAGCCGATGGGAATGTGCAGGGGCACAGGCTTGGCGCCGAGGCGGGTCTTGATCATGTCCACGCAACGGAAGTAGTCCGCGCCAACGCGGTCCATCTTGTTCACGAAGGCGATGCGGGGGACATTGTAGCGGTCGGCCTGGCGCCAGACGGTTTCCGACTGGGGCTCAACGCCGGCCACCGCGTCGAACACGGCCACGGCGCCGTCGAGCACGCGCAGGGAACGTTCGACTTCCATGGTGAAGTCGACGTGGCCTGGGGTGTCGATGATGTTGATACGGTGATCGCGCCAAAAACAGGTCGTGGCGGCACTGGTGATCGTGATGCCGCGCTCCTGTTCCTGAACCATCCAGTCCATGGTGGCATTGCCGTCATGAACTTCGCCGATCTTATGGGACACGCCGGTATAATAGAGGATGCGCTCAGTGGTCGTGGTCTTACCGGCATCAATGTGGGCCATGATGCCGATATTGCGCTGTCTCTCGCTGGGGACTGCTTTGGACACGTGCTCTCTCCGTGACTACCAGCGGTAGTGGGCAAAGGCCTTGTTCGCCTCGGCCATCTTGTGGGTTTCTTCCTTCTTCTTCACTGCGCCGCCGCGATTATTGAAGGCGTCGAGGAGCTCGGCGGACAGACGGTCCACCATGCCCTTTTCGCCACGCCCGCGGGAGTAGCTGATGACCCAACGGATGGCGAGAGCGCTCTGGCGATCGGGACGCACTTCCATGGGCACCTGATAGGTGGCGCCACCAACACGACGGCTTTTGACCTCGGTGTGGGGGCGGACGTTGTCCAGAGCCTTTTCAAAGGCGCGGATGGGATCTTCCTTGCTCTTCTCGCCAAGGGATTCAAGGGCGTCGTAGAAGATGCGCTCAGCGGTGCTCTTCTTGCCGTCGAACATGAGGCGATTGATGAACTTGGCGGCCATGCGGCTGCCGTAAACCGGATCAGGCAGGACCTGACGCTTGGTGACTGGACCTTTGCGGGGCATGAGTATTCTCCTTCCCTTCGCGTTACTTCGGACGCTTGGCGCCGTACTTGGAACGGCCCTGGCGACGATCAGACACGCCAGCGGTGTCCAGCGTGCCGCGGATGATGTGGTAACGGACACCGGGAAGGTCCTTCACGCGGCCGCCGCGAATGAGCACAACCGAGTGCTCCTGAAGGTTGTGACCCTCACCGGGGATGTACGCAGTAACCTCGATGCCGTTGGTCAGGCGCACGCGGGCAACCTTACGCAAGGCCGAGTTCGGCTTTTTGGGCGTGGTGGTGTACACGCGGGTGCAAACACCGCGGCGCTGCGGGCATTCCAACAGTGCCGGGGTCTTCTTGCGCTTGCCGATCTTCTTGCGCGACTTGCGGATCAACTGGCTGATAGTAGGCATGAACCCTCCGAGAAAAAGTGCTAAAATAAAGCAAGAGGACCGCTCTTATGCCGGAAGCGGCCTGATGTCAAGCCCCTCACCACTCTCCCCTTTAGGGGGAAATGGGCGGGCGCCCCTACAGGCCCCGCCCTTTGTATGCTTTTGCCCCGCTTAGGCGGCGCTGTTAAATTGGTTCAATGAGCAGGGGATCTTCCTCAAGATCCTCCAAAAACTTGTCGGGCCGCTCGGGCTGGTCGGGCACGGAAATCTCCGCATCGGCATACTGGCGATAACCGGTGCCCGCCGGGATGAGACGACCGACAATGACGTTTTCCTTCAGTCCGCGCAGCGAGTCGGACTTGCCGGAGAGCGAGGCCTCCGTCAAGACCTTGGTGGTCTCCTGGAAGGAGGCCGCCGAGATGAAGGAGTCCGTGGACAGCGAGGCCTGGGTGATGCCCAGAACCAGCGTTTCCGCAGTGGCCGGCACGCCGCTCTTGGCGATGACGGCGTTGTTCTCCTCCATAAAGCGAACCTTGTCCACCTGTTCCCCGATGAGGAAGCCGGTGTCGCCCGGATCGAGGATGCTCACCTTCTTGAGCATCTGGCGGACAATGATCTCGATGTGCTTGTCGTTGATGTTAACGCTCTGCACCCGGTAGACGTTCTGAATCTCTTCCACCAGGTAGCGGGCAAGATACTTCTCGCCCTTGATCTTCAAGATGTCGTGCAGCTCAGGATAACCTTCGGTCAAGAGGTCGCCCGCCTCCACGAAGTCGCCTTCCTGGACGGTGATGTGCTTGCCCTTGGGAATCAGGTATTCCTTGCTGTCGCCCGTTTCCGGAACGACCACGATCTTGCGCTTGCCTTTGCTTTCCGCGCCGTAGGTGACCAGACCGTCGATTTCGGAAACAACGGCCTGCTCCTTGGGCTTGCGGACCTCGAAGAGCTCGGCGACGCGCGGCAGGCCGCCGACGATGTCCTTGGTCTTCGAGGATTCGCGGGGACGGCGGGCGACGATGTCGCCGGCGTGGATCTCATCGCCGTCCTTGATCATCAGAATGGCGCCCACGGGCATGGGGAACTCGGCCTTGAGCGCGCTGCCCGGGCGGGGAACCACATGGCCCTTCTCGTCCTGAATGGACAGCATGGGCTTGAAGTTGGTGGTGCGGTACTCGATGATCGTATAGGTGGCGCGCTGCGTCATGTCGTCGATGCGCTCCTGATACGTCTTGCCTTCAATGATGTCCTTGAAGTGCACGATACCGTTGACGTCCGCGATGAAGGGCTCGTTGAACGGGTCCCATTCGGCGATGGGATTGCCCTTGCGGATGTCCTGGCCCTCGGTGACGAGCAGACGCGCGCCGGAAGGCAGGGTGTACTTCTCACGCTCGCGGCCCTGTTCGTCCACCACGCTGACCTGGCAGCTCTTGCCGAGGACCATGGTCTGGCCTTCGGAGTTGGTGACGTTTCTCATGCGCGAGAACACGATGCGGCCGTTGTGCTGGGCTTCGACGCTCGACTGCTCGATTTCGCGCGATGCCGTGCCGCCGATGTGGAAGGTGCGCATGGTGAGCTGGGTGCCCGGCTCGCCGATGGACTGCGCGGCGATGATGCCGACGGTTTCGCCCACGTTGACCACATGCCCGCGGGCAAGGTCGCGGCCGTAGCACGCGGCGCAGATGCCGATGGGGCTTCTGCAGGTCAGGCCCGAGCGGATGGTGATGGAGTTGATGCCGGACTGGTCGATCTTCTCCGCAATGGCCTCGTCGATGAGCGTGTTGCCTTCCACGATGAGCTCGCCGGTGTCTTCGTTGAACACCGGGAACATGGTGGTGCGGCCAAGAACGCGCTCGGCCAGGCGCTGCTTGATCTCGCCGTCCTTGATGTAGTGGGTCAGCTCCAGGCCGTCCACGGTGCCGCAGTCAATCTCGCTGATGGTCACGTCCTGAACGACGTCGACCAGGCGGCGGGTGAGGTAACCGGAGTTGGCCGTCTTGAGCGCCGTATCCGCGAGGCCCTTACGAGCGCCGTGGGTGGAGTTGAAGTACTGCAGAACCGAAAGGCCTTCACGGAAGCTCGCCGTGATGGGCGTTTCGATGATTTCACCCGAAGGCTTGGCCATCAGGCCGCGCATGCCGGCCAACTGGCGCATCTGGTCCTGGTTGCCTCGAGCGCCGGAGGTCGCCATCATGTAGATGGGGTTGAAGCTCGCGTTGACCTCGGCCTCGCCCGTCTTGGCGTCGATGACCGTGTCGCGCGAGATCTCCTCCATCATCTGCAGGGAGACTTCATTGGTGGTCTTGGTCCAAACGTCGACGACCTTGTTGTACTTCTCCGTGCGGGTGATGATGCCCTCGCGGTACTGGGCCTCGATGTCCTCGACCTCGTCCTGGGCGGCCTTGATGAGTCTGGGCTTCTCGTCCGGGATCTTGAGGTCCTTGACGCCGATGGTGATGCCGGCGCGGGTGGCGTACTCGTAGCCCAGGCTTTTCAGCTTGTCGCACAGGATGACCGTGGCCTTGGTGCCCGCGGTGCGGTAGGCCATGGCCACAAGGCGGCCGATGTTCTTTTTGTTCAGCACGAGGTTCACGTTCTCGAACCCAAGGTTCAAGGGCAGAAGCTCGCCCGCGATGATGCGGCCGCAGGTGGTCTCGGTGAGCACGCCGCGCACCCGGCACTTGATGCGGGCATGCAGCCCCAAGTGACCGGCGTGGTGGGCGGCGATGACCTCCCAGGCCTCTGTGAAGATCATGCCCTCGCCCTTTTCAAAGCTGCGCGCGGTGGTCAGGTAGTACAGGCCCAGAACGATGTCCTGGCTGGGGTTGATGACCGGCGAACCGTTTGCGGGCGAAAGGATGTTGTTCGAGCTCATCATGAGCACGCGGCATTCGATCTGCGCCTCGACCGAGAGGGGCACGTGGACAGCCATCTGGTCACCGTCGAAGTCGGCGTTGTAGGCCGCGCAGACGAGCGGATGCAGCTGGATGGCCTTGCCTTCGACCAGGAGCGGTTCAAAGGCCTGGATGCCGAGCCTGTGCAGGGTCGGGGCGCGGTTCAGAAGAATGGGGTACTCGCGCACCACGTTCTCCAGAATGTCCCACACGACCAGGTCTTCGCGCTCGACCATCTTCTTGGCGCTCTTGATGGTGGTGGCGATCTCGCGTTTTTCAAGCTCGGAGTAGATGAAGGGCTTGAACAGCTCGAGGGCCATCTTCTTGGGCAGGCCGCACTGGTGCAGCTTTCAGGTTCGGGCCGCAGACGATGACCGAACGGCCGGAATAGTCGACGCGCTTGCCGAGCAGATTCTGGCGGAAGCGGCCCTGCTTGCCCTTGATCATGTCGGACAAGCTTTTCAGCGGGCGGCCGTTGGTGCCGGTGATGGCGCGGCCGCGGCGGCCGTGTCGAACAGGGCGTCGACGGCTTCCTGCAGCATGCGCTTTTCGTTGCGGATGATGATGTCCGGCGCGCCAAGCTCAAGCAGCCGCTTCAGGCGGTTGTTGCGGTTGATGACGCGGCGGTACAGGTCGTTCAGGTCGGAGGTGGCGAAACGGCCGCCGTCCAGGGGCACCAGGGGGCGCAGCTCGGGCGGAATGACCGGCACCACTTCCATGATCATCCATTCCGGCTTGTTGCCGGAGTCGATGAAGGCCTCGACGATCTTGAGCCGCTTGGTGATCTTCTTCTTCTTGGTCTGCGAGCGCGTGGTGGCGGATTCCTCACGCAGGGTGGCGCGCAGTTCCTCAAGGTTGATGGCCTCGAGCAGCTTGCGCACGGTCTCCGCGCCCATGCCCACTTCCACGGCGTCCTCGCCGTAGTGGTCTATGACCTGGAGGTACTGGTCTTCGCCCAGCACCTGCAGGCGCTTCAGGCTCGTGTCGCCCGGATCAAGCACGATGTAGGAGTCGAAGTACAGCACCTTCTCCAGATCGGCCATGGTGATGTCGAGCAGCGTGCCGATCTTGGACGGCAGGGTCTTGAGGAACCAGATGTGCGCAACGGGCGCGGCCAGTTCGATGTGGCCCATGCGCTCGCGGCGGACCTTGGAGGCGATGACCTCGACGCCGCACTTTTCGCACACGATGCCGCGGTGCTTCATGCGCTTGTACTTGCCGCAGTTGCACTCGTAGTCCTTAACGGGGCCGAAGATCTTGGCGCAGAAAAGGCCGTCGCGCTCCGGCTTGAAGGTGCGGTAATTGATGGTCTCCGGCTTCTTGACTTCGCCGAAGGACCACTCCCGGATTTTCTCCGGGGAGGCGATGGATATCTGAATGGCCTTGAGATTGCGTCCGGCAATGCCCAGGCTCGGCGCTCCACGCATGGTGAACAGTTCGTCCAAGCTCATGAAGTTCCCTCGTAAGTTTGACAGTTCGCATAAAACCCGGAAATCCGGGCCAGCCCACCAACGGACAGGGGTGAGTCCCCTGCCCTACTGCCGTCTGGTAGGCTTCTTCTTCTCGTCCTGGATGAGGTTCACGTCCAGGCCAAGGGACATCAACTCCTTGATGAGCACGTTGAAGGACTCGGGCAGACCGGCCTCCAAGAAGTTGTCGCCCTTCACGATCTTCTCGTACATCTTCACACGGCCGGCGACGTCGTCGCTCTTGACCGTGAGGAACTCCTGCAGCAGGTACGCGGCGCCATACGCCTCAAGCGCCCAAACTTCCATTTCGCCCAAACGCTGGCCGCCGAACTGGGCCTTGCCGCCAAGGGGCTGCTGGGTCACCAGGGAGTATGGGCCGGTGGAGCGGGCGTGAATCTTTTCGTCAACCAAGTGGTGCAACTTCAGCATGTACATCACGCCCACGGTGACGCGGTTGTGGAACGGCTCGCCAGTGCGGCCGTCGTACAGGGTGATCTTGCCGTCGTCGGGCAGACCGGCGTGTTCCAGCCAGCCCCATATCTCGTCCTCGTCCGCGCCGTCGAACACCGGGGTCTTGGTGATGATGCCGTGCTTCACGGACTTGGCGATCTTTTTCAATTCCTCGTCGTCCAGGCTGGCGATGAGGTCTTCGATCTCCTTGGACTTGAACACGGCGGCGATGTCCTTGCGCACGGACTGCATGGCCTCGCCGGATTCGACCATCTCGGCGATCTGCGCGCCCAGTTCACGGGCGGCCCAACCAAGGTGGGTCTCCATGATCTGGCCGATGTTCATGCGCGAAGGAACGCCCAGCGGGTTCAGCACGATGTCCATGGGCGTGCCGGACGCGAAGAACGGCATGTCTTCCTCGGGCAGGATGCAGGACACGACGCCCTTGTTGCCGTGACGGCCGGCCATCTTGTCGCCCACGGAAAGCTTACGCTTCACGGCGACGTAGACCTTGACCATCTTGATGACGCCCGGCGGCAGATCGTCGCCCTCGGTCACTTTCTCGCGCTTGTTGTCGTACACGCCCTTGATGAAGCGGATCTGGTTCTCGTAGTCCGTCAGGAAGGTGCGGATGGCGTCGTTGACCTCTTTGGAGGCGAACAGGCCGGCAAGCTTCTTGAGCGGCAGCTCGTCGAGCACCTCGCGCGTCAGCGGACGGCCGGCGTCGATGAGCACCTCGCCCTTCTTCTTGCCCATGACGGGCTGGGCGATCTGCTTCTTCTCGGCGATCTCCCAGATGCGCTCGCGGATGTTGTCCGTCAGCGCGGCCACGTGCTTCATCTCCTTCATGTCGAAGTCGGAGAGCGCGCCCTGCTCGATGGCCAGGGTGCGGTCGTCCTTTTCGCCGGAGCGGCGGTTGAAGACCTTCACGTCGACAACCGTGCCCTCGATTCCAGGCGGAACCTTGAGGGAGGTGTTCTTTACGTCGCGCGCCTTGTCGCCGAAGATGGCGCGGAGGAGTTTTTCTTCAGGCGTGAGCTGCGTCTCGCCCTTGGGGGTGATCTTGCCCACCAGGATATCGTCAGGCACGACCTTCGCGCCCAGGCGGATGATGCCGCAATCGTCGAGGTTTCTGAGCATTTCCTCGGAAACGTTCGGGATGTCGCGGGTGATTTCCTCGGGTCCGAGCTTGGTGTCGCGGGCGACAACCTCGAACTCTTCAATGTGCACCGAGGTGTAGACGTCCTCCTTCACCACGCGTTCGCTGATGAGGATGGAGTCTTCGTAGTTGTAGCCGCACCAGGGGGTGAAGGCCACAAGGAGGTTCTTGCCCAGGGCCAGCTCGCCGTCGCGGATGCCGGGGCCGTCGGCCATGACCTCGCCCTTCTTGACCTTCTGGCCCACCTGCACGCAGGGGCGCTGGCCGAAGCAGGAGTTCTGGTTCGACTTGTGCCACTTCTGCAGTTCGTAGTGCACGGTGCCGCCGGTATTGGGCGCCACGGACACGTCGTAGTTCACGATGAGGCGTTCGGCGTCGGCGAAGTGGACCACGCCGTCGCCCTTGGCCAGAATGCACGCGCCGGAGTCGCGGGCCACAACGCCCTCCATGCCGGTGCCGACGAGGGGCACTTCGCACTTGAGCAGAGGCACGGCCTGGCGCTGCATGTTGGAGCCCATGAGCGCGCGGTTGGCGTCGTCATGCTCCAGGAAGGGAATGAGCGCCGCGGAGATGGACACGATCTGGCTCGGACTGATGTCCATGAGCGTGACCTGCTCCTTGGGCACGAAGTTGGGGTCGCCCGCCTGGCGCGCCTGCACCAGGGCCGGGATGATGTTCTTGTTTTCGTCGAGGGGCAGGCTGGCCTGCGCAACAGCCTCGCCCGCTTCGCGGCTGGCGTCCATCCACACGATCTCGTCGCCGGCGCGGCCGTCCTGGACCACGCGGAACGGGGTCTCGATGAAGCCGTAGTCGTTGACGCGGGCGTAGGTGGTCAAAGACACGATAAGACCGATGTTCGGTCCTTCGGGTGTTTCAATGGGGCAGATGCGGCCGTAGTGGGAGGTGTGCACGTCGCGCACCTCAAAGCCCGCGCGCTCGCGGGTCAGGCCGCCGGGTCCCAGGGCCGAGAGGCGGCGCTTGTGCGTCACTTCGGACAGGGCGTTGGTCTGGTCCATGAACTGCGAGAGCTGGCTGGTTCCGAAGAACTCCTTCAGCACCGCGGCCACGGGCTTGGGATTGATGAGGTCGTGGGGCATGAGCGTGGACACTTCCTGCAGGCTCATGCGCTCCTTGATGGCGCGCTCCATGCGGACGAGGCCGATGCGGTACTGGTTTTCCACCAGCTCGCCCACGGGGCGCACGCGGCGGTTGCCCAAATGGTCGATGTCGTCGGCAGGACCGTGGGAGTCCTTCAACTTGACCAGCACGCGCACGGCCTTGAGGATGTCCTCGTTGGTCAGGGTGCGCAGCTCAAGGGACTCGTTGATGTCCATGCGGGTGTTCAGCTTGTAGCGGCCCACGGTGGACAGGTCGTAGTAGTCCGGATTGCGGAACAGGTTCTCGAAGAAGCTGGCCGCGATCTCCGCGGTGGGCGGCGAGCTGGGACGCAGGCGGCGGTAGATCTCGATCTGCGCGCTGGCCAGGTCCGTGGTCTTGTCGGCGGCCAGGGTGTCGCGCATGGACGAGGACACGTCCACGCCCTTGGTGAACAGCAGGCTGATCTCATGCACGCCCTGGGCGCGCACCTTCTCGATCATGTCGGCGGAGAGCTCCTGGGCGGCCTCGGCGATGACCTCGCCGGTGTTCTGGTCCACGATGTCGTGCGCCAGATACTGGCCCAGCAGGGAATCAGGCGCGACCTCGATGGTGGTCTGCCCGTCCTTGATCATCTTGCGCCAGGCGGCCTTGGCGATGGGGCGGCCCTGCTTCACCAGCACCTTGCCATCGGAAAGCACGACGTCCACATAGGCGTCTTCCTTGCGGAACTGGTCCTCGCGCATTTTGCGCATGACCTTGACGCCCTCGAAGACGTATTCTTCGTGGTCGTAGAAGTAGTCCAGAATGTCCGTCTTGGTCATGCCCATGGCCTTGAACAGGATGGTGGCGGGCATTTTCCGGCGGCGGTCGATGCGGACGTACAGGATGTCCTTGTGGTCGAAGTCGAAGTCGAGCCAGGAGCCGCGCATGGGGATGATGCGGCAGGAGTACAAAACCTTGCGGCTCGAATGGGTCTTGCCCGAGTCGTGCTCGAAGATGATGCCGGGCGAGCGCTGGAGCTGGTTGACGATGACGCGCTCGGTGCCGTTGATGATGAAGGTGCCCTTCTCGGTCATCAGCGGCAGGGTGCCGAAATAAATGTCCTGCTCTTTGATGTCGCGGATGGTGCGGGAGCCGGACTCCTCGTCGACATCAAAAACGACCAGGCGCACAATGAGGCGCAGGGGCGTTTCATAGGTCAGGCCCTTGGCCAGGCACTCGTCCTCATCGTACTTGGGATCTTGAATGATGTAGCTGACATATTCAAGGCTGGCAGTCTTGTTGAAGTCCTCGATAGGAAAGACCGAACGGAACACGGCCTCGAGGCCGAAGTCCGAGCGGCTCGCCGGGGGGACGTCGCGCTGCAAAAATTTCAGGTACGAATCGACCTGCAGCTCCAACAGGTGCGGAATGGGCAGGCTGTTGGCGATTTTTCCGAAATGTTTCGTGAGTTGGGCCATTGTCACCTCATCGGGCGATACGGTTGGTATTCACGGCAAATGCAAAACCAAAGGCGCACTGCGCCCTTGGATCGTTGGCAACATCCAAAATCTTAATGCGGGTAACTTTGCGTCACGCTTACTTCCCCAAATGGAATCAGATCTCCGCAGGGGGGCAGGAAAAATTTGTTGCGGATCGCGCCATTACGGCAGCGCCTCCCAGGCACCGGACCCTTCCGGCGCAACGCAACCCGCACCGCGACTGGCGGCAACGGGTCTTGGAAAAGCAAGACGGGTCAAAGGACGCTCCCCATCCGGAGAGCGTCCTTTGACCGGAATACTCTTAATCGTGAAGCAAAAACTACTTCACTTCGCAGACAGCGCCGGCTTCGGTCAGCTGCTTCTTGGCGTCCTCGGCATCAGCCTTGGAAACGCCTTCCTTGATGACCTGGGGAGCGCCATCAACCTTGTCCTTGGCTTCCTTCAGGCCCAGGCCGGTGAGGGCGCGGACAACCTTGATGACGCCGATCTTGTTGGCGCCGGCTTCCTTCAGGACAACGTCGAACTCGGTCTTCTCTTCAGCGGCCTCGGCAGGGGCGCCAGCGGGGGCGGCGGCGAAAGCGGCCACGGGAGCGGCGGCGGAAACACCGAACTTCTCTTCAAGTTCCTTGATGAATTCGGCCAGCTCGAGAACGGTCATGTTGGAGATGAACTCAACAACCTGCTCTTTGGTCACGGACATGATATATTCCTCCTGGAAAGTTACGTTTGCTTTGGTTGACTGTGGGGAAAAGGGCCTTGATTAAGCGGCTCCGCCTTCCTTCTGGTCCTTGATTGCATTCAAGGCATACAGGAAGTTGCGGAGCACAGCCGCAAACACGTTCACGAAGTTGGTGGGCACCGCATTCATGGTGCCGAGCAACTTGGCCAACAGTTCGGGCTTGCTGGGCAGCGTTGCAAGCTGCTTCACGCCCTCCTCGTCAAGGAACTTCCCTTCAAGGCTGCCGTAACGCATGGTGAGCTTCTTGCTCCCCTTCACGAATTCGGACAGAGCCTTGGCCAGGGCTACGGGATCTTCGTAGCCCAAAGCGACCGCGCAGTTTTCTTTCAGACGATCATTGAGAACATCGTGGGACGTCTCTTTGAGCGCCAACCGGGCCAGGGTGTTCTTGACGACTTGGTAATCGACTCCGGCTTCGCGCAGCTTGACACGCAGGAGAGTCATCTCCTCCACGCCCATGCCCTTGAAGTCGGTGACGACAGCGATGCTCGCGCGTGCAGCCTTGTCATGCAGCTGCTCGATGATCTGGGCTTTTTCTTGCCTGTTCACCGTGTCTCGCTCCTCGTCGTTCATTGGCCCGGAAAGCAAAGTCAGTCTCGGCAGGGTATTAAGGGGCTAGCCCACCTGCTTTCTTCGACTTAAACTTCCCGTGCTATCTATTCCATCTGGATCAGGCGGCCATTCCGCCCGCACCAGTATTAGCCTTCCAAAAACTTCCGAATGGTCTGCGTATCGACCCGGACGCCGGGGCCCATGGTGGTCGCCACGGCCATGGCCTTCAGGTACGTGCCCTTGGAGGTGGCCGGCTTCAGCCGGTTCACAGCCTCAAGCAGGGCGGAGAGGTTCTGACAGAGCTTCTCGGCGCCGAAGGACTTCTTGCCGATGGGGGCGTGCAGGATGCCCGCCTTGTCGACCTTGAACTCCACGCGGCCAGCCTTCAGCTCACGGACAGCGTCGCCCACGTTGAAGGTGACGGTGCCGGTCTTGGCGTTGGGCATGAGACCGCGGGGGCCAAGCATGCGGCCAATCTGGCCGACCTTGGCCATCATGTCCGGGGTGGCCACGGCGTTGTCGAACTCGAGCCAGCCGTTCTTGATCTTCTCGACCAATTCGTCGCCGCCGCACTCGTCGGCTCCGGCCTCTTTGGCCTCGGCTTCCTTGTCGGTCTTGCAGAAGACGATGACGCGGGCGGTTTTGCCCAGGCCGTTCGGCAGGGGCACGGCGCCGCGCACCATCTGGTCGGAGTACTTGGGATCAACGCCCAGGTTGATGGCCACGTCGACGGTCTCGTCGAACTTGGCGAATGAGCCGTCAAGGGCGAGCTTCACGGCATCGGCAACGGCGTAGCGTTCAGCCTTGTCGATGGCTTCAGCGCCCTTGTTGTAGTTTTTTCCGTGTTTCGGCATGACTATCCCTCGCTACCCTATGACTTCGAGGCCCATGCTGCGGGCGGTGCCGATGACGCAATTCTTGGCGGCCTCAAGGGACTTGGCCGTCAGATCCGGAGTCTTCAGCTTGGCGATTTCTTCCACCTGAGCCATGGTGACCTTGCCGACCTTGGTCTTGTTGGGTTCGCCGGAGCCCTTCTCGAGCTTGGCGGCCTTCAGCAGCAGCACCGGCGCCGGAGGCGTCTTGGTGATGAAGGAGAAGGTGCGGTCGGCATAAACGGTGATGATCACCGGAATGATCATGCCCTTCTGGTCCTGGGTCTTCGCGTTGAAGGCCTTGCAGAACTCCATGATGTTGACGCCATGCTGACCCAGAGCCGGACCCACGGGAGGGGACGGATTGGCCACGCCGGCAGGAATCTGCAGCTTGACTTTACCTGTGATTTTCTTGGCCATTTTTTTATATCCTCGCAGGCGGTTTCCCGCCGCAGTCGATCAAGGGGTCCGGCTTAGCCCTTCGTCACCTGGACGAAGTCGAGCTCCACCGGGGTTTGACGCCCGAAAATGGAGACAGCCACGCGGAGCTTGCCCTTGTCGTAATTCACGTCCTCGACGACGCCGTTGAAGCCGCTGAAGGGCCCGTCGATTACCCGAACCTCGTCGCCACGCTCGAAGTGGAACTTGGGCCGGGGCTGTTCCTGCCTGCTCTCCATCATGGAGAGGATGGTCTGGGCCTCGCTGTCGCGCATGGGCGTGGGACGGTTTTTGCCGCCCACGAAGCCTGTAACGCGCGGGATGGATTGGATGAGGTGCCACGAATCGTCCGTGAGCAACATCTTCACCATCACATAACCCGGATAAAACTTCCTTGTGGAAGTCCGGCGCTCGCCCTTGACCATCTCCACCACTTTCTCGGTGGGGACCACGACTTCGAGCACCTGGCCATGGTCCTGGCCAGTGCGCATCATTTCGTTGATGGTCAACTGCACACGCTGCTCGAAACCCGAGTAGGTGTGGACGATATACCAGCGGGCCGGTTTTTCCCCGCCAACGGCGCTTTCTTCAGTCACGTGCGCTCACCTATGCCAGGGATTAGGACAGCACGGTCTCGACGATCTTGGACAGGCCGAGATCGACGATGCCCAGGAACAGCGACATGACCGCAACAAGGATCATGACCGCAACGCACGTCGTCACGGTCTCCTTTCGGGTCGGCCAGGTGATCTTTTTGAGTTCAACCTGGGCTTCCTCGAAGAAAACCTTGAGTTCCTGCGCCTTGGCAACCACCCCGGTTTTCTCCGGGGTTTCTTCGCCTTGCTGGCCGCTGGAGCCTTTCGCTGTATTTTTAGCCATTGTTCTCCCCATCGGGGGGTAAGTGGCAGGCCAGGAGGGATTCGAACCCCCAGCATCCGGTTTTGGAGACCGGCGCTCTACCGTTAGAGCTACTGGCCTGCGCGAGCACTATTTGGTCTCGCGGTGCACTGTGTGCTTCTTATCGAAGGGACAGTACTTGCTTACCTCGAGACGACCCGTAGTATTCTTCTTGTTTTTTTCCGTCGAGTAATTGCGCCGCTTGCACTCGGTGCAAGCAAGCTGAATGTTGACGCGCATGTATTACTCCAGAATCTCGGTGACAACACCCGCGCCGACAGTGCGGCCGCCTTCGCGAATGGCGAAGCGCAGGCCCTGCTCCATGGCGATGGGGTGGATCATGTCAACGATGAAGGTCGCATTGTCACCAGGCATAACCATTTCAACGCCTTCTTCCAAGGTCACCACGCCGGTGATGTCGGTGGTGCGGAAGTAGAACTGCGGACGGTAGCCGGAGAAGAACGGCGTGTGACGGCCGCCCTCGTCCTTGGACAGGACGTAGACTTCGGCCTTGAACTTGCGGTGGGGCGGAATGCTCTTGGGCTTGGCCAGAACCTGGCCGCGCTCAACGTCTTCACGCTTGATGCCGCGCAGGAGCACGCCGACGTTGTCGCCAGCCTGACCCTGGTCAAGGATCTTGCGGAACATTTCAACACCGGTGCAGGTGCTCTTCACGGTGTCTTTGATGCCGACGATTTCGACTTCGTCACCGACGGTGATGATGCCGCGCTCGACACGACCGGTCACGACGGTGCCGCGGCCGGAGATGGAGAACACGTCTTCGATGGGCATCAGGAAGGGCTTGTCGATGTCGCGCTTGGGCTCGGGGATGTAGGTGTCGCAGGCGGCCAGAAGCTCGGCGATGCACTTGCACTCTTCGCTCTTCGGATCGTCGCTCTCAAGAGCCTTCAGGGCGGAACCCTTGATGATGGGGATCTCGTCGCCGGGGTAGCCGTACTTGGTCAGCAGCTCGCGCATTTCGAGCTCAACGAGCTCGAGCAGTTCGGCGTCGTCGACCATGTCGCACTTGTTCATGAAGACGACCATGTGAGGCACGCCGACCTGACGGGCGAGCAGGATGTGCTCACGGGTCTGGGGCATGGGGCCGTCGGTCGCGGCGACGACGAGGATCGCGCCGTCCATCTGGGCGGCGCCGGTGATCATGTTTTTGATGTAGTCGGCGTGGCCCGGGCAGTCCACGTGAGCATAGTGACGGGTGTCCGTCTCGTACTCGACGTGCGCGGTGGCGATGGTGATGCCGCGCTCTTTTTCTTCCGGAGCCTTGTCGATCTGGTCGAAGGCCACGTAGGTGCCTTTGCCCATCATGGACGCCGTCTTGGTGATGGCGGCGGTGAGGGTGGTCTTGCCGTGGTCGATGTGGCCGATGGTGCCGATGTTAACGTGAGGCTTCTTGCGCTCGAATTTAGCCTTGCCCATGTTCAACCCCCTGGTTCTGGTCTTCGGTTGTCGAGAAAAGATGTGGAGCCCATGAACGGAATTGAACCGTTGACCTCTTCCTTACCAAGGAAGTGCTCTACCGACTGAGCTACATGGGCTTAAGCTTCGTTTTAGGAGAACGCAAATGGCGTCGACTGGAGCGGGAAACGAGACTCGAACTCGCAACCCTCAGCTTGGAAGGCTGATGCTCTAGCCAATTGAGCTATTCCCGCGCATAGTAACTGTAGTCCCTTCGGCCGGGGACACGCCCTGCCTCCTACAACGATGCTTGCCGCGAAAGTGGTGGTGGGGGGAGGATTTGAACCTCCGAAGGCTGACGCCGACAGATTTACAGTCTGTTCCCTTTGGCCACTCGGGAACCCCACCATTTCACTGGAGCTGGCGATGGGACTTGAACCCGCAACCTGCTGATTACAAATCAGCTGCTCTGCCATTGAGCTACGCCAGCGCTTGAACGAACGTTTGTATGCGTTTCGTTCATCGACTGCAAGTCTTTTTTTTCCGGTTGGCGCCGGGCCGACTTGCAATCGCCCCCTGCATGCAGGGCGAGAACGTCTATTTTGATTTGCCCTCTTTTGTCAACGCTTTTTTCCAATCAAGCGGTCATTATTTTCCATTTTCTTACTTTTAGCCCCATTTATGGTCATAAGGCCTTTGACTGTAAGCCCAAGAACACCTATTTGAGCGCCCATGAGCTCAATATGTACCCTCCCCTTCGGCCCGGATGCCCCCTGGCTTGCCCCTTTGGCAGGCTATTCCGACCTTCCTTTTCGTATGCTTTGCCGCAAATACGGTGCAGCTTGTAGCGAAACCGAAATGGTCAGCGTCAAAGGACTGCTCTATGGCGGCTTCGGCAGCGAGCGGCTTCTGACCACCATTGAGCACGACACCCCACTGGTTGTGCAATTGTTTGGTGCGGAGCCGGACAACTTCCAACGCGTCATGCCTGGTCTGCTCGAACGCGGCTTCACGCATTTTGACCTCAACTGTGGCTGCTCCGTGCGCAAAGTGACCAAGAGTGGCAGCGGTGTGCAGCTGATGAGCAAACCCGGCGTGCTTTGTTCAATAGTTAAGGAGATGATCGATGCAGCCGGACCGGGACGAGTAGGCGTTAAACTACGCCTCGGACTACAGCAGGGCGAGGAGAATTTTCTCGACCTGGGCCGCCGCTTGGCCGATTTGGGCGTGGGGTGGCTGACCTTGCACCCGCGTACCGGGAAGCAGCTCTTCAGCGGCGAGGCAGCTTGGTCGTGCATTGCGGAACTGGTGCAGGCCGTACCTGTTCCCGTTCTGGCCAGCGGCGATCTTTATACAGCGGAGGATGCGGCTCGGTGCTTGCGGCAAACCGGCGCGGCTGGCGTCATGTTTGCTCGCGGCGCGCTAACCGACCCAATGATCTTCAGCCGCTTGCGCGACCTGCTTGCCGGACGCGACTCCGGCCCACGCACGGCAGATTCCCTTGCCGAGGCAGCCAGCGCACACATTACCTTCGCACGCGACCTGGACGGCTCAACCAAGGCATTCCGTTGCCTCCGGTCGTTTTTGCCACGCTATGCCAAGGGTTTTGCAGGCATCCGCAGCCTGCGCCAAAGGCTTACCGCCTGCCGCAATTGGGAAGAGCTGCTTAACGAGGCACAATCCATCTCCACTCTTGCAGAGCTTGCCCCCGGAACGGTTGCTGAGGAAACAGATCTCTTCCCTTTGGAATAAGTCATCACAAGAACATTGACTCTGCTGGGCGCCTTTGCCACTATTGCTTAACGGGGCAGAATCAACATACGGTCATCATCAGTTTCTTATTTAAAGGAGACGCATAGTGGATGTTGTTCGCGCCCGTTTGGCTGGCTTCTGCATGGGGGTTGGCCTGGCATTGAAAAAGCTCGACTCTCTGCTGGATGACGGCAACAATCGCCCAACGTACATGCTTGGCCCCATCATCCATAATCCACAGGTGCTGGAGCATTACAGCAATTGTGGAGTTCGGTTGGCGCATTCCGTTGATGATGTTCCGACGGGAAGTCGTGTTGTCATTCGCGCCCACGGTATTCCTCGCACGGTCGAAGCAGCCCTGGCACACAAAGGTATAGAAGTTGTGGACGCCACCTGCCCCAAGGTGAAACGGGCCCAACTGCTCATTGGTGAGCAAACGGGCTCTGGGCGGACCCTGCTTTTATACGGGGAGGATGACCACCCCGAGGTACGCGGCCTGCTGAGCTATGCAGGTGCCGATGCCAAGGTTTTTGAAAACGCCTCTGCACTCGCCATTCTGCCTTTGGATATGGACATCGAATATTTTCTTGCCGCGCAAACAACGCAGGACCGCGGCGGTTTTGAGCAGATACGCAAGGAGCTGGACGCACGTCTCGGTGGTGCCATCCATACCCTGGAAACAATCTGTGATGCCACTCGGTTACGGCAAGATGAGGCCATACGTCTCGCTGGTGAGGTTGAGTGCGTTATTGTGGCCGGGGGCAAGGCCAGCGGCAATACGCGGCGCCTGGCACAGGTGATTGAGGCCAAGGGTACGCGGGCCATACTTGTGGAAGATGTTGACGAGCTCTCTGGGCATGGCATAGATAAATATGCACGAGTGGGCTTAACTGCTGGCGCCTCCACGCCGAAAAGCATTATTGACAGCATAGAGAACCAATTGCGCAGCTTGTAGCACATATCGCCATCCGCACCGAGAACAACGGAGCTTTTACATGAGCACCAACATGACCAACATTCTCCTCGAAGCCGGCACCAATGAGCTGGAGATCGTGGAGTTCTACCTTGAGGAGTCGCAAGCCATAACTGGCCCGGACGGCGAGTCCTATAAGGGCTATTACGGCGTTAACGTTGCGAAAGTTCTAGAAATTATTCGCATGCCAAAGATTACGGAAATGCCGCAAGTCTCGCATCCTTCCGTGCTTGGTGCCTTCAACCTGCGCGACCAGATTATCCCTCTGGTGGACCTGGGCGTTTGGCTGAAAAAAAAGCGCGGCGACAATGAGCCGCCCAAAGTCATCGTCTGCGAGTTCAACAACGTCACCACAGCGTTCCTGGTCTCCGGCGTCACACGCATCCACCGCATCAGCTGGGAAGAGGTGGAAGCGCCCAACCGCTACATGTCCTCCCTGGCCTCCAACTCCATCACCGGCGTTGTGCGCCTGGAAGGCCGCATCATCTTCATCCTCGACCTGGAAAAGATTGTGGCGGAGCTGAACCCCGAACTGGGTATGCGCTTTGAGGAAAACGTGACCTGGGAAAGCGGCGTACAGTACCGCGCCCTCATCGCGGACGACTCTACCCTCATCCGCGAAATGATCGGCGACCTGCTGCACAAGGCCAACTTTTTGGTGGAAAAGACCACCCACGGCGGCGAATGCTGGGACCGTTTGCAGCAGATCAAAAAAATTGCCGAGGCCGAAGGCCGCCCCATCACGGACTACGTGCAGATCGTCATCTCCGACATTGAGATGCCGAACATGGACGGCCACAACCTGACCAAACGCATCAAGGATGACCCCATCCTGAAAGATCTGCCGGTGGTGCTCTTCTCGTCCATCATCACGGACAAGCTGCGCCACAAGGGCGATGCCGTGGGAGCGGATGACCAAATCAGCAAGCCGGAGATCACCCACGTGGCCAAGCGCGCCATCGACCTCATCAAGAGCCGCATTGCCGAGGCCCGCGACTAAGCCTCGACACGCTCCACCACCACAGACGAAACAAAGCCGCCCAGTTTCCATTACGGAGACCGGGCGGCTTTTCGTTGCAGCAAATAGCTCAGTATATTGTTTTTATAACTTTAGCTACTCCCGTCAGTAAATCGTCAACTTGTTCGACAGTTGGGTCAACATCTTTATTATGATCACACAGATTCCGAATATCCGCCAAGTGCTGAACAAAACGCCACGTGGGTACATCAATGACGTTGTTATCCTTTAATAATGCAATCAAGTCTGAAATACTAGGATTCTTCTTGCCGATTTTTAAATTATGGTTTTCAGAAACTTGCTTTAAATGGCGTTCAACAACAACTCCTGCCATTGCACCAGCTGCCCTCGTAAACTTAGATTTTGCTAGTGCCTTCGCAGCTTCTATTTCTGAGTCAAACAGATCGGCCTGAACCAATTGACGCATATCGAATAATGAACTTTGAAATCTCGCACGAATAGACTCAACTATGTATAGCTGCTGCTTAAAATGTGGTATAGCCCCCTCTGGGCCAACGACTACGCTTTTGGCATAGCCTCTTGTGGCTGTGACACCTATTAAGCAATCTTGAATCTTGTA